>Ga0157364_1007178_pt1 | contig 11524 bp, 10 predicted proteins | sample AttsexASBM2_FD_111476 | JGI IMG/M metagenome (GOLD analysis project Ga0157364, IMG submission 111476) | Fungus gardens microbial communities from leaf cutter ant in Ribeirão Preto, State of São Paulo, Brazil - Atta sexdens ASBM2 | ecosystem: Host-associated > Fungi > Mycelium > Unclassified ...
ATTGGGATAATTTGAAAAACTGCCATCAAAGAATGTGTGAGAGTCAAAAACTTAGAGTGGGAATAAAGAAAGTGACACCAATGCATGTACCTAATGCTGATTGGCTCCTTATTGTTAATTAGAAAGTCTTTAACGTTAAAGAAAGAAGAGGTTAAGATGAGAAATTGCGTTATATAGATACCTCAGATATAGGACACAAAATGGCGACTTCCGGTTAATCGATCTCTTTATATTCACTCTACAAGAACTATTCACCGCCTCACTCGTTCTCGTTGTGCAATTATGGCTGCATTCCATTTAACGTTTGCAACGTACACGAGTATCGTTTGTTCTTATTGAATACTTGATAAACAACAAGAATGAAATGATTCCTCAAGTGTTGTTAATTGGAATGTAGTCTGTATGTGATTTATGTTTTCAATATTGCAGCAATATTTATAGTACTTTTTATTATTATATCTTTAATGTCACTCTTCTCGAAAATTTAGGGCTATCAATATAGACCGAGTTATCTCTATATCTGAGTGCCCGGATCTATCCGAGTAATGATTCTATTTACAAAAAAATTTTTTTTGTAAGTTTATAGAAACATTTTTTAAGTTATTGATATTTATGGAGATATATATACATATATATATATATATATAATAAAACAAACAAAATAAATATAATGTGCGTGATATAATATCATTACGTTAAATGTTACGTTAGTTCAATTCGAAAAAACTTGGCACTACTAATAACTATTGTATAATTGTATACAATATTTTGAAAATATAATGCGTAAGAAATATTGCATAGAAACTCGTCAACTTTGTCTTAAATTTCTTTAATGTTCAATTAATTTTAATGTTTTTTAATTAATTAATTAGTTTTAATGTCATTTAATTTTTAATTTTAATGTTTAATTTTAATGTCTCAATTCTATCATTTCTTATACGTGTACTTATAGTTTTCATTAAAGATTAACGCGCAAAGAATTAAAATTTTATATTGCCTAATATTTTTTATTCTATATATTTTATTCTCAATTAGAGCATTTTTTATTATCTATCCAATATTCTATTTTATTACCCGAGTATTCGGGTAATAAAATAGAATATTGAGTATGTGTTATTGCAGCTACCATTGTTTTCATTCGATACTTGAAATAACGACATCACCTAATAATGAAAGTGCTAACTGATTCAAAATAATTACAGGATATGAAAAAAATGCATATGAAAAAAAAGATATTAAGTCAGATTATCTGTTCAGTGATCACTTTAGCATTCCCTTAAATTCGATTAAGAGAATTCTAAAACTATCTGTGATTAAATCATAATCTTTGTTTATTATTTACATTATTTTGTTTACACTTATTTTTTTCTATCTGTGATTAAGTCATAATCTTTGTTTATTATTTACATTATTTTGTTTACACTTATTTTTTTCTTCTTTTACGGATTCGAAAATTATTTTACAGAATTGAAGTATAATATATATATATATATATATATAGGGTGCGTCCAAAATTCGGACAAATCAAACAATTTCTTGAAACAAAATGTTTTTAATGAAAAATTAAATATCACAAAAAATCCTTTTACATATATGGCACTTGGGGAATCCTTGTAGAGCATAATTATTCGATATATCTCCCATTAGTTTGAATGAACGATCTCTATTCTCGGTCTGAAGCGTTCGCACGAACGCTGTAATGTAGCGCTGTCTATGCCAACGAATGCTGCATCAAGCGGTCCTTAATGAATCATATTAGGATGCCGAGACTTGTTTGTGACCCTTTTAACTATGCTCTATATGTAATAGTCCAAGGGATTTAATCTGGACTGTTGGGAGGCCAGAATGAGATCCGAGCAACTCGGCTTGTCCTGACAGCCTCAGAGAGGCTCATATCTTTAATGTGTATGATTTGTATCGAAGGTCTTCCTCGGCAATTCGACGCATTATTGACTCACTTACACCAACAATCAATGCTAATTTTCGCAACGATTGCCCTGGGTCATCCGAAATCAGCGCTTAAGTCCTTCAACGACTGTGAGAGTCCGTTCTTTCGAGTGACTTTTTCTCGCTGGCCTACTGGAATTTTTGTTGGACTGTTCTATATTTTGTCACAACATCATAAACGTCGGTTGATCTCGAGTATCCACAGAACTGAATTATTTCCGTTGCTGAGCCCCCAATGCGAAGGCATTCGATGATCGTGGCTCTTCGATTATATTCCTTGGTTTCAACATCGCGACCATTTTGAGAATATGACTGTTTACTAGAAACATCAGGCTTTCTCGGACACCAACAACAACCTGCGGAGGCACAATATAGCGGAAAATTTAAATTGTGTGTGTGAAATTTGTCCAGATTTTGACGCACCCTGTATATATATATATATATATATAAGAGTCTCAATCTTAAACAATAAATAAGAATTCAGATAAGACTAATGAGAGTCATACGATGTTGTAAGAGCGAAGAGACAGGAGAAGCAGATAATCATCAGGTATTGTTGGTTATCTTCATTTATTTCAAATGTTTTTGGCTCCTTTTGAAGTTCTTCTCAGCGAATATAAAATCGAAAATCTTCTGTTGAGAACAGTTGCAGATTATCAGAAATGCAGCATACATTACACTAAATCAAATTATCATTCTAAAATAAGGAAAAATATCAAAAATATTTTAAACAACTCATCTCAATAGGAAACGATAAAAAACGAAGTTCAGAAATAACATTTATAATATATTAAGTAAATAAGTTACACTATATAATGGATATATATCGTTCTTCTGACTAAGAATTCGTGTATGTACGACATGACGTATCATTTAAAATTAAACGTTACAAAGTGACAAGAGGATTAACAACAAGCATTGAAAATACAACTGAGAGTATCAATCAATATAACAAAGTACGATTATCATTTTTTATTAAACGTGTCCAATAAGTTGCATACGAGTGGCACAAACATTATGTGTCCGTTTTTAAATTAAATCCATTTCTGCATAATTTGTGAGATTTAGGAATTTAATCGTTTATTAAGAAATCTTTCTTTGTCAAGAATCTGGACATTCTTCCAATCGAAATCATGATTACAACAAAGACGATGTTCTGTGATGACTGATTTCTGTTATTATTTTTTATGTGATTTCGATGCTCAGATATTCTAATGCGTAATTTACGATTCGTTTAATCAACATACGATGCATCACAGTCTTTGCGGAATCTTGTAAACCACATTTTTATTGAAAAGTTTTAGGAGAATGTCCTTTTGTCCTTTAATGAACTTATTGAGTTTATTTAAATTGAAAAAAGACAATTTAATATTAATATTCTTGATGATGGAAAAGAATTTCTCAAAAACTGTTGAAATATTATATAAGAATGAATCATGATGAATATTCGTTAATGGAGCAGTAGTGTCATTATTCGTCAGTAATTTATGAAACAAAAATTAATCGAGAATTGACAATGTTGAAAATAAAATCAATTATTTAATATATAGTCATTATTTAATAATTTGATTATAAATTCTTACAGTGAAATTGATTTTAATATTCTTACAGTGAAATTTCAGACTCGAAAGTAAAATAGTTCTGTCAATCATTCCTATTATAACAGCTCTTTTTTGTGAAATCGGATGTGAGAAAAGATAATTCAAATATCGTCCCGAAAAAATAGACTTATGGAACCAATCAAATTCTAATTTTCTTTCTTCGTTGATGATTGACAAATCTAAAAAATTAATTCTATTGCCCCCTATTTTTAATGTAAACTGTAACCTCGAGTAAGGAATTAAAAATTGTGAATACTTTGTCAATTTCATTAGATGGCCATCACAATGTTCAATGTCAACATATATATATATAAGCCGGTTTAGTACGTCTTTCGACATTGTCTGACGTCTAATTTCCATCTCTTTCTGTCATCATAGTCTCCTGGTGTTAGATCCTCTCATTTATGAATTTTTGTATAATTTTTTACCACTCTAGTCTAGGCCTTCTCCTTTTCGACCTGTCAGTTGCCACTTTAAAATTTGTTTTGATAATCTTGTTTCAGATATTCGCTTTACATGTTCGTACCACGTTAATTGTTTTTTCTCTATGTCCTGTACTATGTTTCCTTCGATTCCCATTTCCTGTTTTATTGTTTCATTTCTTACTCGATCTTTTCTTGAAATGCATAAGGACCTTCTCATTGCATCCATTTCAACCGCCTCTACTTTTGAATTTTTCTGATATTTTCTAGATTTCAGATCCATATAGCAGAGTATTTTTGACCATGGTTTTGTATATATTGAATTTTCTATTTTTTATTATGTTCTTATTCCAGAATATATTGTTAAGACATCCAATCACTTTCTTTGATTGTATTATTCGCTTTTCAATCTCTCTTGCATCAATCCCAATATTGTCGAATGTAATGCCTAGATATACATAATTTTGATATGAAGATATTTCTTAATCGTTCTCGAGATCTAATTTGCTAAGTTCATTTCTTATACAAATATCGTATTTTTTCAATATTCACCAATAATCCCCAGTTGTTGTACTGTTCTATTAATTTACGCATCATATACTCCATATTGTCTCTAACTTATCGTTAACTATGACCTGTTTGTCAGCAAACTGAAGCGTGTATAGGTACCTATTGTTAAGTTCAATATCCATGTCATTAACTTTCTTCTTCCATTTTTTTAACGTTGTTGCAATGTATATTTTAAAAAGGGTTGGCGATATATAACATCCCTGCCTCAGTCCCTTAGTCACCGTAAATTTTTCTGTGAAATATTTACCTGTCTTTACTCTAGACTTGGACTGTCTGTATAGTTCTTTGAGTGCCTATATGTATGTGTAGTTAATTTTAAATTGTTTCAATACTTTCCATAATTTAGAGATTGGTATCGTATGCTTTCTGTAAATCTACAAATATAATATATGTTTCCATGTTTCTAGCACTTCTTTTCTCTATAATTTGTTTGAAACAGAAGACATTGCTTGATCTCCCTGCACAGAATCCACTTTGTTCTTCTTCTTCGTCTTCTTTAAAATCGTTTTCAATTAGGTCTCATAAAACTCTGTCATATAGTCTGTTCATTATACTGGTCACTGAAATATTTCTATAGTTGTTACAGTTTTGTTTATTCCCTTTTTTGTAAATTAACGATATATATATATATATATATATATATATATATATATATATATATATATATGCTACTTTCCACTGTTCTGGAACTGGGTGTCCATTTAGACATTTATTGATAATATATGTTAGTCCTGTATATAGTTTTTCTGTTCCATTTTTAAGCATTTCAGCATATATTCCTTCTGGTCCACTAGCTTTACCATTTTTAAGGCACATAATTGCTTTTTTCATCGTTTCTATCTGAACTTCAACTTTTTCCTTCTGAATTCGTATGCCTTTTTTTGAAAATTCGTCAAGATATTCTGGTCTTGTTTCTTGAAGTAGAGTCTTGTAATGCTTTTTCCAATCTCTCGCTTAATTATTGGTACCTGAGCTTTATCTCTTCCCGGGAGATTTTTTTAATTTCCTATAAAATTCCACACTTCTGAACATCTTCTCCCAATGTATCATATGTGTTAATTTCTTTATATTTTTTTTATATATTTATATATTTTTCTTTTCCCATATCTTGTTTGTTTTTTTTTGTGTTGATTAACTTTCTCAATTCTCTCCTGGTTTCTTTGTAATTATCTAGATCTTCCTGCTTTTTCGTGTTTAGTCATCTTAAATATTTTTGTTTTTTTTTTATTGTATCATGATCTCTTTTTTTTCCGTTCATATCTTATTATTGACTCCAGTTTTTCATATTCCAAGTACTTCAGGGTACTGTGGCACCCTTCACTTTCGATTATATTGTTATATACTTCGTGAATGTTAATCCTTCTGTATTTGTTAGTCTGCTGTCTAGCCTTTGCTGATATAAGCATTTAGTTCTTACTTTCGTATTGAAGACTCAAAATTATATTGGTTTCGATAGTTTCTGTGTGTTTATTTTTTTCGTGTGATTTTTTTTTAAGGAAGTATTATTTTTGCTCTTAATAGATCTGATTCGCAAATAATTCCTCGTAAGACACGTTCATCGTTCCATTGTAAGACTGAATTCTGTCTACTGATTATATAATCAGTTATAATTATATAATCAATAATACTCTTTTAGATTACGTTTGTTTTGAGTCCAGGTATAGATGAATTTCTTTGTGTTTATAAAAGCGTTATTAATTCTTAGATTGAATGTTTCACATATGTGTATAAATCTTAGGTCATTATCGTTCACTACCTTTTCACCAAAAAATCCTACTATTTTACTGTTTTTTTGTTATCCTGTTCTGGCATTAAAATCTCCTAGTAGAACTTCTTTGTTGCTGCCAATATTTATTAGGACTTCTTTCACTTTTTCAAAGAACTATTGTTTTACGTTAACTTTTTCGTCATTCGTCATTTCGTCATTTTCATCATTAGAAGGAGTCATTATATTGCTAACAAGGTTATGTTATATCCATAAATCATCAAATTTACTTTTAGAATATTTTTGTTGATCGCTTCACAGTTACTAATTTTATTTTTTAGATTTTTCTTTAAACAGTGATACTCTCCTGCTTTTTTCTCTTTAGGAACATCTGTAAACATATGAACATATTCTCCTGTAATGTTTGTGCCAATTATATTATCAACATACCTAAAACAAAAGGAAATAGAAATTCCTGTCATCTCTAAGATGCCTTCATCTCTAAATCCTCCATCACCAAAGCAATGATGAGGAGATAGAGATGAATCCGTAGAAGTACCAAATTTTTGTTTGAAAATTTCCCATTGAAAATAAAATACGTTGAATCTAAAACAAAATCTAGAACATTTAAAAATTCTTTTTTCGAAATTGACATCACACCTTTAAAATACTTCCATTTCTTGGCTATACTCTCTCTTGTTAGTTCTTTGTTAGTTCTAACAAAATGTTGGTGAACAATGAAATCATATCAAGAGAAATTAAAACGTCTTCATCTGTGCCTTTTAATTTTTATTTTAGTTGAAAGCTATTTTCTATGTAACCAAATGGTTTTGGTGATTTTTTTTATAATCATGATTTTAATTGGGAGAATGTATAATTCTTGATAAAGAAAGATTTCTCAATAAAAGATTAAATTCCGAAATATTTATATGCAGTGGATTTAAAAACGGACACAGACCACTCATATACCTTCTTATTAGGCACGTTTAAAAAAATGATAATCGTATTTTGTTATATTGACTGACACTCTTAGTTGTATTTATTTCCAATTAAGCCCCTTGTCACTTTGTAACATTCAATTTTAAATAATACGTCATGTCATACATACACGAATTCTTAGTCAGATGAACGATACATATCTATTATACAGTGTAACTTTTTTACTTAATGTTATAAATATGAATCGTTATTTCTGCGTTTCGTTTTTACCATTCGTTTTCCATTAAAGTGAATCACTTGGTTTAATATTTTTGATAGTTTTCCTTACTTTAGAATGGTAATTTGATTTAATGTAATGTATGCATATGGCAATCTGCAAGTGACTTGCTCTCAATGGAAGATTTTTGATTTTGTATTCGCTATGAGGAGGATTCCAAAAGGAGCTAAAACGTTCGAAATAAATGAAGATAATCAGTAACACTTGAGGATTATCTGCTTCTCCTATCTCTTTGCTCTTACAACAGCGTATGACTCTCATTAGCCTTATCTAAATTCTTATTTATATTTTATTGTTTAGATGAGATTATGTTTACTTTTCGAGGTTTTTATATGCAAATTTATGCATATAATGCATATTAAGTTTTCCAGAATGGTAGTTATTCTATTACTTTTTTGTGACCATTAAAATCGTAATTTTTGGAACTATTATAATCTGAATATAACATATTATAGGATCGTATATGTGATAACACAAACTGTAAAAATCAAAGTTTTACACGGTTTAGCTGGATCTTAAATGCTTATAAGCATTTGAAACTGAATTTACTAAAAAATTATCTTAAGAGTTTAGATCACTTTGACAGTTAATTATAATTTTGGGAATTTGCTTTTAGCAAAACAATAAGAGTAATAAAAGATTTATTTTAAAGTGATCCTAAAAACGATTAATCGTTTAGGGTAAGTAGGATTTACACATCATGATTTACATATGACGCATCACTACAATATTATCACATCAATATCTATCTCACGCATACATGCACATAAATTTTCATACAACAATAACATTTTAATTAGATGTCGAAGTTTAATTTTAAGTATTTCACGTTATTCTTTTGTATTAATTTCTTTGTGTAATTACTAGTTTGTGGATTACTATTTCGTAAGAATCGATTCCACAGTTTTTACATGAAGCAAATCTTGTCACGAAGTAATAGCGCTAGAGCACCATACAGTATCGATTATTGGAGAAAATTTTTAAAAATGTTTCACATCTCATAATTCTGAAAAGATTATACAATATGTCATATAAATATTTTAACAGAAATGTTTCTAAAATCTACAGTATCATAGATAATAAATTGAAAAACATATTTAAACAGAATAAAAAATCATGATGTTAAAATGGTTCCAAAATGTTTATTAAAAGTCATTTTTTTAATCAATCACGATTCAGTTTATCATCATTTTATTGTGACTTGTTCTCCTTTAATTGCGAAAAACTTTGTATATGAATAATCCTAGACAATCAAATGCAGTAGCTAACATGTTGCCGAAAACGTTGAAACAACCATTTTTATCAAATTCAGGATAAGATGAGACAGCATTATGTCTGTCGTGTTGAACTCGATGGAATTCGAATTCTTGCAATAGCAAATTAATAGTAACATGTCAGCACGAATATCGACAACAGTTAACTCATATCATCTTCATTTTAGCAACGAGCTGCAATTAAAAAACTTCATAGCTTAAAGATATATTTGCAACAATGAATAGAAAACATTATATATGTTCTATTGCTGTCATCATGATGCTCAAGATGAAACGATTAATTATTTTAACATGCTAACATGTTGCAATCATGTTGCTGATAATATAATGTGTAAACCATCATTGCTTACAGTTTGCTCTAGAAATTTCGACAACTGATTACATGTATAAGCAGTCATCCCAGTCAACAATATAATTGATATGATGTCTAATCAATGTTGAAAATCTGATATTGAAATAAAATTAAACTTTAGGTGGATTTAACATCGAAATAGTATCAAATATCAATAAATTCTCAACAGTCATTTCGACAATATTCATTATATATATATTTCATATATGAATCTACTAGAAACTTTGATTGATTCATTCTCTTATATCCTATGCGTTATGCAAAAATCCATTTTGTGACCTTAACTCAACGATCTCAAATACTTCATGAAAAAGTTCAATTGACCAGTTAGTTGCTTTAAAGATAATAATATTATATTCATCTGTTTTTTGTTGTATGACAACAAATTTTTCAAACTTATTGATTGGCTGCATAGAGATTCTCTAATCTCTTTATCTCCAGCTGATATTGACGCTTGAAAAATTTATCGTACGACAAAAAACGAATGAATGAAATTTTTAATCTAAAAGTATGTTTATAAATTTCTTTGTCCTGATTGGTCAATTGAACAATTGTTAGATATATTAACATCAAGATGCATGCAGGAGCGGTAAACTTGCCCACAATTCAATTGCACACAGTCGATTCTTAGCAATTTTTAAGTACTTTACCAATGAGATTATTTCAAAATTTAGCCAAAATTAGCTATGTGAATAATTGATATATACTCGACGCTTGCTGTTCAGTCAGAAAAGATATAACGTTCATTCCACGTTGAACAAATTGATAATCAAATGTATATATTGAAAAAACTGACTTATTTTGAATGACATAATATAACTTTTATATCTGTTTGAAAGTGTAAATAGATAATAAGTTAGAGTAAAAATGTTTTAAGTTCTAACAGTTAGTCAAACATGTAACTGGACAGTTCTTTTTGTGATTCAAAGTTGATACTGCTATGCGATTCTTCATATTCTTCTTCTTGTAGTAACGTAGTTCGCACACACGCTATTTTCTGTACGACTATTAAATAAATACTTGGTTTCTTATTTAATTCTAACACTTTTTTTTGTGTACTACCCTCCGAAATTCTAACATGGTAGCAGTCTGTGGTTGAAGAAAACTCTCGCGGTTTATACATGTATAAAAAGTAAAAGTTACATCGCTTGCCTGCGAAAATTCTAAGTTGATTGCCACATGATGATCCATGTCGTCAAACATGGAATATCATGGAATCAAGAAATTGCAAAGTGCCGAGAACTGAAATAAAACTGTGGAAGTTCATTGTGAAAAATTTATTACGCGCAAACGAAGATGCGTATAAAATAAATATCTATAAATCGGTAAAATTCAAAAGCCGATACCGTTGCCTGCGGGTGCAACGAATGAGCAGCAAGCTCAGTATCGAGAAAATCTAAAAGCTTGAGATAAAGCCGATCGTGTTACGAGCCAGATATCAAGACAGTGGAATTCAGACAGCATAATAACGTTTTAAAAATATATTTTAAACGTACATGTTGGACATTTTGGACATTTTGGACATATTAAAAACATCCAGATTAGATCCATGGATATTTTAAAAACATTTTAAAAACGGTAATGTTATCATATTTGTACTTCTTGAAAACGTCCATTTTAGGAATGGACTAAAACTGGAAATAACTTAAATTAATATATTAAACAAATTTTAGATCACAATCAAAACAAAATGATTCTTGTAGATTTTTTTGTCGTTGAAAATTTTCAACATAGTACAGATGTCCATGGTACATTCATACATAATAAAGATGTCCTTCAAACGCCCTTTAGGTAAAGTGTGCTGTATGAAAACGATTCCGTAAATGAAATTGCTCTATTACGTCACATTTTTTTTTATTTTTAGCTCAAAAATATCCAAAAATACCATTTTTAATAATTTCAAGGCTCCTGACTAGTCGCGCCTATGTTGAAATCGTGATCATTCAGAAGCGACAAATGATATGTTAATTTATATTGCATGCCATTTTTGAATAAAGACAAGATGAAATAAAATGACAAGATCGTTTTAAACATTTAAAAATCATGTAAAAATTTACATTGTAAAAATCGATGAAAATGTCTTTTCTTTCCTTGACAATCAGCAAATAGTCATAAAAAGCACGTAAAATGAATCTATATTCGGGCAGACGGTCTGACAGTTGAAACGAATAAAATATACGCTTTTACATATAAAATTCCAAAATAACTTTAGTTTTCATCGATAATTACGACTTTGATAAGTACGAGACAAATCACATTTTCACAATTAAGCAAATAATAACGAAATGGCATGCAATATAAATTTCGTCGCCAAAATGTCATTTTTCCGCCTACAAATTCAGCCATTTATTGTGGTATAGCGCTGTAACACACACACACACACACACACACACACACACACACACACGCACACACGCACACACACACGCACACACAC
>Ga0157364_1007179_pt1 | contig 11524 bp, 9 predicted proteins | sample AttsexASBM2_FD_111476 | JGI IMG/M metagenome (GOLD analysis project Ga0157364, IMG submission 111476) | Fungus gardens microbial communities from leaf cutter ant in Ribeirão Preto, State of São Paulo, Brazil - Atta sexdens ASBM2 | ecosystem: Host-associated > Fungi > Mycelium > Unclassified ...
CACGGCCTGGTTGACCAGCACTTCCGGTCTTATGAAGAAGTAAAAAATTGGATCGATTCGTGGATAGCCTCAAAAGATGACCAGTTTTTTCGACGCGGGATTCGTACGCTACCCGAAAGATGGAAGAAAGTAGGCCAGCGATGGACAATACTTTAAATAAATGTATAACCAGTTTTTTACAATAAAGCCTCGAATTTCGGAAAAAAACGGCGGAAGCAAAGTTGTATACCTAAATTTGATATACAAGCACCTAAAAATCATTTCATTATTATTTTACGAATCAAATTTACTCTGTTGGCACTTAGATTGTTGAAACCCTTCGCTGAGAGTGTTGCTGAATAACGCAAAATTTCAGAAATTCGTTCGGATTCGATAATATAAACAAAGATTTATTGGATTACAAGAAAATTCCGTAGATTTAGAAAGATTCAGTTCATTAAATTCAAACAAAACGTATTCGCCCAACAAGCAACAGACTAATGCACTTAATCGATCAATACGAGATGCGATTAAGGCGCGCATATCACAAATTTCTCCTCTACTTGGAAGGATGGAATCTTCTGGGATGAAGATTTTCTTTATAGTTCTAGTCGTTGCCTTAAGAAACGTTCAGAGTCGAACATCACTCTCGGAGTATGGAAGCTTAGAATTAGCCAAGTTACTCAGTTTTATTTGAAACAAGAGATAAATTTGCAGCTTCTTTGAAGAAGAAAGCGTGCTGAAAAAATATGGGCGTGTCGGCAAAATTCTTTGAGGTTAGTTATAACACAACCCCGACAAGAAATAAGTGCTCTGTGCAGCTTGATTTAACTTCTTTCTCTGAATGATTCTTCGTGTTCTTCGTTGAAATATTGAGAATTCTTTCCTTTTTATTTAGAATCAGAATGCTTGATAGCTTCACCAAATGCAGATTTTCGCGCACGATATCCACATGCGTAATAGACTTTTCGAATATCGTTGAACACGCAAAATTCCTTCTCCTAAATCAGTTTGAAAAGAACAACTTTTTCAGTATGATAGGCAGCATCACTGATTGCAAGCGCCGTCACAAGGATCTTGAGTTGATCCATTTTAAAATTGCTAAATTCAAAATTGTCACTGCCTAAAACATTAAATCTGTCAAGGATTTTTTCAATAATCATTGGAGGCGAAACTCAAAAATTCAGAGCTTCAAAATAATATTTTATTGTAGTGAAATTGTTGAAATAATGTTTTATTATCGTGAAATTGCTTTTATAGATGCACAACAAGATCATCGAAAGGCAACTCGCGATTTTTTTAGCAAAAGGCGAGCGAGTAAATGTTGATCAGTACAAATTTACCTTTTAAAAAAGATAAAAGGCGTTAAGCATGCGTGTTTCTCGAATAAAATCTAAGTATTCAACCCAATTAAGATAGTAGCTTTAATTTTTCTTCAAGGATATTATTAGTGAAGATCTTCTTATTCCAACTCAAGTAATCGCAACTTTAATTCTTTGTCAAAAATTATTACTCTTCGATAAAAATTAATGTATCAAATGAAAAATTAAAACACAGAAGCTTAACCAATCAAGTTAAATTCAAATTAAATTAAAAAGTAAAGAATAAATGATACTGTCTCTTATTATTTACTTAATTCTAATGATATGTATCATTCATATAAAAAATTTGATATCAACAAAATTAACGCTAAGTTAAATTTCTCAAAATTTTATGTATAATTCATAAAAAAAGATTTGATATTAACAATTGGCGACAAGTTAAATTCCATGTAATTCGGATATCAAATTAAATAAATAATATTAACTTTAATAATATATATCATTCCTTTAAAAGATTTGATATCAAGAACTGGGGTCAAGTTCCCAAATTCCATTTCTTTATATTATTAAAAAAATAATGAATATTAATCTAATAATGTATCATTTGTATAAAAAATTTGATATCAACAACTGTGGCACCAAATTAAATTATACTATCAAAATAAAATCCAAGTAATACTATCTTTTTACTTAATCCAAATGGTACTCTCTTTAATTTTTATACAATGAAACCTAAGTATACGTATATCTCAGAGCTCGGCAAAATTTGCACTTCTCGGCCGATTTTCGACTTGGCTCCGCCTTTCGCTATTCCCCTCACTTCTCGCTCTGCACTCAGTCCAACTGTTGATCAACGTTTAGGAGCGTATGACGCTCGTAGACACGAAGTCCATCCGCTTTGGGTGCTCACGCTATGAACTTCATTCTATTTTTTTTTTCGTTCATTACATAACTAAGATAGAATGAAGCAACGCTTAAGATTGAATGCTTATGCGTTGCTTCATTCTATCTTAGTTATAGTAATGAACGAAAAAAAAAAGATATAGAATGAAAAGTGGATGAACCTCATGTTTACAAGCGTTATACTCCTAAACATCGAGCGACAGTTTTGGACTGCGCGTGAGGCGAAAAGTGAGGGAAATAGCGAAAGGCGGAACCAAGTCGAAAATCGAAAATCGGCCGAGAAATGCAAATTTTGCTGAGCTCTGTATTTTATTGAAGGATCTTCTTATTTCAATCCAAATGGTTCAAATTCCTCTTAAATGAAATTATTATATCACAATTCATTCAAAAACACTTTCTCTTCCAACTAAAGTAGTGATTATTTAATTCTCAAAATATTAATAACATTATCACAAAATTGCGTTATCTTACTTAATTTAAGTGTTATCACAAAAAATTGAAGAGTTAACCTTATAAAAAAAAATTAATTTATTGGAAGTACAAATAAGTTTCCGCCGTTTTTTATCAAAAATTAAGCATTTATTGTGAAAGAACAGTACATGTTTTATTCAAAGTAATGGCCATCGCTAGCTACTATTTTTTCCCATCTTTCTGGTAGCATTCTGGTAGCATGGATACCGTCGGATAGTCGGATACGCGTCGGAAGAACGCTTCATCTTTTGAGGCTATCCAATCATCGATACAATTTTTGGTATCTTCATATGATGTGAAGTGTTGCTCAGACAGTATCGATACGTCATCGATCGGAAGTGGTAGTCGGAAGGAGCAATGGAGAATACGGCGGGTGGAGTAGAACTTCCTATTTGAGTATTTCTAAGTAGGTTTTGACCGGCGCCGCAACATGTGGTCGAGTATTATCATGCAGGAGAATAATTTTGTCATGCTTGGAGTAGTAGTGGACGCGTTTTTCCTTCAGTACTCGGCTCAATCTCATCAATTGTGTTCGGTAGAGAGCCCCAATAATGGTCTCGTTTGGTTTGAGCAACTCATAATACACGACACCAAGCTGATCCCACCAAATACACAACATGAGTTTTTTTCCATGAATATTCGGCTTGACTGTTGAAGCATGGCCAGGTGATTCTCATGATTTCTTCTTCTTTGGGTTGTAATGGATCCATTTTTCATCACCAGTGACTATACGATGCAAAAAACCCTTTCGTTTATGCCTGGCAAGCATTTCACATGTGAAAAATCAGCGTTCAACGTTTTTCGGCTTCAATTCATATGGAATAATAATTCCCTTGATTTGAATCATTCTCAATGATTTCAAACGATATGAAATTGTTTGTTGAGTCATTCCTAATGTAAGTGCAAGTTCTTTTTGCATTTGGCACAAATCTTCATCCAATAATGCTTCCAATTCCGCGTCTTGGTACACTTTCGACCTTCCGCTACGTTCTTTGTCTTCGATGTCAAATTCACCGTTCTTAAACTTTTGAAACCACTCACGACAACTTTTCTCACTTAAGGTAGCATATGCTTCTATACCATATGCTTCTATAAGCAATCTATGAGCCTCAACTGCAGATTTCTTCAAATTAAACAAGTAAATCAAAAGTTCCCGCAAATGACGCTTATTCGGCTCAAAACTCGACATTTTCGTACAAAAAAAAATATATGATGCTGATACAAAATCGCTAATATTTCAAGGTTATGGTGTTTGTCGGATGTATTGCCGGATGTCCAATCTTACGATATGTCGTTTTACATCAAACAATTTTATATATATATATATATATATATATATATATAAAATTGTTTATTAGTGGCCGCAGTCTTTTGCAAACGGCGGAAACTTATTTGTACTCCCAAAAAAAATTGAAAAATTTTTTATGTAAAAACACTTGGCGCTGCTAAATCGGATAAGAAAAATTATAAAAGTAATTTAAAATTAAAATGGTTAATAAAAATAAATAATACTTCAAATTAACATCGTTTTTACGGTGTTCTAAATATTACGCAATTTTGAGTGTCCCAGAGTGTTCTCTATTTTTTGTTGAGTAGTATATAATATTAAAAACTATTTTATACTCTTCCTTACATAATGACTTTCCATGCAAAGCAATTCCCACCTCTTCCTCCCCCCTCCTGCTTAAGGGCGTATGGCTTCCATATGAAGTAACTTTTGAAGTTTTGTTGGAGATCATTCAAGGTCACGACTTCCAAAGTCGCTTTGCGTGGAAATCATGCAAGCAGAGAGGAGGTGGAGTGAACGTCATGCATCCCCAAGCAGGGAAGGAAATGGGATAGGAGTCGCTTCGCATGAAAGTTGTGCATCCTTAATCAGGAGGGAAGTGGGATAAGAGATGCTTCGCGTGGAAGTCGTGCGCTCCTAAGCAGATATAAAACGTTATTTTTTCAAATTTTTTTTGTTAATAACTTTTTAACGAGAGACGACTAAAACGTATTGGAAGTTACTCAGAGTCATGACCTTGACAGCAACCTTGGGCGATTGCTCCCCTTTTCTGCAATTTTACCATTTCATCGAATGTTAAGGATAAAATTATACCTGGATGAATGATTCTTAATCTCGGATGATGATTTTGAATGCAGCAAGTAGATCGCGCTAATCGAAATGTTGCTCACTTTAATAACTATTCGACTCACTCACACGCGCAGTGATTCTCCGAACTAAAGAAGTATTTCAATAAAATTTATCACCATCGAAAATAATAGAAATGATGAAATCGCATATGCTAATAGAGTGGAAAATGCGATTATTGTTGCAGAGCAAGACAAAACAACATCTTTGCCGCTTTCAAAACAAGATATAACTGAGGAGCTAAAAATTTGTGATCAAATTTTGTACAAAATACAACTGGCTGAAAAAGTGGAAAGTTCCATGCTTTCTGAAAGAGCAGAGATTATTGGAAAAAAAATTGTAGAATTTGTTGCAGAAATAATTCGTAATTTTTATTTCAAAGAAGATGAAGAATTATTGTACTTTTGGTAAAAGAGTGCATCACACAAGAAGGTATTAACACGACTAATTCTAATATTTCATCACCAATTGATTATACTGATTATAAATATCATTTATAAATTTTAATTATTAATTATTAATAATTTAATTAAAATAAAATATTTAATTATTAATTATTATAATTTATTAGAATACATAAGCGAAATAATGCCAATGTAATCGGTATGTTCAAATAATCTATTTGCAAAAATGTATACATTAGTAGAATTCATAATTAATAAAATATATTTTATTAATTATTGAAAAATGAAATTAATTTTCAACTTTTTTAACGAATCATTGTAATGTATTCATTATATCGAAATTAATTAGTAATTAATATAATACATTTCAAATAAATTAATATCAAGTAGACAATTTTTATTTTGGGTAATAATTTATTGATTTTCAATTGTCAGTGTAATAACTTGATGATGAAATTTTAGAATTAGTCATGTTAATATCATCTTGTATGATGCATTCCTCCACCAAAAGTAACTCTTCATATTCTTCAAAATGAAAACCACGAATCATTTTTGCTACAAATTCCGCAATTTTCTTTTCAATAATTTCTGATCTTTTAGAAAACTTGGAACTTTCCACTTTTTTAGTTATAGTTTGTATAAAATTTGATCACACATTTTCCCCATTAATTATATTTTGTTTTGAAAGCGACAAAGATATTGTTTTGTCTTGTCTAGCACCAATAATTATATTTTCCACTCTGTTAATACATGCGATTTCATTATGAACATTTCCATGCTGGTAAATTTTATTGAAACATATACAGTTCAGAAAATCGCTGCGCGCGCAAATGAATCGAATGCTTAATGAAGTAACCAACATTTCGATTAGCGCGCAGTCTATTTGCTGCGTTCAGGATCATCATCCGAGATTTAGAATCATCCACTCAGGTGTAATTTTATCCTTAACATTCGGTGAAATAAAATAAAATTTATAAAGGTATTGATATTTTTCTCAAATTATTACATTATCGGAAATCGCCGAAAAAAAAACGCTGCGCGATTTCCGAATAGAAGATTGTAGGATAAATCAGTATTCTCTTTAACACTTCAATGACTAAAGGAAACTGGGTTATTTAATATGTTTCCTCGGATTGATGAAATTTTTGCACCACTGCAAAATCAAAGAAGAACAACCATCATATTGCAGCATTTCGATCAAAATTCATCATCAACAAGTACCTAAAGATTTGATTTTGGATTAGGAATAGAGTTGGACATTATCATTTAAAAAAAAACGGTTAATAATTAAATTTTGATTATTGCAATAAAGTAATAAAAAGAATAGATTTTATTTCGATATTATTTTGACATTATTTATTTCTACAGTTCTGTTACGTCCAAGTTCCACACGCAAGGAGCTGAAGAGATGAATGCAGCAGGAACCGAATTTTGATCGCGTCCTCCAGACCGCAAGGGAAACTGAGGAAGGAGCGATGCAAATCGAATACTTCGCTTCGTCCTGGCACTCTCGAGGAGTCGGAAGAACAAAGTAATCTCCCTCGAAGTCGACGCTCCGCTGAACGGACTCACGAGAACGCACTTATTTAAAAGGCACAAAGTGAGTTAGCGTGCCACGAGGCATTTTTTTTTAACGCCAGATGTACAATATCAATTCGTGTGTCCTTTCGGTCCTGAAACTTAATCCATGTGATCGGAGAGAGGACCAAGTGCAATCGCGAGAGAACTAAGATAAATACAAGAGATATATGCAAAATTAATACACACGGATTTTAGTTATATGATATAATTAACAATAAAAATAAATAAATATTAATACATTCTTTAAAAAATGGACATTTAAAATGATTCAGTCGAATAGTTATTCTGTATGTTTGTTTATATGTAGCGTGAGAATGGAATGGAAAGGTTGTAAGGGACGTGAGGAATAGGAAATTAGTGCTGAAAAGATTTGTAAGGTTGAAAGGTGAGTGGACAGAAAAGGATAAGGTGTTGTACAGAGACCGAGAAAGAGAGCCCTCCATTCGTACTGCTTATTCGATGGTCGAACAGAAAAGGTGAGAAAGTCATGTGGTTTAATAACTGATTAGCATTGATGAAAAAGGAGGAAGAAAGGGTTCAGCAGAAATGTATTCGTTAAATTAGTCAGAGGGGGTGCTTACAAGATAGATTGAAAGATTGTTAGATCGTAAGCGGCAATTCGAGAGAAGGAAAAGAGAAATGCGGATCGGAAGATATCGTATAAAAAATCAGGAGAAGGATTGGAGATGGGAGAATACGAAATTTCCCGGAGCAGTTCTTGATTGGAAATATGTTGGATAACACTCGGACGAACACAGGCGACTTGTCGTAGTCGGTTAATCTCTGCGGAAGGATAATAATAGGGGATTGAAACGTCGTATGAACACATTGCAAGTGTTTGTCATTTAACGAATTGTTCAACAATAAAAAGGAGGAACCAGGGAATAGCTAAGTGATGACTTACTGTCTGGGACAGATAGTACAGCCGAAATGAACAGAACTCGATTAGCCATGGCAAGCAGCGAGGTAGATATCGATGGAACCCTGATAGAAGATTCCCTTGGTCCAAAAGTGGTAATGCTCCGGCCAGATACGCGAGCTAGCTGATTCCTCCCGCACTGTCTCTAAGGTTTTAGACTAAGTGTCGTCCGGAATAGTCTTAGAAAATAAGTTGCAAAAAATTCCGATCTTCAGAAGAAAAATCAAAAAAAGTCCCTCGAGAATCCCGCGCAACCAAGGTTTTTACATTAATCTGCCCTGTTTAGTTGTGCTCTGATTAGTGAAATAAGTTTTGTGAATTAGATAAGACTTTTTCTCATTCTAGGATTGGTCAAGGTTTTGGGGAAGGAAAGTGTTAACCAGAATCTGTAATATAGGAAAATATCATCCTTAATTTTATGATTTTAAAATTTATGAGAAAGCGCACGTGCAGCGTCGGCACGGAATCACCAAATACCTTCCCCTAAATATCGCGTCTCAAATTCTAGATTTTACGATTGCGGACTCATGAGAATCGTTTGCACTTAACTGTTAGGAAAATGTTTTGGCAGTCCTGCGCATTCAACTGATGTTTTTATTATTTTGCTTTTTCTAGTCACTATCTCCAAGGAGAGCATCATCGTCTCTTTAGTTCCACGTTCGCACATGTATGTGTCGATTTTTAATTTATCTTAGGCTGACATTTACGAGGAGATACTAAAATCTTTGCTTTAATTTGTCATAGGAGAAAAAATTTTTTATTGCTTTTTGCTAAGCTTTAACGACTTTTATCCATTATTCGTAACTGTATTCGTAACTATTCGTACTGTCTTTATATTCTGACGACCTCCAGATTTTCATGAAAGGAAAGAGTTGTGGGAGTCCGCTGAACATAACAATTCTGTAACTTCAAAAATATCTCTTGAACAAAGCATTTGAGAGCATATGTGTAGAAAAAAATTTTTGTTTGTTTTGAGATCCTGAATTTTATTACAATTTAAGTTTGATGGTTTAACCCTTCCTATAGAAAAGAACACCTTCAATTAACTTAGACATATGCTGTCAAGGTATGTTATGACCCTGAATAATCTCCAACAAGTTTTAGTCGTTAAAAAGTTATTAACAAAAAAGGTTTGAAAAAAATGACCTCTTATTTCTGCTATATATTGTTATCTCTAACCTGATCATCTAAAATACTTCTTTAATGATACAAAAAAATGATACAAAGGAGAAAGTTGTTCGATTCGAAAGAATATATATTATGACGACCAAAAAATTTTCTAAAGGTTTTTTCTCATATTTTTTGAGACTTCAAGGTTATCTCCATTGTTTTAAATGAAATTGTATGATCTTTTTTACAACATGTTTCCTCTAATTATTTTGAATATAAAAATATTACGGTGATATAAAAAAACCAATAGTTTACGAGATTTTATACTTTATACTTTTATACTTTATTCTGGCACAAATTGACATAAAATGAAATTAAATAACTCGTAAACTATTAATTTTTTGATGATCGTATCTTAATACTTTTATGAACAGAATGATGAGATGAATCATTTGATGAAAAGAAAACACATTGCTTTAAAAGTATATGTATGCAAAATGAACAATTTTTTAAATAAGCAACTACGTGTTTTTTTTTCCACTAATTGATTCATCTCATTATTCTGTTCATAAAAGTATAATTATAAAAAAGTTAAGGGGATGCTGGAGTGGCCAAATTGTCGGAACTTTGCAGATCGATATAAATCTTCGAATTTACTAAATCAATTTATGAAATCAAAACTCCTTTTACAGGATTAAGGTAGACGTAAAATTTAGTAGTGCTGCAACAGACTTTATTAAAATAGAACAGAAGTTAAAAAATTTACATTTTTTTTAACTCATAAAACTATTACCTGATGTAGACGTTTTCTTACAAAATTTTATAGCTCGTGTGGACCAAACGACAGCATATCAAGTACGTATACAAACAATACTGAATTTATGAAACTAAGATTAAAAATGAAAGATTTATATCGATCTGCAAATCTGGTGTATATACGAACGCTGAGCGAAGACTCAGAATAAGTAAATAAAGCAATAATTGTGTCTCAGCAGTAAGTGTTCGATCTTCCAAGAGACTGCTATGTATTAGATAAGGACAGATGAATACATTTGAGACACAATGATATATAATAAATATAAGAAATGAATTAAAGATGTCACTATTATTAAACTTGAAATTTAAAAAAGTCGATAATCTGTACTATCGACTTCGAAGTTCGGCCGTCGCTCCAGCATTCCCTTAATAATTTTCGAGTTATTTAATATTTTATGTCAATATGTGTTAGAATAAAGTGTAATATCTCGTAAACTATTTTTTTTATATCATCACTTAAATATTTATATAGAATCTTTATATTTATATAGAATAATTAGAGGAATCATATTGTGTAAAAAAAAATCATACAATTACATTTAAAAAAGTGGAGATGGTCTTAAAATCTCGAAAAATGACCTTGAAAAAAATTTGTTAGTCATCATAATATGTGCTTCTTCGAATCGAACAATTTTCTGCTTTGATATTTTCTCATATCTTTAAAATCAATGGAGACATTTTAGATGATCAAATCAGAGGAAACCTGTCTAATATTAAAAACTTAAAAAAATATTCCATTCCTTGTTTACGTAATGATTTTCTATGCGAAGGGAGTTCCATTTCTCCCTGCTTCAAAGGCGCACGCTTCCACACGAAACGACTTTCAACCCATCCCCCTCCCCCCCCTCTGCTAAGGGGCATTCGATTTTTCACGCTAAGCAACTTGACGAGATGGGATGAAATTCGCTTCGCGTGGAAAGTCGTGCGACCTTTGGCAAAGGGAGGGAGGAAAAGTGGAGAAAAAGTCGCTTCGCGTGGAAGTCATGGGCCCGTGAAACAGCGGAGAACTGGGGTGGAAATCGCTTTGCATGAAAAATTGGCACTTTTTGGCAGGAGGGAGAATCTGGGATGAATCTTGTTTCACGTAGAAAATCGTAAAATATATTTTAGCAAAGAATTTCTGTTTCATATAATAGAAAGGAGACGTCATTTTTTAAACTTTTTTGTTAATAACTTCTTAACAAATAGTGATCGACGCCTAAAACCTGTTGGAGATAATTCAGGGTAATGACTTTGACAGTATATGTCAAAATCAAGGATATTGGAGGTGATGCCCTTTTTCTATATATTTATCCAGAAAGATTCAATTCTCCACTCAATTCAAACGAAATATCTTCACCCAATGAGCGCGCAATCAATCAATACGGAATGCATATTAAGTTTCTCCGAGAAATTTCTCTTTTTTTTTTAATTTAGATATTAAAATAATTTTATTTATATATGATTAACATTTCAAAGACTCTAGCAGTGCCGAAATAAAGATATTCACCTTCAAAGTTTCAGCTTCTAACACGAAAATTCCTATATCAAGTCTTGTCGAAGTAACGTTTTAATACTTTGCGGCGAAAATCTTCTACAGATTTCTTTAAAAAATAAATATGTAATGTAGAAATATTATAGGAATCTTATAAAAAAAAAAGGCCTAACGGTGCCGTCTCTAAATTTGAATAATTCAAATTGCTAATTTGATGGAATTCTCCTTTTCGCATGCCGAGCGACGAAATAAGAATGTGCTGTTGCCATATTTCAACTGGCTTCAGTGCAGACTAGTGTTCGTGATATGACGTGCGTGCGTGCGTGCGTGCGTGCGTGCGTGCGTGCGTGCGTGCGTGCGTGCGTGCGTGCGTGCGTGCGTGCGTGCGTGGGTGCGTGCGTGCGTGCGTGC
>Ga0157364_1007180_pt1 | contig 11523 bp, 7 predicted proteins | sample AttsexASBM2_FD_111476 | JGI IMG/M metagenome (GOLD analysis project Ga0157364, IMG submission 111476) | Fungus gardens microbial communities from leaf cutter ant in Ribeirão Preto, State of São Paulo, Brazil - Atta sexdens ASBM2 | ecosystem: Host-associated > Fungi > Mycelium > Unclassified ...
ATATATATATATATATATATATATATATATATATATATATATATATATATATATATATATATATATATATATATATAAAATTTTTAATTTTGTATTTTACTGTTTCATCAATTTTTTTGAAATCGATAAAATATTGCTTCTCACAATTATTTATCTAATCGTACACTAATATTTAGTGTAACAGTTAGTTGTTCCTTTAAAAATAAATATTATATTTTTTCAAATCTGAATAAAAGATATTGTGTGAGATTTCATTCTCTTGAATTTTGAGCTTTTTTCTTTTGCCATTTTAATATTTATTTTTTTTGCGATTCAGTTATAAAATTTTATTTAAATTTTAAATTTTATTAAATTCAATTCATTGTATTTTTTAAATAAATTTTAAAATTCTTGTGTGTATATAACAGTGTATATACATTTTGCTGTTTCTATCTCAATCAGTGAATGACGCTTGAATTGACGCAGCTCGAGCATTTTCATTGCTTTAGTGACAAGAACAATCGTCAAGAAGCGCTTTTATAAATATTGATGAAGAGCCATGCAATTTTTGCGCGGCGGCGCCTCTGCTTAAGGTACCTTGATCCGTAAGCGAAAGCAGCTCGACTTCACGGTCTGCATATGGTCGAGAGAAGAACTTTTACTCACGATCAACATTCGCATAGAAGCGCACAGAAAACAATGTGAAATTGCTCAATCTATAAAAACGATATTATTCTAGATAGTTATACAATTACCACACTATAACTGCAGGATCTCGTGATCTTAAAATGTTTCAAAATAACATTAACGAATTCTTAATTGTCAAAATTGTCGGTATTTCAAAAAGGAACGATATGATAAATTGTCGACATTAGCAGATGTTGGCAAAACAAAAGAAATTGTTTTCAACGAACCGTCGTAACTTCAACGTTGGTTCGTCATTTGATTTGAGGAAAGTTAGAGAAATCGACGTGATTTAGTATTGTGAGCACAGTAACGAGATTTGAGCGATATCGAATCTCTTCAGGATTCGACAGTATCAATCGACTTCCGGTCGTATGAGCCGCGCGAAGAATGACTCTATTGCAAGCTCATCGAGAGGCGTAACGGACGCATACATTCTTTTAAATTTTGGCCAAATTCCAGAAGGAACTTTCAACCGGAATCGCAAGTGGAATCTAAAACAGTTCTGTCTCTCTCGACGTTGTCCTCTTTTGTTATTGCATCGGAGACAGTTGTCTGACGAATATTTAATCCGTGATCACGAAACGAGTTCCGATACTATCGAAAGGACGAGAGTAGCAAATTTCTCTTCTGATTACGCACTCCACCTAAATGGTTTTGTTTAGCTGTAACCGATCGATGAAGAGAGAAGAGGGATTACACTGTAAAGAATGCCTTGCTCCTCCCTTCTTTGATCGATTACAATTAAATTATCATTTAATAGTATTAAACTGTAAAGAGAGAAACTAGCAAAAACTTAATTTCCAGGTAATTAATGCAAACGTTATTTTAAAGAGTTGACTTGGCGTATTGTCATAACAATAATCAGTTTATACATGAAGATATTATAAAATAAATTATATTACTCTTTAAAACTTTTAGGATGAATCTCACTCTAAAAAATAAAATCTCACTCTTAAAGATTGAAAATTAAGCCACTCTTTTTCAAGGCTAGCTCTTAGAGTGAAATTCTATTCCAAAGAATTTAGAGAGCCTGAATTATATAAATTTCATAAAATACCATTTCTATATTTTCGTGAATTATTATACTTAATGATAATAATAATTTTAAAACTTTTTTTACAAATTATATAAGACGTGATATTTGTACGTGCTTTGTATTTTATCCTATATATATATATATATATGTATATATATGCAGATATACCGATATTTGCGCAGTCATCGATTTTAATTTTTATTCTACAGATATTCGGATCAACGATATTTTTCGTTAATATTTATTCCAAGATATATGTCTTGTTGTTTCAGAAACTTATAAAAAACACCTCACTAAAAGAGTTGCAACCTATAAGCACATATTATTTCGATGGCCAGGGGAAAGCGGTACGACCCATGTTTACCATACTCATGGCACGAGCTATTAATTATCACAAGGGAAGAAAGTAAGTAGAGACATGTTTCTACAAACATGTTTAAAATTTATTATAAAAAATTTTGATAAACGACATTATGAATTGCACGTCTGGAACTATAGAAGTCTAGCAAATTGCAAAAAAAAAACGTAATTCTCTGCTTCTCTCGAATGTTTAGAAGAGCGTTACATTTTTTACAAATTAAAGAACTGGAAAAAGATGATATACAATATTTATATGGTTAAAAATGAAAAAAACAACGTAGTGATAAATATAAAACGGCTAATGTACTTATCATACCTGCTTCTTTATTCTTACAACCAAGAATTGAGTTTTTAATTGAGACTTTGAAGCAGTGTTAGAAAAAATTTGTTAGAAAATTTATAATTAAGAAAATCGCATGTGAGAGAGTCGATTCTTTTTATTAACGCTATACATGCACGAATACACGAAGCACAGTGAATCTTCGTATGAAAACGTATGCTCACGGCGTTTAGAAAGCATTAAAACTGTCGACAAAGTGGTACGTTAGAGATATCTATGAAAGTGGTGGTCGTCTTGTACAAGCATTACTACGTACGAATGCATATGAATGGGGCAGCCACGTGAATGAGAAGTGCTTTAACACACGTCGTAACATGTTAAACTGTTTAAGCGTGATTTTATTATGATTTTATTATGATTTTCATAGCAATAATATATTAAAGTTTTCAAGCTTGAGATAATTTTTCCCAATATCTTTTAACTTATTCAATTAAAAATTCATAATTTATAGAAGTCGAAATTATTAGACTAAAGATATATGTGTGTGTGTGTGTGTATGTGTGTTAGTATTTTTTATTTTCCGATTTTTAAAGTTTTCCGAAATTTTAAAGTTGTAATTATAGAACGAAATTTTATTATATATCGATTATTATCGAGATATTTGAAATACTTCTTCGGTGAAAGCGATTTTAAGTTCATGATTTGTTAAAATCTATTTTTTATTATATAAAGGCACAGAAATTATCAGATTGAAACAGGTTTATTGCTTATTTTCTTAAACGGGATAATTTTCTATGTTTATTTTAACTTATTGGTGAAGTGATGTCCGAAAAAAATGTCTCATTAAGAATTTTAGATTCTATCATAGATAACTTCAAAATTTGTCGAGAAATAAAAAATATTAATTGCATATATACATATATCTTTAATTTAATAATTTCGATTTGTATAAATGAATTTTTAATTGAACAATTTGAAAGATGTTGAAAAAAATCATCTCAAAGTTATCTAAAAAATTTTTATTGCTATAAAAAATATATATAATTAAAAGATGAAAAAATATATTGTTAATTATTAAAATTATATATGCTGGTATTATGGTAGATAGTTGAATGAAAATGAATTATTTTACAAAAGTTCTTTCTCCTTTTTTCAGCGATCTTTTATATTCGCAACGACAAATAGCGATGATTTCCGAGATGCTCCATAACGCTTCTTTATTACACGATGATGTCATTGATCAATCGGACTTCCGTCGTGGCAAGCCGTCGGTTAATGTCGTCTGGAGTCAAAAGAAGGTAAATACATCCTATTTTTGCAAACATGATTGACATAGTTCTTTACATGATACATTTATCAATTCTTGGAATTGATGCTTTTTTCTTATTTTGTTAATAAAAAGATTAATAATACAAAATAAAAAATATATATTTAGGAATGTAAGTATATCAAAAATGTATATAATTATTTCATATTGAAAAAACATCGAAAGTTGTCATTGTACATTGGTCGACGACAATGGAAATTCAAACTCTCTCTCTCTCTCTCTCTCTCTCTCTCTCTCTCTCTCTCTAAAATAGCGAAGGAAGAAAGAGGCTAATGCGATTCATGACCAAACATTGGGCTTTCTAGATTGGGAACCGGAAGCGGATCTTGAGTCCGACGTGTTTTTTGTTGTGAATGTGGAAAATTTGTTAAAGTGTCAAAAAATACGATAGGAAAATTGTTCGAATACTATTCATAGAGTATTAATTAATGTAAAACTATTTCGAAAGTGATTGCTGTTTACAAGTCAATCTGGCTCATTTAATAGAAGTTACATGTATTAGAAACCGACAGTTGGAACGCGACAGTGGGCAACATGTGACGCGATCGAAAAATTCAACTCTCAAATGCATATAAGATTAACGTACGACTTTCGCAATCGCTCGAATTTCATTTGCGTGCTTTTCCATACTAGCTGCGAGACATTTTCTAGCGTTTATTAATTAGCTTTCGATCGGCGTCGCGAATGATTGAGCTGCATTTACTATCAACATTCATTACACAAGTGTGTATGTGCACTGGTAAGTGAAATGAAAGCGCGAACAGTGGCTAGGTCAAGAACGTGCGAAGCTATTAACCAGCCATCATTACTTTCTTCCTCCCTCTTTTCTCTGATGTACAAAGTATCTTAAAAGTTCTTTTTGTAAAAAACTATTATTTCTTTGAAGAATGTATGACGCGATCTTTTTGTAAAAGATTGATCCCTATTTAGTGAAAAAAATTTCGTTAATAATTATTTTTATATAATTATGCTTTTCTGTTCATTTATTCAGAATATAAGCGGTTATAAAATTAACAAATTTAAAAATTTCTGATACTCTAAAGATATTATCCACAGAACACGTAATTATAAAAAAAGGAAATTGTATATTTATGTACACACACACACACACGCACACACACACACACACACACACACACACACACACACACACACACAATTATTATTAAATATGTTTTATATAATTAATTTTATTATTTAAATTAAATTAAATTAAATTTATTATTTATAAAACAATGAGAAAATAATTATTAAATTTCAATTATTAAATTTTCTAAAGTAAAATATTTTCGTAAAGTATTTGTGAATTGTCTTATAAGACTTGGTTCCACCAATAAGATTAATCTCGATATATAATTTATCTCGATATATATACTATTTATACTATTTATCTTTTTCTAATTCTAAGAATTAGGGTCTTAATGATATTAATAATAATTAATAATAATTAAATAAATTAAAAAGATAATACAAAAGAAATCAAAGTTTATATTGCTCAGTTTCAACTTTAATTTTTGATTCCTTTCGATTAATTTTTAGAAAAAAATTAGTTTAAATTAATTAAATAGTTAATTTTTCAAGAAAATAAGTTTAAATCTAAAAATATATATAAATATATTCTCTGAATATAATTTATTTGTTAAACTTTAAGTTTATTAATGCAACATTATTGCATCACACAGCATTATATAAAAGAGCATAATTGCGGTACATTTTGTAAAACAGTGTTGTACAAAAAGTATTGAAGTTGCTTCTCATCTTTCTGCTTGTCTACGTCGATCTTGCGACACCAGAATTTTGTAACGAAACTTGTCGCTTTAATGTCTCTAACTCGTCGCGAATTGTAGATACATGTTGCACGATAAATGTGAATCGCAGTTCTAAGTCGCCGTTGTGAAATGCAGCGACAGCTTACAACTGCGAACATTCGCGATCGAGCGAATAGAATAGAAAGACCAAACTGCATTTCTAGAAGTTCTCAGACACTTCTCAGATTTCGTATAGAATGTAAGTGCGTAATCGTGAGACGTGAAGAAATAAAAGATCTGTTTACGATCCTGTAAAAATTACGTCAAGGACTTACAAACATAGCGTCCTTGTAATTTCTTGCAATTTGTCAGCAACTGTTAGGACAATTTGTATGATGGATTCTGATGAATAGCATGCGCAAATATTACAAGGAAGCTTCAAAAGTGTTACAACCTTGACGCATGATGGAATTAGCACCATTCAGAGAAATGGAAAGCCCAACGATGGTCACGAAAGTTCCGACATTATTTCTTCGGTGTATTGCGAGGACGGCACAGATGTTGAACCAGTGAATTGTGTAACAGGCTCTCGCATTAACATACTGCTAATCGAGAGAACTCTTGCTGTAGTATACATAATAATTATATTCGAGTTACACCTACCAGTAACAATGTTACGTGATAAAGTGGTTCGAATGTAAACTATTGAATCAGGAAATTGTGAAATTCATAAATAATGATTATAAGTCAGACTTATGTTATCTGAGAGAAATATCTGGGAAAGATAAAAAATATGACAGACAGGATCTTTTTTGCCTGACATTTCTGATGTTGATTATTAAGAGTAATAGATATAATAATAAATTATAAGAGAGAGTATTAGATATGTTAATATAATATAAACTGGGAAAGTATTTTATTCTTTCTTTTTTATATATTTGATAAGGTTTTTTTAATGTGATCGTTTCATATTAATAAATATATATACATACTTATGCACACTGCTTCGATTCTTCATCTCATTAAATCAGAGAATATTCGCAACAATATGTCGTACTGAAATATAATTGTAAGTTGTTTCCCGGAGATAACATTAGCCAAAATTAATGAGCCTCGCAGGTGGACCATTGCTTTCAGCGTTGATTTATGTTTATTTAGTGGAACGTCACCTCGCTGTGTAATTGCAAGAAAGTGTTGCCGGAGCGCGTGCTATTCTTAGAGGAAAACCCTAACCAGTGTCTTTCGGTTATCGCATCTAAGATACATGAAAATAAGGCGGCACATCACTAATGCCGGATGTGAAACTCAAAATTATGAGCTGTTTGTTGAGTCACTTAGCCATTGTCATACAAAACGATCTTTTGTCGTTTTACCTGACCAAAACATTGTTGATGATGATCCGAAAGCTTCCTTTTGCGTCTCTCTGGAATTAAATGTCCTCTGGTAAATGTCTGGAATTATCGAATAGTCTTTCCTTATGAATTTTTTAACCTATTCGAAATAAATTCGTTTAAACTGTAAACTTACAAGCAGTTAAACCTTTTAACCTATAATTAAGTAATTAATAGTTAAATAAATGATTGAGCTTACGTAAAAAAATTAGTTGACAGAATCGTGTTTTTTATTCAATATGAATCGAAAATTTTAAAGTGTTCTACTCTTTGAAAACATTTATCGTAAAATATTTATCGTAGAATGATAGTTTTACAAAATTGAAATAAAATGCAGGAATTTTAAGTATTTTATGAAGATAAGTTAAAATTGTGAATAAAAAAAAGTAGAAAGTGCGTGACAATGTAGTATCTTAATTTTAGATTTCGATGTGTAAGGAAGTTTAGAAATCAAGATGCGACAGAATAAGCTACGGGTCGTTAAGAGCTGACGAGATGTTGCGGTTTCGACACGTCGCTCATTATGTGTTCATTAACCATTTTACGTCAATCATTTTACGTACGGATTCACCGACCGCAGAGTGATAGACCGAAACTGAATGTGCGGTACAGTTAATGAAACTTATCATTCGGTATTGCATCCGGTCTATCATGATATTAAATTTCTAACATTATATCGATTTAAATCACTTTCCATCAACGATATCACGCCCGCGTGTAAATGCATTTTCAAGATCAACAAATAAATAATAAGATGTATCGTTTTAATAAATAAATTGTGATATTATTATAACAATGTAAGAAATAAACTTCTCTTAAAGCTGGAATTAAAATCAAATTAAAAGAAATTATGTAGAATTGAATGCGCGTCCAAGACTCATTACAAATGCTTCGAAGCATTTTATTGACCAATTAGTAGAAAGAATTTTATGAATTGACTAAGAAATATCAAAGAATATTTTAGAATATTTGTAATATTACGTTTACCGTACTCTAAGTCGCATAACCAAGACTCGAAGTCATTTGGCTCCGATTTGAAGAATGTCCAGTGAAAGGAAATCGTGTCTATTACAGATAATCGCGGAGAACCACATCAGCTTTATTGACTTAACCGAAGCAGTTTCGTTGAAATTTTTTATTATTTCTCGTATCTTTAGATATCGATAACAAATATTAACATAATTTTAACTTTTATAAAATTGAAGATAGAATTGAAGACAATACTGTTGCAATGACGTTATATATTTATGTTCTGTAATATATTACTGTTATAACTTGGAGATATTATATAATTTTGACATTCAAAGATACATTATGAAAGCAAACACACGATTCACACAGGAATAAAAACTGTAACATACACATTATCTTTTAATCGCGATATCATTATTTTAATATACTTAAAATAAAAATCGGTATCATAATTGAATTAAAGCTGATTTGCATCATTCCTAAGCTACATGGTTATTGAAAATTGGACATGACAATCAAACAGAATAACGATACAATTCGGACACTAATTGCTTATCTGACGAGGGTCAATTAATTTTCGATAAGTTTATTAAATGACAAAAGTAAAATAATGACGAGGTCTTTCTTAAGTGATCACTTTTTTTCTTAGGTGGCTATGGCAGGAAATTACATCTTATCAATCGCCTGCTTGATGCTTTCCGACATTCATAATGATGATGTGACTATTACCGTCAGTCAGGTAAATTATTTAATTACATTTTCAATATAATTTTTTAAATTTGTTGTTTCCCCTTGTTGATGATAAAACTTTAATAGCAGAATTATCAATCTGTAATTTATGAAAATTAATGAAAGTTTAATACTTTCAGTATACTTGCACTGTAATTATTACAATATTATTAGTATTTTAACAAATGAAGCTTTCAATTATAAGACACATGAACTCTCTAAATCTGAATCAGTGAATAATCATTGATATCAGTGCCAAGTATACTGATAATCAGTGAATTAAATACGAGATCCCTAACCTAGCTAATTTTTATTATATGATCTAACTAATCTTGTTTTAGTGCTTAAATTCAATGAATATGGTATTGGAAGATTGAAATTAACGTGCAAATGTCAGTATTTTAGTTATATAATGACTCAAACATTCTCCCTTTTTTGGTTGAACTTCACTGATTATGCTAAGTATACCACTGAGTAATTAATGACTATCTACTAATTCAGATTTAGAGAGAATCAAGTCACATAGCTATGTAAACACATACAAAATTTAATATTTAATTATTTAATGAAAAATTTAATTGCCAAGATATCTCTAAAACATCTAGAAATTATAACTTGTTATTATGACTTGAGATTTTATGCTATCTCTAACTAGAGACACAATTGATAAACAAAGATAACAGAAAGAAATATTAAGAGGGTATATGTATCCAGAAAAATTAGAAAGGTACCTATTTTTAAGAATTTTTTTGCGAAAATTATTAGGTTTCTCAAAAGAATTTATATTTAACTAGAAACTAATATTTAACGTAATAAGTGTCAACATTTTTAGTTAAAATTAAATATAAAATTTAAAATAAAATTTAATCCTTTTAATCAAAGTATTAAATTAAATATGGATTAATTTGTAGATTGTCTCTGATTTGGTGCAAGGCGAATTTATGCAGCTTGGTTCCAAAGAAACGGAAAACGAAAGGTTCGCGCACTATCTCACGAAGACTTATCGAAAAACAGCAAGTTTAATTGCCAATTGCATGAAAGCGGTGAGTCTATATCAGCAATTGCGTGTACGAAGTCGTCGTCTATTATTTCTTCATTGAGACTTGTAAATAATTACATGGATCAAAAGTGATCAATAATTACATAGATCAAGTGGAACTTTTTTATAAAAAAAAGTAACAACATTAAGGCTGGATTGTTCCACTTTTCAGTAAACTTCAGCTCACTGTCTCACTCTCTTATTCTCTTATGTTCTTACTCTTTTATTTTTTTGTTTATCCAATAGATAAAAAAATTATCATATACTTTATCTGAAAATGGAACAATCAGTCCTACAATAATTTAAATATTTAGATAACCTCTATTCCTTTCAAAGTAATTCTTTTTTACATTTATGCAGCGGATTCACCGCTTCTACCATATCTTAAACGTTCTTTGGAAATCTTTGTCTCGAATCATATTAAATATGTTTTGCTTGGATGTTTTTAATTATATTAAAACGATCTTCCTTGAGCTCTAATTTTATTTTAAAAAACAAAAAGAGGTCACAAGGAACTAAATCCGACGAGATTAGAGATCCAAAAAAGCGAAAAAAGTTAGAAGTGCGAAGAAAATTATGTTGATCGTTTTCTTCGCCATCAAAGATATAGGAACTTGTTTCTACTGATCAACGCAATCAACGCAGATTTTTACTGCAACTTTTTGAAGCAGTTACGTGAAGATATTTGTCACAAAAAATCAGAACTTGATACAGAACATCCAAGCTGAAATACACAAAAATGCTTAATGTTATTTGAGATGAAGAATAGAATGTTTGAGACATAACAAAAATAATGGAATTGTTATATAACTTTTAGATACTTATAGAAGAGAACTTTGAAGAGAATAAAAACTAGATTTAAATTATTATTTTGTTTTAGATAATAAATATTTAAATTTTTATATAGTCCTAGTCTAATTTTTTCTTTAATTGATTGCATTTTTGTATTAGGTCGCCATTCTTTCCGACATTGATGAACATATGATAGAGATGGCCTTCCAATATGGCAGAAATGTTGGCTTGGCTTTTCAATTGGTAGACGATCTTTTAGATTTTGTAGCTTCTACAACAGCTATGGGCAAACCCACGGCCGCTGATCTTAAACTTGGACTAGCTACAGCTCCGGTGCTTTTTGCTTGCGAACGGGTTTGTACACAAAATGTTCAATAAATATTCGTAACATAAGAAATCTTTTCATTACTACGATGTATTACCTTATTATGTTAGATTTATCGATATCTTTTCAACGTCTCTTTAATATAGTTACTTCAACTGTTACAGTATCCAGAATTGAATGCAATGATTATGCGTCGTTTTCAAGAGCCCGGAGATGTTAAGAAAGCTTTCGAATTGGTGCACAAATCCAATGGTCTCGAACAAACAAGATTCTTGGCAAAGAAGCACTGTGTAGAAGCCAGCAAGATCGCTCAGTCCTTTACTAAGAGTCCTTATCAGAAAGCTCTGATCATTATGGCGGATTTGGTTATCAATCGCATGAAATAGCATCGCAAAGAACAAAGATTTTAACAGCGAAAGATACTTTTATAAGTATTTATAAGTTATATTGGACGGGGAACGGCTAGTACAATTTTTCCTGAATTTTATAAATCACATGCTGAGGCCGCTATCGAAGAAACATAATTTTTTGCGTTCAATATTATATCACTACTTGGAATTATATATTGTTATAAATAATTTAATATATTTGAGAATTTTTATAAAACGTAATTAAATAAGGAAATTGATCTTATCATTATAATTCATGGTGATATAATATTGATTGATAGCGGAAGCATATAGCCGTAAATGCGTTGTATCATCGCACTGCCGACCATGAGTTCATACCTCATTCGAAGGAAAAATGGAGAAAACATCTTAAGCCTCGTAACCGCTAAAGTGCTTCTGCCAAAGTACTTTATCGATATATATATATATATATATATATATATATATATATATATATATATATATATAT
>Ga0157364_1007181_pt1 | contig 11522 bp, 8 predicted proteins | sample AttsexASBM2_FD_111476 | JGI IMG/M metagenome (GOLD analysis project Ga0157364, IMG submission 111476) | Fungus gardens microbial communities from leaf cutter ant in Ribeirão Preto, State of São Paulo, Brazil - Atta sexdens ASBM2 | ecosystem: Host-associated > Fungi > Mycelium > Unclassified ...
GTCATTTAGCCGACAGTAAGACTATGCTTTTAATAATAGTACAGAGAGACACCGAGAGAGAGTGTGAAAAGATGCAAAGGGCTCTCTCTCTCTCTCTCTCTCTCTCTCTCTCTCTCTCTCTCTCTCTCTCTCTCTCACTCTTTCTTTCTCTGATTTTCTTTCTCTGTTTAACATCAAACACCGAAATTAAAAATTGAAATTGAAATTTCATTGAAATTGAAATTGCTTTCTACACTACGCGAAAGATATTTATATATCTTATCATTTTGCTTATTATTAATAAATAAATTAAATTGCATCTTGGATCATTGAAAAGTAAATTAAAATGTCTTTCCACTTTTGTATATAATTTTCTCTTTCGAACGAATAAAAAAGTATCATTTCTTTCCAATGTTTTTAAAGCGACAAGACTGCAGATTCTGAATTTCCGAAAAAAGAAATCAAATGAAGTTACAATGAGAAATAAATATCAAAATTTTATTCTTTAATTCTCCGCCGCCAATGTTGGATTTAAAAGACACAATTGATTTTTTTTATTATGATAAACTCTAATGAATAAATCTGTAAAAAATAAGTAAAATATCAATTCAACTTCTATAATAGTAAAAAGATGTTGTGTAAACCTTCATAAGTATGTAAGAATTTTTTTAGATTTTTACACGGAAAGAACGACTAAAATATCTAAAAATTTAGCTATCTAGATACAAATCTGAAAATAACTTTGTTGGACTATCAAAATAATTATACAGTATGCTCAAACTGATTAGAATGTCAAAACTTTTTGTAGCATCGCTCATCATGCTTGCGTATTCTATATAATTATTTTGGATGGATCAACAAAACTATTTTCAGAACTACGTCTAAATTTTTAGATTTTTCTTTTTCAAAATCATCCTTTTGTGTATACAGTCTAGAACAATATGAAAATCTGCAAAAATTTGAAATTTAAAAACTCGGGACAAAGGAAAATTTTATATCTTCGACGGAGAGTTAAAATTGATATTACATTATGCAAGTGAACTCATAAGGAATGTCTTCGGCATATGACCGTCGACGTAATCAACGTCGGACATCATTTGTCACTGCTAATCTTCATGACATGTTACGTCGTTCCTCCTCATTAACCTTTCAACCGAAAGCTTCTTCCGTTGTCTCGACTTCGCTCACGCTCGTAGAAAACAGTGAAGACCTCAGTTATGTTAAGCATCAACTACAATACTCTATTTTTATTCGTATAGTTTCTATTCTTCTGTGTCGTATTCAAAGACCTGTGTTTAAACCTCCGTTTTTCTTAACGTAGTTAGATAAAATTCAATTACATGTAATATAATATAATAAATATTATTTAACTGTAGTTATAGTTACATAATACCTATTGCAGTATTAATACAATTAAATAATATCTATTATTTTACATAATTTTTTGATATTTTGCATGCCATACAAAATATTTCATTAAAAAAATCACAAAATTTCAGAGGAATGTCTATAAGGAGAACAATAGTTGAATAATTTTTACCTTACTAAACCTTTAATAAAAATATTCGGGCTATTTTGCTGAAATTATGACAAACTTTATTTGCCTGAAAGTAAAAATACTCAGAAGGTAGGAAGATAAAAACTATATTCAAGTGATTATTACAATAAAATCGTACTATTTTCAAGACTGTAAACACGAACAACTGTCAAAATTTTACGAAATGTAAAAAGTACCTTATGGTATGGCTATATGATAGCTTATTTAGTCAGAAAAGTAAAGTAAATGTTACATAAGGGGGCGTCTATCCCTATATAGATCTGCCAATTTCATAAAATGTAAAATAATATATGCTAGAATTCAAAGAATTCAAAGAATTCTAGCACATATTATTTTACATTTTTCTCCGTATATACTTCATTCAAGGACATACCGAGGCGTTTCAATAATTTGAGATACATATCTATAAAGTACGTTTCGACAAATCAAGCTGTTATCGAAACCTAAAGAATCGTTTACATTTTTCCAACAATATTCTCGCCATTTAAATACATATCTCAGCGTGTAAAATGCGCATTCGTATATCGAAGAGTTATAAAATCCATGTGAACACACGCGAACAATGTACTTCCGTTGCTTATTAATACGTAATTTCGCGTGATTACGAGATTCTAAAGGATTCGACGTGTCTGCATCAGCCGTCTGTGTACCGAGCTGTTAAAAGGCGCGTTGCAAGGCAGGTTTTCGTATGGTCGAGGTGCGTTCCGGCGTGCACCGCCTCGCCGATCGAATGCTGCATTCCTATCGAGCATTCCAATAATGCAACCAGTCGTTGGTCTCCAGGCCACTGAGCTGTAATAGCTGGTCGGTCTCCAATCGACACGCACATAAAGTCCACCTCGGCAATATTCTCGAAATGAAAATATTTCGCGAGGTCTTTATAAGCAAAGAATCCCTAATCTCCAATAAATTCGACTTTCGATGATCATCGATCGCATATTTTGCGATATTCTCGATGGTCCTTGTCGAGAATAATGTTTTTCAATACAGGAAGAATAATTTTAAAGTATATCTAAAAATTTAGCTAGATTGTCTGTTTAAAAATGTCTGTTTAAAAATGAACGATCTAGAAGATTCTAATTAATCCTGTTGTCTCAACCAGAATTGATAAATTTAATCGGAAAATTCTGATTCATCCATTTTTAGAATTTCAATTAATTAACTAGATATATTTCTCAGTGAACATATTGTAGAAATCTAAGCCGAAAAAAATAATTAATTACTTATTTTAAGTATTAAACACTGTTTCAGTACTTTTAGTACTCTAAATAAGTTTTTCAATAATAAATTGGCCAGTATTAGATTCTGTAAGGATGTCTGAAAATAATATTGTTGAATTATCAAAATAATTATGTAGAACGTTGCAAGCTGATTATCAGAATATCAAAATTTTTTGCAGCATTACTCATTGTCTAAATTTTCTATAAAGTTCTGTAGAATTATTTTGATCTAAAATTATTTTCACATCTTGACCTAAATTTTTAGATACAGTAAAATCATTTTTTTTTCGCAAATACTAAGGATTTGATAAATAGATATATGAACGACAATAGTTTTCGAAAAATGAAATGTTCGAAGAAGAAAATGAAGCGCTCTGATGGTTGAGAGAACATTAGAGAATGAATGTAAATATTTGCAACTTGTAAGATCGACTTTCTCGTATTCTCTCGACAAATATACACGGAGTTGAGCTACCGATTTCGTCAGATAAGCAAAAGCGAGATCAGCGAAGGGAGATAAGAGCGCTTACAAATCTAGAGCCGCATATCCGCATCTATCGAGATGAGAGAGCGAACGAGGAAGAGAACGGAGTAATTTCATCAATGCTCAACTTCGTGCTCTGCATATCCCGGCATTGCTCGCTCTCTCGCGCATTTTGCAATCACACGTAGTAAAGAGAGAATCCCTCACGCGGTTGATTGCTATCGTAAATAGAGGTCCGTAATGAGAAACGTCGAGTTTCCCCGTTTCGACGATTCAATGGGAGCGTGAGTGGAGTCCAGTTCATTGAACTCGGAACGCCAAAGATCACGTGCCAATTCTTTTTGCCGATCGTCGTGATCACGAGAAGTAAAAGTATTAGGGAGAGAAATTTATCTTATGAAATTATTGTTCTCTAATCCAAAAAAATTCGGAATAATGACAGAAAAAAAATTTGCCACGAGCGTGAAAGACAAGAATTTACAATTAAACTTGCCGCGTCTATCGTCTTAAAGGCAAACCGGTTTCAGCGGTCTATCATCAGTTTTTAGATCACTGTTGTCATAACCCAAATAGAGAAAGGAGCTATATTAATTGCAAAATTCGCAAGGCAAATCATATTTTAGAATTGTTGAACATTCACCGAGCTATAACACACGGCATTTGATATTAATTCTTAATTTATTCGCGTACTAGTTCAAATATATACTTATCGCAATATCTCGCATACTTGCTACATTACCAAGTGTATGTGTCTTATGGATCAAGATATTCAATATTATAAGATATAAGGCAACCTTCGATAAAACCTTCTTTCGTGCTTTGTAATTTTTCCTTTTCTTTACTTTGATCAGCGAACAACTGCTCAAACGTGAAGACAGTAGCGCTTACTCATGTTTACGATATTATTGTCGACATCGGAAATTGTAATAATATTTCTCTATTACCCGAAGTAAAAACCGAAGGAGATGAAACTTTTTGTTATATAGAAATTTTCCTTATTATCATTAATCTATATAGTCATAAAGTTAAATTTGCACTATTTGCGGCAAAATATCTGCAAATTAGTCTTTCCCCGAGGAAGCAAAAAATCAGGGACGAGTAACACTTCTGAAGAATTTATCATACCGCGCAAGAATTATCATACCATTTATAAATATATATACCATTTATAAATATATATATAATTTGCGTGGAAAGAGAGTTTTAATATAAGCACCGAAAAATAATATAATTTGAAAAAAGAAAAAAATAATAAATGCTATAATATTCTACATATGAAAACATTTAATAATAATAAATAACATGTCATAATTATATTATATAAATATAAATACTATATAATAAAAGAAATTAAAGTTATGGAAAAAATATTGTATATTACATACATATGTACATTTAAATTTAAATATTTTTATGTTAATAAAATATGCACATATATTTCTTTAATTGAGGAGAAAGATAGAAAAGAATATTTAGTATCTAAATTTATAGCTCATAAATATTCTCACAATTTTATCATTCTTCCCGACAAAGGTTTTCTGAAAATATGAAATTGCTTTTTCCGTGAAGTTTACAATTTCTATATAAGTATTAAACATCACGCGACAGCGGGTCAATAATAGGATTCAACATAGCGAATTCTTGTCCAAACAAAAGTATAACGAAAATGCCGCGGTACATATGTATGTAAGTGAAAAAAGTGCGCGTGCAGCGGTTACTTCTTCTTACATAAGAGTACTTCCTGTTCTTATGCCAATTCACCACATATTCACATAATATGTAAAACATATCTGTCTCAGGTATCTGTCACGCCTAGCGTGTCGCTCGACAACAAGAAAAATACCTTGATCAGTAATGATACTCCACTCTTTTTTTCTCACTGACTAATTTTCTTACATTGATTATGGCATTTCATTTATTCCTATCTCTATTCAATACAAGGATATTAATTTCAGCAAAGACAGCAATAAACAAATTTTTTTAATTAATGAAAGATTGCAAGAAAAAATGTATTTTATTCATATAAAAATCGCTTCAGATACAACGCGATTTTTGAAATAAATTTTATAAATTCCATCATTAATTCTTATACTTGCATCTTTCTCGTTAATTTTAATTTATTATATCTTATAATTTATTAATATATCGTCAAATAATTTTATAATTTATAGCGTGTTACAGTATTTAAAAAAAAAACTTAATTTCTATCTCGAGAATAAACTCAAGGACCAAAGGATTCCAACTACATAGCTGAGATATCGATTGACATTCCCATGTGGAAACGTATATCGAATACCTTTATATGCGTGCGAACATGCGCGGGGAGAAGTAAAAACGATAGAAGGTACACAATGCATTTTGCTAACGATCGCAAAACTCGACTGTAGATAGATAGTCCGAGGCCGACATGAATGCTAATGGTCGCAAAGTTCGTTCTCTAATGAAACAAATAACGTGTCTCGAGAAAGACGTCAACAATTTATGATACCTTGTACAGTTACTAATTATTCGCGGATATGCAACTTCTTTTTTTGCGCCAGTGTTATTTCCATTATCATTATCATTGTGGATCAGGAGGACTTTAGTGCGGATCGATCAATCGACCGACTCCTCAAGCCGATTCAACTGGTAACGAATAATACAAATGTGAAACAAGCAAGTCTTTGACTGACACGACACAAAAGAAAACGCGGCAGTTGTTGATTCTGCTAGTGAACCGGCCGATCAACCGACCTTTCAAGCAAATGCATAATGGGTACAAAAAATTGAACGTTCGATATTGATTTATACTTTATACTTTGAACGAAGTATAATTAAGGTAGTATAAAAATATTTTCAAGAAGTGAAAAGAAATGTTAAGTACTTGGAAAAGAGATAAGATACATAGAATATAATCTTCCTAATCACGTAAAATTGTTAAATTTATAATATCAAATTATATCCACTTTGAGTTATTTTTAATCATATTTATAAGTTACCATATTTATAAGTCCTACTAATTATATTAACCAGATTAATTGTAAAACAATAAAGTTAAATAATTTATAATAAGAAAATGTATTAAATTTGATTCAAATTTAGTTTATTTAGTTATTTATTAAGTGCACACGAATGATATTTACTTTTGATACTAATTACAGAAATGAATTAATTTATATTTTGACACAGATGGAAGTTAAGAATAAGAAAATGTTATTTAACTCAAGAGATTGGAACATCATTACTTCCATATCAATGAAGACTTGAACTCTTCCCGATTTTCTAATTTCTTCTTTCACTTCTCTCTATTTTCTTGCTTTCATCATCTTTTCACGTTTTTACTCTTATATAAGAGAGATCGTTAGTTCGGATCATATGCTCTTTGCGCGCATTTTGAAGATGATCATGTCCTCGAAGAACTTACATAAGATGTCGCAAAGGTCATAAGGAAGAAATGATAATCCCTAGTTAGTGATTCTAATTCAGGACGTTGGCATTTGTCACGAGACTTTAAAATTAAAATTCTGTTAAGGTAAAGTTCTATTAAAGATCCAGGAAGAATATTATGGAAATGGTCTGTTACATCATCATGTGGTTGCAAGAATAATAAAAGCGTAACGTGACTCTCTTCGTCGGAATTAATCTTCAATCGTGACGTCTTTCTCGAATTAGGCACGCAATCAACGATTGAAGCTACCTCTGATGAATTTGCTGATGATAGTATGATACACGAAGACAAGCTCCGTATTTGTTGAAAATACGTATTATTGAGTAACAACGCGCATAAAAACATGACAACTTGACAATTCATTGGTATCTACAATACATTCATCATTCTGTAAATAGAAAAGAAATCAAAGAAGATTAAGAGAAATTAATTCAGATGACTTGAAAAATGGAAATGAAATAAACATAAAATCCTATTTAATATAAAAATATACATTTTATTATACTTATTCAAGAGTACTTGACGAAGAGCTGACTGTACGCTTTGTCTTATTCTGATAGAGAAAGATTTCCTAATTTTTTGGAAACGCTTGCGAATTAATCCTCATCAAATACCATGAAAAAAATATTTCATGGTAAATACATGACTTTCCTTGAAATCAAAACTTTTTATAGTACTCTTAAAACTATAAGGATATTGTAAAGAAAGTAACGCTTGAGTAATATTTACCCTTTGATACCCTAAGAATTAATAATTCATGTTTTACAGCGATTAACACCGAAATTATAATTTCAGTCCACGCTTCATTTCATGCAAGCGATGCAACGGATCGGATACCTGAGTGAAAAACCTTCGGACCACATCGGGAACTCGAGGTGAAAGTAACTGAGCGAACGCCTACGAATTTGCTTGTGTCGCTGTGAAGCGACAACGTCCTTAAAGTGTCAACGTTTTATCGTGGTCGACGTAGTTGACAATGCATCGGCGCTGAAAAAGACACGAGGTGAAGCAACGTCAGAGTGTCATCTGAATACATCGCAATGATTCAGTGTGGCCGACCGTGCACGCGATGACACATCCATTGAATCAAATTAAGAGCAGCGACTAGAGCCGTGACATTACTCGCGATGATCGTATTAATCGCAGCCTCCCAATCCAGACATCTCGATTCATGTTTTCGAACGTAGTATACCACGCCAGTGGAAAGAGGCAAATAAATTGCGAAATCAGTAAAATATGTAAATAATTTTGGGAATCGATGAAATAAAGACTGCTATAGAGATGGATTATATAATTTTTTCTCGGAATGATTGTTATTAATGATTGAACTCTCGGACGATCCGAATTTTCTCGATTCCTGTTCTTGAACGCGGCGAACCAAGAAATGTGTCAGCGAAGAAAAACAAGATTTGAAAAATAAGAATCCACTCGCGAAAAAAATCTAAAACAGAAGTAAATTGAAGAAATTAATGATTTATTCTTTTCAAAATAATCGTGACGTCACAAGGATGATCAAACCAATCGCGAATCATTCAGAAGATATGAATCGCAAGTTTAACGATGATAGAGTTATTTTAACCTGTCATAAAGTTTACTAAAGCCCATTCTTGATTTATGATCAATTGTAAATAATATTATGATATGTGTGCGTATATTTTTTATGTGTTTCTCTTAAAGTATTTTTCATATTATGTGATTAAAATTATAAATAGAATTTTATATTTTTCTAGAATTGTGATATAAATTTCAAAATTACCTAAAGTAGTTTAGTTATGCCATGACAAAATTTTACTATAAATCTTTTTTATATCATGGCTAATATTTCATCAATAAAATATAGATAATATTAAAGAAAATTTAATAATGTTTAATGATGTTTAACATTACACAAACTGAAATCTTTTACATTAACTTTTACATTACCTGTAACTTTTGACTTTCGATTAAATTGATCATATAATATTTGTTTACTATTAAATATGTTTTAAACAATTCAACAAGAATTATTGTAAGAAATTCAAATGTATGTTAAAAATTACCTATAAATCTGCAGCAGAATTCTTTCATGTTGATTTCATTATTGCTGTTTGAATACGTATTATTATATTATTACTATAACGTTTGATCGATTCGTCATCAGCAATCATCGGTCACATTACACGTCGATTTAATCGTCAAATATGCACAGTTAATATGTAAACAATGTAACGAACATCTTCGAATATCTCGGCGATAAACGCGCGTGGCATACATGACGCTCTTTTTTCGATATCCAGTTGATTTAGTCGCTTATCGTGTTCATGCAATGTTTTGTTTATTGGTAACCAAGGTAAACGCATCTTAGAAGTATGTAATAGACACTCAAAATGTCGAACTGAATATTTTTTTAAATTAGGATTATGTATGTATGTACTTCTCATTCTTTTTTATCAGAGTTTAGCTAGAAAATATCTAATTTATTGAAATTTTATAACTCGATAATTTTTACAGCTTGCGCTAGAAAAATTTGTATTCGGATGTAACATAAATATTTAACGCAAACACTTAATTATCAGTAATTAATATAATTACTAATTTTATTCAAAATGTTGACAACACAAAAATAATAAATTAAAAACTGGTACTCTACAAAAGACATTCTTTAAAAAGGATTTATATAAATTAAATGTACACCGAGAGAAAAAAATGCAACTAATTTATTAATTATAATTTAATTATAATTTATAACCATTTTCTGGAACTACTATATATTTATAATTGTTTTAACTATGGAAATATAGTTATATATCAGTCAATTATACTACAAATAATAGTCACACACTGTTTGAGAATCTTTAGTTTTTTCTTAATATATTTTTTAGTTATTATTACATAAGTAATAAATTAATTTTCAAAAAATGATTATATTGAATATTCAAAATTATCATAATTTATAGTACTTTTTTTCATATTTAAGAGAATTATACATAAATGATAATTATTGTTAATATCATAATCATAGTAATCATAAAAATAGAACTCCTAACTATAATCTGGAGATACTGATAGTGTCTCGGCGCTAAGCCGACACTGCCATTTATTTTTACCATGCAAACAGTCACAAATACCAACCACCTTCTCTCAGTATATACAGATGTGATAGAATACGTTTACATTAATGGTGCCAAAAATTTCTTTAAATTTCAAGCCAAAGCGAAGGATATTTGTAAGATTGACATCTTAGAAGTAACATTTATATCTTGGAAGTCTTCCACACTAAAACGATCGATTCATGTCACGATCGAATGGATTAAATATTTTGTACGTACACCATCGTCTAAGGAAACCGCCCTGCAGTTTGGCGCAGATCCCACGATGCACCCTCATTTTGAGTGGCGTTCACCGAGCGTTCACCCCGAGATCACAGCACAAGAGGCGCGAAGCGCAAACGCGTGTTTTCTTTCTGCCTCCTCTCTCTCCAGTGTTCCACAGCGTCTGGATACGCCTTTGAGACGCACGCTGCGTCATGCACGAGTAACAACCGACTTGTCAAAGTGGATTCTTTCGAGACCTCATTCAACGGCTCGCGCGTACGGTCCACCTCGTCCTCGCGGCACGCGGCGTTTTCTCGCGGCGACCTCGAAGCGCTGGCTTGCCTACCAACTGGAGAAAGTCGGTCCTTCTCTCGCGGTGCGCTAAGTGTGCCGGTCGGATCGTCGGCCGTTATTATGTACCGGAGATGCTGGTACGATCCGGGTATTAAAAAAATAGCGCGCTTTTACTTCTCTCTTTTTTACTCGCGTCGATCGTTCGTCGTCGTTTTTGCTCGTCGCCTGAGGAAACGTTCCTCGTAAGTCAGGACATATCCCATGGATCCTTCACGTTCACGGCCGAATGATCTCTCACGGTGGTATCAACCAAGATCGCGCGATTCCTGCACGAGACGAGTTGGAGTATACGCGACGACTACTGCTGCCTCCTCGATCGCTGGTGGTCGCGACAGTGATCGTGCGAACGATCAGCGATGATGATGTATCTCGGCGAGGAAGAGGCATGCGATCTAGGAAGAAGGAGGGACGTAGAGATGCAGATAGGAAAAAAAGAGAGAAGGCGAAGAGAGGAGAGATCAACGAGAGAATCGGTTGAGAGAGATCAAGAGGAAAATAGAACGGAGATGAAAGTGAGAAAAGGGAAAAAGAAAGGAGAGGAATGAAATTGATGCAAAATCAAGCGGAACCGAGGAATGTGTGTTCCTCGAGGAGGAAGCGGATGAGCGTGTGATGGACGATCTAGCGCGAGTGTGGACGATCTGGCGAACGTGATGCGATCGATGTGAGATCGGCCGAGACACTGCGGGATCGCCGATCCACGGCACGACACTCAGGTGAACGATTTATTTCTGCCCCCACTTGACGCTCCACTTTGCCCCCTTCAGTACGCCCGTTCAGTGTCTACTACTACTACTGCTCCAACTGCTTCTGCATCGCCGTTGTTCCACCATTCTTCGCGGCCCCCCTTACGGTGCTTCTACTGCATGACTGTTTCACAGGAACGTTTTACCTCGCTCGCGGACCCTATTTTGTTTCCTTTATGAATGAAATTCGTTTTTTAATTTCTCTCATTTTTATCTTTCCCCGTTTGAAATATCGGTTCTAAGTGTGCTCAAAATGACATAAAAAAAAACAGTCAAAATAATAGAGATTTTGGAATAAATAGAATAAAATTCCCTTGTCAAAATTAATGCAAGACTATAAATTATACAAAATGTTATTATGCAATAATTACTTGATTCAAATATTTCAAAAGTTCATATATTTATTATAAAGTTCATCACAAATCGAATTTATTCAAAACAAATTCTAAATTTTGAGTTTA
>Ga0157364_1007182_pt1 | contig 11522 bp, 7 predicted proteins | sample AttsexASBM2_FD_111476 | JGI IMG/M metagenome (GOLD analysis project Ga0157364, IMG submission 111476) | Fungus gardens microbial communities from leaf cutter ant in Ribeirão Preto, State of São Paulo, Brazil - Atta sexdens ASBM2 | ecosystem: Host-associated > Fungi > Mycelium > Unclassified ...
AAAACCACCGAAAAAGTTTGAAGACAGCGAATTGCAAGCATTGTTGGATGAGAATGACGCTCAAACTCAACAACAACTCGCGGATCAATTGAATGTGACACGAGAAGCCATCTCCATACGTTTGAAATCCATGGGAAAGATCCAGAAGATGGGTTCCACATGAACTGAATGAAAGACAGCAGGAAAACCGAAAAACCACTTGCGAAATACTGCTCGCCAGATACAAAAGAAAATCATTTCTCCATCGAATTGTGACTGGCGAAGAAAAGTGAATATATTTTGAGAATCCTAAGCGTAAAAGATCATAGGTAATTCCAGACGAATCATCGACATCGACTGCAAGGCCAAATCGCGAACGAAAGACAATGCTGTGTGTTTGGTGGGATCAGAAAGGTGTGATCTATTATGAGCTGCTAAAACCTGCGGCGAAACCATTAATACTGAACGCTATCGACAACAAATGATCAATTTGAATCAAGCTTTGTGTGAAAAACGACCGAAATATCAAAAAAGGCAAAGTGATTTTGCTTCATGATAATGGACCATCATACACAGCAAAACTGGTCAAAGAAACGATTGAGGCATTTGATTGAGAAATATTTTCGCATGCGGCTTACTCACCAGACTTGGCTCCGTCCAATTATCACTTATTTGCATCGATGGGATACGTACTTGCTCAGCAGCGCTTCACTTCTTACGAAGATGTATGAAAATGGCTAGATGACTGGTTTGGCTCAAAAGAACAATTTTTTTGGCATGGCATCCATAAATTGTCAAACAGGAAAAAATGTATAGCTACCGATGGGCAATATTTCGAATAAAATATTTTTTATGATTTTCATGCAATAAACGTGTATTTTCTATAAAATAATTCCGGTTTCATATTTACATACCTGGATGATTTGATCTTGCCAATTTTTAATCAATATCTACGTCTATTATATAACAAAACATATGTGCAAAAATAATGTAAGATCATTCAAGTCAAACAAGATATATGTAAGATTAATGCAACAATTTTTTAAGCTTACCGTAGTATAACTAATAAATTGTTAAATGTTGGTTAACAAAAATGATTTTATTTATTTGACAGGACTATTATCATTAGGAAGTCTTTAAAAAAAATCAGTTAACAACATCGTTATATTTATTTGAATAGTCTCACGGAATCAACTGCGTTTAATATCAGACATATTTATTTATTGTTTTAAATACGATTTATTTGAATGAAATCCGTCTTTATTATACGAGATAATGTAATACGAGATAATGTAATAAATTATATATATTCAAGATAAACAAATGTTTTGTCAAATAAATATATATTCTGTACTGTATAGAAAAATTCTTAAATAAGACTGACCCAATTCATTAATTGAAGTATATGAGAGGTTTAAATATTTAATTACTTTAACTGTACATAAATTTTGGAAGAAATATTTTTCAAAAAAAACAATATAATTATTTATTGGAAGTAAAGTTGTTAATATGTTGGGTCAACAATTTTGGACTAATCCGTAACGTATTAATAATATCAATATTTATTTAGTCAGTAAATTATTTAACTTTTTCTAAAACCACTAAGTAATTCTGACTATATATTTTTTTCAAATGACTGAATAACGCATGTCAAGCCAAACAGAGTTAGTTTTACTTTGAGGATAAAGTTCAGTCAAGACACTAGAGTTCAATCAACATTTATAGTCAAAATTATTTAGCAGTTTTGGAAAGTTAGGATATTTATCGTGACTAAATAAACATTGATTTGACATTGTTAATATTGTTTATACATTAACAATCTAAAACTATTGATCTAACATATTAACGACTTTACTTTTCAACAAACAATTAAATTGTATTTTCTGAAAAATGTTTTTTCCAAAATTTATGCACCGTAATTAAATATTTAAGCCTCTCATATATTTCAATTAATAATGGATTGGTCAGCTTACCTAAGAATTCGTCTATACAATGTAGAATATATACTTATTTGACAAAACTTATTTGGTTGTTTTAAATATATATAATTTTTGAAAACGTTATTTCATATAATAAAGATATTATTTTATTCAAACAAATCCTCGCATTTAAAACAATAAAATATACACACATATATTTGATATAAACGTAGTTTAGTTGACTCCGTGAGACTATTCAAATAACGATGCTGATAACTTTTTTATTTTAAAAGATTTATTTTTAAAGATTTATTTTAAAGACTACTAAATGATAGCAGTCTCAATCAAACGAAATAGTTGAATCATTTCCCTTAATCAACATTGAACAGTTTGTTGAACAAATTGCGATTAAATTCGATTAAATAAAATTTGTTGCATTAAACAAATCTACAAATGACTAAAAGTGTTTAATTTGCTGGACAAATTTTCTTTTCATTGTACGTAATTTAAATATGTATGTTACTGGTAATAGTAAGAGTAAAATATTAGCTAAAATTTTTATTTCCTTGTGCTTTACATTAAAGTTAAAATATTAATGGTAAAAGTTTGTGATAATAAATACTGAAAAAAGATGTGAAATTAGTAAAAAAATAATCTTTTAAGCAGGGGAGGGGATGGGTATTTTTAAGGAAAGGTAAAAAAAGTACTCCAAATACACACCAATACGCACGTCGTACAGAAAAAGATTTTATATAAAGATAGAATTAATCTGTAACTATCAGTTAAATCAGTAAAAATTAAAGTACAAAATGACTTATTAAAAACTATTCTATACCCTTCCTTGCTTATGTAATGACTTTACGCGAAGCGACTTCCACCCCCATCTGCCCCCTACTTAGGAGCGCACAACTTCCACATAGAAAAGTGGAGATAGGAATCGTTTTTTTTTGTGTGGAAATCGTGCACCTCTAAGCAGGGGGGAGGTGAGAGTCGCTTCACATGGGTGATCTTATATATTTTTAAATATAAATATATTTTTAAATAGGAAATTTTTATTCTATATAATAAAAAGAATATCTATATTAGTAAAAAGACATTATTTTTCAAACTGTCCTTTTTAATAACTTTTTAATGAAAGACGAGCAACAAAACTTGGAGGTCACTCAGAGTCATGACCTTGACAACATATGTTAAGATCAAGGTCATTAGGGGATACTCCTCTGAATTTTTACATATATTTAAATATATGTTATATATTGAACAAAAATACAAAACTAATGTACTAATAATATATTTTGCTTGCGTGCGTGCGTGTGAGTAAGCAGTGTTGTTTTAATTTACAATGGTTTTCCCTATTTTTCTAATTTGGTCTTTAGCAGCGCCAAGTTTTTTCACATGAAGTACTCTTTATTTCATTAAAATTGTTTTATTTTGTACTGTTACATCCTTAATTCTTTGTGACAAACCTTGGATTGAGTAAGATAATGCAATTTTATGATATAACATTTTAAAGGAAGATTAAATAGTTACTATTATATTTGACGTGGAACAGGCAAAATACATATTTATATTTTGCCTGTGTACATATTTGAATTCTATTTTTTAAAGGTTACGAAATTTTGAAATTTGTTTAAAAGTAGTTTCATATAATTAGTGTAACTTAAATGTTTCATATCATTTTTACACATATCTTGGAATTTTAAACTCAATTATTGATATCACATCTTTTATACAAATGGTATATACATATCACTTAAAAATGCTATTTTTATGAAATTGTAATTTGGCACTAATTTTTGATATTAAATCTTTTATACAAATAATATATCACAATTTTTTAAATTTAAAATACTATAGTTTTCTGATCGAGCAGCTTATCCATATTTGACACCTTTTTTTATACATATCACTTATTCTTTTCATGGCTTTCTGTTTAGGCAATGTGCATATATTTGACGCCTTCTTCGTTAATTTTCTTTAAATAAATAAATAACATTTGATTTTATGTCACTTAAATTTTTGTTTTTGTGGTACAATAATTTTTTGATCCATTTTTTTTAATGCACAACGGTTCTTTGTTCAAGCAGAACATCTATATTTGAGGACTTATTCTTTCCTTTTTTGAAAAAAGTTACATACAATTTGAATTCTTTTTGTGATATAACGGTTTTTTGTTCGGCCAACGCATCTATTATATTTGATTTCTTATTCTTTCCTTTTTCCAGCATAAATAATTTTATATTTTAATTTTATTTTACTGATTTTATTGATAGCTACAGATTAATCCTATCTTTTAAATAAAATCTTTTTCTGAACATGTACTTTATTTACCTCTTTATTTTTTTACTGATTTATTATTCGCGGTAGCTCCTTATACAGGCCATAGTCTCTCGTCTCGAATTCAGCACATATGATTCACTCGATCTCGCATTGTTGGGATTGGCAGTTTTACAATAATTTAACACTTGCCCCACCGGTAATTCTTCCTTCTCAATCCCTTTGACAACCTTCTACAGCTGAATTTCCAATTTCGCTCTCGCTCCTTAAGTATACAAGATCCTGAATTCTCTTAAGGATTTAAGCGGCGATCTGTTTTAAGCACGTGCCACAACGCAAATGATTTCGGCAGGCCTGGCAGGGAAAACTCAGGCCGCGAGGTTTGAGTTCGGGATCGAGACATCCCAGCGCTTGATTGACCGATAGCTGTGTCGCGCGACAGCCATGTAACTTTGCGCGGCCTGACACAGAATTTAAATTTCAACAGGATAATCTTCTCTGCATTAACTCCTTTCTTTTTTCACATAGAGTTCATCCTGTCTTATGCACTTCTTTTTAAGTTTTAGACCGCTGTAGTTTTCTTGGCGGACGATTTTAGCTAGCTATCTCACTGAGAAGTTGCATCATCCTGGAAACACATCTTGTGCAACTTCTCCACGTACGAGACTTGTACCTTGTCGTTATAATTATTATTTTTATCTTCCTGTAAAATACGGACGGTACTAAAAAAGGGCAAAAATAACAAACAAACAGTAAAAATAAATGAGAGATGACTTGCGTACTCCCTCCCTCCACCCTCCCCTCCTCCGAGAGTCTGAAGCCTCTTCGATAACGGTCGTAGGTATTTCTATGTTAGCAACTAGGTGAGACAGTTCGATGCAATCTACATATAGCTATCGATCTTTATGGATGGTAATTAAAGATTCTCGCAAAAAATTAACAAAAAAATTAACAAAAAAAATAAATTAAAATGCATAAAAGTCAGCGCCCGAACCCAAATTCACTCGCGCTCACGAGCCAGGAGAATCCAGAATCTACTTGATTTATCCGCGACACCATAATCTAAGGGATTTCAACATCGAAGATTACTTACCTCAGGCGATTACTGGGATCCTGGTATGATAGGTCCATGGTCATGATAACAAGGCAGACCTTTTCGCTGGGAAACTGCGCGAGGTGTTTATGGCGCGAGATGACATAAGGCTCTCGTGCCCAATTAAAACGGTGGAGGTATGGATATCGAGCCTTGATAATTCCGTCATCTCCAAGGAAGGGGCCGACGAATTCATCAAGGCCAGCAAGTACTCCCCGTAAAATGGAGGAGGTGAGAAGGAGCGGTCTCAACTCGTGTTGGGTCTGTTGCCTGATAGTGGCGGGCAAGAAGTTGCGAGCCACCCCGAGGATCAGAATGGGATGATCCAGCTGCCGGCTGACGCTGCTTCCCCAGAGAGATCTGCAGTGCTATCGGTGCCTGAAGACGTCACGTGCAGCAGAACTGTAAAAGGTGGACCATTCCGAATGCTGCTACTGCTGCGGCGGTATCGGGCACCGGGCCCGGTGTGAATGTACCAACGCCAAAATGGAATGCCTAACGTGTAAAATACTTGGACGTCTGGTCAGACAACCGATAGGATTGGCAGCAGTGACTACTCGGTGTCTAAGAAGCTGAAGGGCAGAAAAAGGGATTCAGGCCTAGTGGATCTCTTGCACCAGCCGGAAAAAAGTCGGCGAGAAAGCTGCGGAAGCTGCGGCGGACAGGCAGCAGCTGCCGCAGCAAAAAGAGAAAGGGGTGGAAGAAGTTATGGAAGTGTAGAAGAGCATGACAGAAATTAGTGATATACACACTCTTTCAAGCCTTAATCGTTCCAGCGGAGCGCAGGATATATTTACTCAATACCTCGCGGAGTATGGAAGAAGGGCTGGTCATCGCCGCGGATCCGTACACCGAAGAATCATCCTAACTGAGTTAGCATGGCTATGGTCAGCCAGCACATCCCGCCGATGGTGTCTCGATGCGGGAGGGGTTCCTAATTATGGAATGGGGACCAATAAATGTTGCGAAGTGTTATTTCCTCCCTCATCTCAACAGGGAGAAAAACGAGGAAGCTTTGGAATCACTGAGGAGTACATCATCAGATGCTTCCCCCGATTATAGTAGGAGGGGACTTCAACGCTCATGCGATGGAGTGAGGATCTCCGACCATTGACTCCAGAAGCGAATGCACCCTACAATGGGCGAGCTTCGACTTCGTGTTACTAAACAGAGGCCGGGTCAGCACTTTCATGGGGGCGCGAAAGGAATCCGTGTATCACGTAGGCGACACTCGCGGCCATCCAGAATGAGGGGATGGAGGGTGGAGGTCGGCTCCCTCGGTAAGCAAATCATTTGATAAAAATGGATCTGATCTCCGTATCTGCAGAGGTGCGGGAGAGACGCCGTTGATGGGCTCTCAAAGTTAGACCCGATGCCCTCGAAGCTAGTCTCCTCTCCTCCACTTGGCAGGAGCGCATGCTAAATGTAATGATAGAGGAGAAGGCAGAGTGACTAAGGGACGTCATGTCGCGCGCGTGCAATGTATTGATGCTCCGCTGCCGATCTTTTGCCGCCTACTGGTGATTTGAGGAGTTGGCGGAACTCGGCCGCGGCACAGGGGTTACACTCATGCCAGGTGCGGAGTGTCAGATGAGTGATGCGAAGATTGCCGGAGACGTTGAGGTGCTAAGGATCACCAGAAACATCCTTATGGTGACCTAGACAGGCGAAGGCTTGAGAAGACTTTGTCTGCTCCCTGAATCGGGGGAGACTCTATAAGATCGTGACGAAGAACCTTCCCCCATCACAGAGACGTCCAGTTCCTCGAACGTAGACATCTTCTTCCTCACGAGAGGGAAGGAGATTCCCGACAGAGTGAGCCCATTAGAAGGATGGATGGGGAGCTGGGTGTCTCAGGGAGGAGATGGGGAAAGGCCTTCGTCGGAGGGGCAGACCTAATGCACCAGGCTCCGACAGAGTGGCCGGTAAAGTGGATTGGCCGCTCCTACCTACGTTGGAGAATGCTTGAGGCAGCTCTACACAAGACTTCTTCAAATCATGGAAAAAGGGCTTTTATCCTCCTTAAGGAGGGCAAGCCTGTGGAGAATCTTTCCACATACAGACCAATCTGTCTGCTAGACGATGTCGGTAAGCTGTTTGAGCGAACCAACCGCGTCGTTCGACATGAATCTGAACCTGTCCTGTAGTTAACACTACGATCGCGAGACATCGATCATTGATGCTGTTAAGCAGTTCCGTTCCCTCTCGAAGCGGCTGACCGCGGACGGGAGTGTGGCGTTGGCAGTGTCTCTGGACATCGCCAACGATTTCAATAGTATTTCCAAGTGGGGACGCTGAGAGACCTTCTGCCCCCTATCTGGTCGCCATAGAGGACTACTTCCGGAACAGGAAGCTAGAGTTTCAAAACGAGACTCCAGCAGCTGAGGGACGTGACTTTCTGCAGGGCTTAGTGTTGAAGCGTCGCCTATGATGCCGTCCGCGAGGCCCTGTCCCCGGTCTGCCACGTTGTCTGTTATGCACATGTTAGTGATGGCCCGGGAGCGACCTGGGAAAGAGCAATGTCGCGCGCCAATGTAGTGGCATGAGTTGTCGCTTCATAAAAAAGTTTGACCCGAGAAGACAGAAATTGTCTTCTTTTATAAAGGGGAGACAGAGCCCCTTCCCTGCCTCGGACCTTTATCAGGATGGACGATGTTCGCATCCGGATGGGATGCCCCAATTTGAAGTACCTGGGTCTCATCTTGAATGTCGGTCGGTGAGACTTTGTCAACCACTTCGACGATATAACCCTCCGATTGGGAGCGAGTAAACGCGCTGCTCGGCCTTATGCCCAACCTCCGCGGTTCGAGTGCCGTGGTGAGGTGTACGTACACGATCCTGTCTGGGGCCTACTATGGGGCCTACTATGGGGCCCCAGTGTGAAGTGAGGCTACCCTGGCCAGCCGCCAAATAAAGGTGAAATTGCACGCGTTGCAGAAGCGGCTGGCCTTCAGAATTTCATGGGCATACATGTATCGTACGCGGCCCTCACGGAGATAATCCCTGCCGAATATGTTATCAACGTCCTGGCGAATACGTACACTAGAGTGAAGATGATTCGAGAGGGGGGGGGTGATTACTCCGCAGTCGATCACTTGCGGCGGAAACCCGCATCGGAGGGTATTCAGACAGTGGAAGTCTGATATAGAGAACAATCCTCCGACGTAGAATATTCGGACGACGGAAGCCATCCTTCTCTGTCTCGAAGAGTGGGCGGGCAGGAAATGGCGCGGACTATCGACTTCTATCTGGTACTTATCGGTACTTATGGTGCTTTGATGAGTACTTGTGTCATATTGAGAGGGAGTCGACGACGCAATGTTGTGACGGGAACCAAGACTCTGCAGCATATTCTAGAATAGTGCCCAGCTTGGGCGCGAAGTCTTTGTTCAAGAAATGACAGAAAAGCTCCTCAGAAGGCCCTCTCCCTAAGGGCCGTGGTCAAGGCCATGGACATCAACAAGGAGAGTGCGTAGAGGGCAGTCTCCTTCTGCGAAACAATGATGTCGAAAGGAGGAGGCCGAAAGACAGCGGGAGAGGGTCCTCCACTATCTGGGGTGTCCCGGGGGACGGGGGTGGCGGGAAACGAAGAAATCCCCCGCGCCCGCCGCGAGAACCACCGAGAAGCCGCCGCGGCAGACGTTGCGCTCCGACAAGGAGCGCGAAGTAAAAAGCTGGTGGATTCCCGAAGGAGTGAAGTTCCGCCTGGCATATGCATGCTGACACGATGGAAAGGGATTGTGAAGATGTCCCCTATTCCATTCGTCGGGTGATTGTCATCAAATGGCAAAGTTCCCGGCAAGATAGGACTGACCCGAGATCGACAGGTTTCCGGAAGTATGTTGCGTTCTCGGAGACCTTCGATCAGGACCAGAGTAAGAAACCCGAAGGAGAGGGGTTTTAATGAGTGCAAACCCCACATAATCCCGGGCTCTTCCCCGAGTATGCGTTAGGCATTTTCCTTCCGACATAAAAAAAAACTGGATATACAAAGAAACTGTATGTTTGAGTATCACGTGATATTTTAAAAAAATTTAATGGATTTTCCATTTGCATTTAATGGAATTTCCATTTGCAAATCGCTCCTAAAACAAAATAGAACCTTTTCTTAAAAGACTTGTAAAAGTTTTTCCCTAACCCAATGTTCTTAAAAAAAAAAAGAAAAATTTCGAATTTTGATTTAACGTAAAACTTAATTCCTATCCAGATCCTCGATCCTGTCAAGACCTTTTACTTATTTGTAACTCCCGAAAATTCATCTTGCTGTAAATGGGAGGACGCATACGCAGTAAAAAAGATCAGGAATGCCCAATCGTGGAGCTCTTTCACTGAAAGCATTCAGCTGTGAATGAGAGAGCCTATTCACAGCAAAATGGATTCTCGGGAGCACACGAGTTATAAGTAGCGGTCTCAAGGAGCGGTCTTGATAGGACCGAGGGACAGGACTGCTTGCCAAGCATAACTCGGTTCGGAATTTATATCCCCAACCAGAAAACTACAGCAAGGTACAATAGAGAGGGAATTTCTACTGGTTATAATCATGCCTCGTACGCATCATACGTACGCTTACGCAAGTCGGGTTACACAAAGGGCCGTGTATGCTGAGCGGATGGTCAACTCACTATTAGTGAAAGGGCACATTGTCATAACAATAATACCAAATGTTGTTTTGAATTAAGTTTTACATTAAATGAAAATTCGAAATTTTCCTTTTTTCTTGAAACACTCTTTTTGGGTTAGGCAAAAAGTTTTTTCACAAAGCATAATTGTATATTTTTTAAAATGTTTATAAATCTTTTATTAAACCAAACATGTGCCGTTTTGATTTGACAAGGTCATGATAACCTTTTGCTATTTTTCGGGTAGAGCCATTATTCCACTGATGTAGCACTTCTGTGATTTCTTGGTACAAACTCGAGATACATGATTTTCGCAGACCTCTTTTCAAGTTTACTCTTTCAAGGAAGTTCTGCAAAGACAGAAGTAAATGGTAATCGGATAGTGCAAGGGCAGGACTATATGGTGGATGCATCAGAACTTTTCAGCAAAGATCTCTCAATTTTTGTTGAGTCATCAAAAACGTGTGGCCTAGTATTGTCATAAGACAACGCCTTTTTTATTGATCAATTCTAGCCGCTTTTCTTGAATGCTCCAATCGCATTAGTTGTTGACAATACCATAGAAATCAACATTACCGATTGTGATATTAATAAATATATTTCTTTGTCAAACGACTTAGTGTCTCACACTTTCTCAAACCTTGGTTCCGGCGAGCAAATCATATCGTTATAATTATAATAAAATTATACTTGTAGTAATTGATCGATAAACTCACCTAACTCTATTAATTCTTTTGTGGTCTGAGGAATGTTTAACACACGTTCTTTCATCATTTCAAATGTAGCACAGATCTCCAGATTGTAATTCCAATGCTGCGTGACAAGGTTATCAATGACAAGTTCTCGTTGTTTATTTGCGTAAGCAATGAGATTACTTTTTGCGGTAGTTTGTCGTAGAATAATTGTCATCAAATACTCATTGTTTGGCTGAAAAAATTTTTTTAATGTTTAATATTAGTTTGAATATGATTAACAGATAAATGGATAAAGGGATATTTACAAGTAACAAGAATTATGAAATGCCAAATGAAATAAGCCACAGCTCTTCCAAAAATGATTATATAGGATGTTCAAAAAAGGTCAAGTTCCTAGATTTACATGAGGGATGATGACGTTTTTAAAAGAAATGTTTTAGACGAAAGTTATGAGGTATTATCTATTAAGATCTATTTACAGATACGAGTTCGACCTAAGATGGAGTTGTCAAAGTCAGGCCAAATCGATTTTTATTAATGGAATATTTTTGATGAAAAATAATAATAACTTGTATCAAGAGCCTTTCAAAATATTGTAATAAAGTTATTTATATTTAATTACTTTTCGAATTATTATGCTTGAAGTTTACAGAAAATTCTCTCTCTGTTTCGTATGTTTTTATAATACGTATCTAACAATTGATACTTTAACTATTAACTAACTATTATTGTATATAATTATTAGGTATACAACTTTGCTTCCGCCGTTTTCCTATAGATGGCTTTAGCGGTAAGTGGTGCAAAATAAATAGATCAAAGACGTCATACAATAAACTTGGGCATCTGTCAACATAACCCCATAGAAACATTAGTCGATTTGTGTCTGCATCATAAAGTTATTCTCGATTGAAAATGTCAGTTTACGAGCCAAATTCTCATC
>Ga0157364_1007183_pt1 | contig 11521 bp, 4 predicted proteins | sample AttsexASBM2_FD_111476 | JGI IMG/M metagenome (GOLD analysis project Ga0157364, IMG submission 111476) | Fungus gardens microbial communities from leaf cutter ant in Ribeirão Preto, State of São Paulo, Brazil - Atta sexdens ASBM2 | ecosystem: Host-associated > Fungi > Mycelium > Unclassified ...
CAATAGTTGTTGAAAGTTGTTCAAAAAAATTAATAAAATGAAGATTATAAAGTACTTGAAAAATTCTTAAATAATAAAAAATATACATATATCGACGTTTTTATTCATTATAAAATTTATTATAAAAGTATTTCTAAAAGTAAAAGATTTTAATTAATGTAACGCTTTTTTTATTGTGGATTTTCGATGGAATTGTATATTTAAACATAAAGCATATAAATTATTAAGAAAGAAAAAAATAAATGTTAAACAGTATTTTATAACAATTCATATTTTTTCATCGTTGGAGTATAAAAACACCCCAAGTGACTATTCTGGGTTAAGAAAAGACTAATATTTCCTGGAAACGAAAGAGTTATTAAAAGGCAGCACAACTGTATATATACTCCGAATATTATTTTTACGTTCAGACAGAAAGAAGTTCAGCGGGGAATTAAAAATCCGCCAGCATATCGAGGAAAAGTCGAATGTAATTTATCCCCACAAGGGCGGAGAGCTTCAGTTTCACCTTAATTCCTAGCTTTTCTTTTACTTCCCTTCACTCTTTGTCCCCATCTCTCATCTTTCGCCATTCGGAGAAATCTCTCCTTTGTCTCGTCTTTCGCGAGTCGTCAAAAATTAATTCCTAATCGAGTTAGCTCTCTTTCCCGGCACGGAACTCGTTAAAGGAAGTTGCCCCTTTGTGCGCCCAACTCCATGAGTATGTTCCTCTTCTCATACCCTCCCTCAGCGTCCATCTAGCTTGCAATCCTAATCGCATCGAGATAAAAAGTTCGCGAACCATCACTACAAAAGAAATTATCGCGGCTCTGTTTGCCCGAACTTTTCCATAAAGCGTTCTATAAAGTCGGTAGATTGATATTGCAATCTTATCCCCTTCCACAAAGAGAATTTCGATATCTGCGGAGATTCGAAAGCGTCGTTTGTGATAATAGCACAATTTATATTGGAGATCTTATCGGATGGAGCCGAACTCTTCCCGGATGCTTTGGAAAAGCAAGATAATATTATATCGCGCGCGCTCATAGAATGTTTGCAAAATGATTATAAACTTAGAGTTTGTGAATCACAACTTAGAGTTTGTGAAGTCATGCAGATCGAAAGGAAAAAAAATAAGACGTGGAAAGAGAAGAATTAATTATATATGCTCGAGGTTTTACGATGCAGGAATGTCAGTCGATTTTCATCCGGCGGAAATGGCGAGGCCTCCATCTTTCACGGGAGCATCTCGCTTCCACTTCCGGCAGAGTAATACCCGTTACATCAAAGACCGAAGAAACTTTTAAGTCACTTTTGATGTAAAGCCGACTGTACCGGTCGGCAAACTACTTTCCGCCGCCAAGTACTACTATTTTCTCCGGCACACCTTAAACAAATTTCCTCCCAACGAGAATCACCGACTCCACGCGCAATATATTGTTACCTCACAATTTGTGATCAGTTACGACTTTCGCGATTAAAAAATATTATTCAGCAATCATTAAACAATAAGAGTATTAATAGCTCCTGAAAAAAATTATCTATGATATTCTTCAATATTTAATAAATTAATTTCTTAAACAATTTCAAAAGGGATAATTAAATATCTTTTCTTAAAATTCCCTTTTATTCAACTTTAGATTAAATTTCTTATAAAGAATAATATGAATTTGATAAAATTTTCAATTAAAATCACAATTTCCAATTAAACTCTATAAAATGTATAAAATGTATAAAAGATAATGAAAGAAACTATTAATTGCTATATGAAATACGTTCTTACAGTCATCAGAGTTAATTGAATTGCTGATAAAATCATTTCCCCGTGTAAGAGATAGTATAAGATCGTGACCACAGACGTCAAAAACGCGAAGATGCGTGAAGATATATCTCCATCATCAAATTATTCCCTTTCTATCCCCAGGAGCATCGAGGGCGATATCTCACAGGCGACCTACATGACGACGGCACGCGAGCCGTCTGTTTCAGGGTCAACAGGTTAATCCCCAAAGGTGATTGATCTGACCCGGCCACGAAAGGCCGCGAAGGTGTGAAAGGTAGAAAGAGGAATAAACACGTGTGTAGGGTCAGTGCGAAATGCGGTTAGAGATATAGTGCGGAATATCCTGAAATTGACGTCAAAATATATCCAACCCTTAGAGAATTCATTATTAAATTAATTAGTGATTAATTAATTATTTTGAGTATTGGAAGTTATTAATATTTCATTAATATCAGGGTTGGGTAGTAAGTTAAAACGTTAAAAGTTAAAAAAAAAGTTAATCATTTTTAATTTAACTTAGTTAATTTTAAATGCATTAATTTTTAATTTAATTTAATTACTTTTAAACTTTAATTTATTAACTTTTTTTAAATTAAACATTTTTCCATCTCTCTCAATGCTAATTTTTTTTTTCTATAAAGACTTAAATATTAGAGAATTAATTAAGAAAAAAAATTCAATGATTTTATGATGAGAAACTTTATAATAAAATCACACCATATAGTAGTCAGTTTTTATTGACTCGTTAGGTTTTGTCAATTTTCGCTTATATTTGAATCACACTAATTTTAGGTAATTTATCATAAATGTTATATTATATAAATATGAAATGAGTCTTAGATGAAAAATTGTTGTAGAACACATCCATTCATTTTCTAAATTTTTACATATATTTTTTGTAACAAATATCTAATCAATGCAATCGTAAACATGCATAAATAGTCGTTTCAGAAGTTAAAGAAAAAGTTAGATAATGGTTAAAAAAAGAGAAATAATGCAAACATACACCTTTCTCTCTCGTAAGATTTTGACAAAAACGTCTTATGATGTAACTCTTATTATATATAAGTAACTTACATGTGAATATAAAATTAAGTTTACCTAATAATCTATATTTATAAGTGTTATTTAAAGTAATCATTTTAAGAAAAATTAGAATATTCTGATTTCAAAAATATTTTTTAAAATTTAAGTTAATTAAATCTTAACTTAATTTTCATTAAATTAATTTTTTAATCAATTTCCTTTAAACTTTTAAATTAATTTTGTTAATTTTATAAGTCATTAACTTTAACTTAATTTAGTTTAAAAAAAAAACATTAACTTATCCAATCCTGATTAATATTCACAATTTAATATTTAAGGGTTAAATTTCTCTAAAATTTCTATTCTGCGCTATACTTTTACAGGTTAATTATTTATTTCGAGTGTTAAAAATACTAACAATACTGCTTTTAGTACTCAAAATAAGTAATTTATCATTAACAATCTAATATTTAAGTATTAAATTTCTCCAAAGGAAATAATGTACAAAGTTAAGATTTTTTATTTTAACAAAAATTCTACACAGAGAAAAAATTTACTAAATTAATGTTCTTTTAATAATACTAATTAAACATTTACTTTCAAATAAGAGAAACCTGGGCAAAATGGACGCCCTGGGTAAAGCGAATATCTTTTATTTTCGCTTATCAACTTGAGATTGCGCTAGTCTCTAGCAGTTGAAGGAATGACCGACCAGCGACGCTATGAAAGTACAAAATAACATATGACTGCGTTCATTTGTGTTTAATAAAGATATATAGAAAATTGAGTGTTTTCTTGCGATTTTTCCTCAGGTACGTAGCTTAATTATTATCTGTAATTGTTCCTTAACCAGTGTTTATAAGAATTCTGTGTCTTTAAACGTATATTCGAGATTAAAATTTTTCACTTGGTGTTTCTAACTTTTCCAAATTCGCGCCAGGTAGGTCCTTTGGGCAAAGCGGATGATCCATTCTCTTTACTCGGTATATGATTACAATGAAAATACTGGGAACTACAGAGAGACAAACGACTTTTCGACGAGTGTACGAAAGGTTTATGTGTTTGTTTACATCTCATTTTTGTTTATTTTTTGTCACAATGCAGATGATTTGTTTATGACTGATTCAGTGCAGTCATTGCACAAAATGAGTCCATGAAGGCTGCACTCTATATATATATATATATATAGAGGATTTGATGACTACTTTTGTGACGATTGCCAAGACTAATTGTAATTTTTTAAATTTCATTTGCATTGCTCAAGTGATCCATTCGCTTTGCCTAGGAGGATCAGGCAAAACGGATGGTTTCTCTTTTTTTAAGTTTTAACTAAAACGACATATTAATGTTCAAGTTTTTAAATTTTTTAAAATTTTATTTCAAAGTTAAGTCCTTTAAGAGATTTATGAAAATAAAAATGGTTTCTAATCTCAATTTTAATTGTGTCATTTTTTTCTTCTCAACCTTAACACGTCCGCGCTTCCCCTAAATGTTTATTCGATAAAAAAATAAGATTCAATAATAATATTTAAAACAAAATAATTAAATAAAATTAATGGTTCTTGTATCACAAATGTATAGATATATGTTTACCTTAAAAAAATGTTTAATTAGTATTTTTCACAACCAAATATTTATTATACTTTAGTATATTTTTTCAGTGTACGCATCCAATTACATGTATAATCTAGATTAAAAAATTAAAGAGCTGGATATTCATATATCATTACCATACACATATATACGACATGTTAAAATTTGATATTAATTGCAGTATTCCAGATATTTAATATCGCCGATTCGAAAAATGTTTGATATTATTAATTGCGTCCCGATTAAGTAACAGCGTATGGAACCCTAAACATTAACCCGTCTACATTCCTGTATAAAATAAATTAATCAGAGCGCCACGGAATGGAAAAAAAAGAAGACGGGAAAGGCGGAGCAAAAGCTCACAATGCTAACGAGCTGGCAATTCGATCCTGCAACAGGACCCAAGGGGCTAACACGAAGTTCTCCCTCTTGCCCTCCCACCCCCTCCCCCTATTCTTTGTGCACTGGTCTTCTTTCCACCCGTGAGCTAAACCCGTCTATTTCTGTCTTTCCTTTCGAAACGTTCCGGCATACTCCATTTAATTCACTCACCGTGAAGAGCCTTCAGGTACGCCTTGCCTGCGTTGATCAGCTGCCTCGCGCCAGGATTGAACTTATCCAAGATATTCTGAAAGAACAAGAAAAAAAGTATCTTTTGTAAACTGCATTGAACTGAGCTAAAACAATCGCAACTCGAAAGTAAAAATTTGATCTTTTATAAACAATAAGAATCTTATCTTATTGATGGTTGATTTTATTTAAATTATTTGCTCATAATTAATTATAAGAGAAAACTCCGATTCGAAAATCTTTGAGTTTTCCATTGCCTCTATCCTTCAGTTTCCATGCCTCTAGATCCTCTAGACTTTTATTTTAACTTTACAACACTCTCATCCTCTATCGCTTTAACTTCCACTTCATGTAAATGAATCGCTTGCGAGATACTTGCTTCGATAAACGGCTGCTCGATAGGTTTTCGAGATGTTAATCGGGAATTAATGAACTGTGTAAGCCTATAATTGCCAATCGCGTTTCAAAAGATAATGATTTTATTGAAAACTCCCCCCCCCCAACTAAATAATTCAATTCACATAAAATTAGTTCTTTTCTCGGTGCATTTCGATCAAATTTTTGATGTCTCAGTAAAATTTTGATTCATAGAACAAAACTTTTTTTTTTAATGTTGTGCTTTTGTTCCTTCACGAAATATTAAAAATATTATAAGCTAAATGAAAAATAAAACGACTATCTCTTGTATTTTGGAAACAATTCGCCAAGCTGTTGTCACGCGTCTTCTATCTTGATGCTCTCGTCATTGCGTTCAGCAGAGAAAGCAGCTCAGTGAGCACTCAGTGATTTTTTTATTAATAATTGATTTCTACACTTGTTAGATTCAGCGAAGAATAAAGCAAAAAATCAATTATATAAAAAAATCACTGAGTGCTCACTGAGCTTTGTCTGCTGAAGGCAGTTAACGCTCTGCGATAGAAATGCTCCGACAAATGCTTTTAACGATAGGATTGTGTTGTGTTAGAGAATGCATGAATTATTTGCTGATAGATAACTGAAGGTAATAATATAAATTAATAGCGAGAAATGCAGTTAGAATTGATACGTTCGACTTTATCAACTGAAGTTATATATATAATACACTTTGTTGCGATAGTAAATGCAGAAATTGTTTAATAGACGACCGATAAATTGGCTATCAAACTTGAGTCGTTAGAGGTTTGTGAAACTTTGCTGTTGGGATGCAGAATCTAATGATTCGGAAAATCGAGGAGATTCAAGAATATATGGTTTCAGAATAGAAGATTATTCAAATCGTAATTAATATAATAATTAAATATTGAATTATAATTAATACTGTTTTGCAAGAATATTTAAAAATTTTAATTACTAAAGATTTTAAATTAGGAATTCTTTGGAATTGATTCCAAAATTTGCAGCCATTAATTTATATTAATTAAAAGATAGAAGAAGAAATAATTTTAAAGAATCTCAGTTTGACATAACTCGTATAAAAAAGAATGAATAGTAAATATATTTCAATAAGAATAATTCAAATTTGTAACATAAAGAAAATTGAATTGTTTGACATTTTTACAAAGAGATTTATAATTGAGTGAGTTCAATATATCCATCGTCAGTTTTGAAAGGATCAGAAGAAAAATAAATATAAAATTAGAGATGTAGACAATTAGAGATATATTAAATGTCCACAAATCTCCGATTTCTCGCACGTTCTAATCTCCAGTCCCACACGCAACATCCCGAGAACATAAATCCCAAAATCTCGGTTAAGTCAACTCGGAGTTAAGATCAATATTTTCCCAAAACGCGCAAGAATGCCCGAGGGATCGGTCCGTCGATCCCCCGGGATGGTTTCTCGGTGATGCCGGGCATCGTTTCGGAAGCGGGATCTGGTTTGGGGTTTCCTTTCCTTTCGGCAGCCGCGTCGCCGCCGCGCCGTCGAAGTTAAGGTGGCACTCACGAGGCGTAACTCCGCTGATGCGGTTACGATGTATCGATCCCGAGTAAGAGCGTGACGGCTAAATTAAACTCGACTCACCCCCGACCTTCACGTTGCCCCCGGCTCTCTCGGCGGAGAACCTTCGCGTCAGGTGCGTCGGAAGGTAACGATGCTCGTCGTCGATTCGATAGCGCGCCAATTATCTCGTGCATTTCCTTGCCGTTCGAAAATCCGCAAATGGTTGCTCGAAAGCAACGGCGGTATTCTTCGAACTGCGGCCCGCGCGTAGCTTTATTAACGGTTCGCGAAAACAATTTGCTGAATCACATTGCTGAGCTCAACATGCTTCAATTCATAAACCAACCGCGCCCAGTTTAATTACACATAGGTACTCCCCATAACCATTATTCAAATACTTAGATAATACATAATACTGAAAAAAGAATCTAATATAACAGCTCAACCAAATGTTGAGTGAAATAATTTCAATAGAACGTTCGGTTAATATAACCAAATTAATTGAACTTTTTTAAATATTTATTAAGTGTATACCGAATATAATAATGTAATTATACCAATATCGTTTGAAAATAATTAATATTCAAAAAGTTAAATTATTTTTCAACAAAGATTATATTGACCGAATGTTTTTGATTGAAATGATGAAATGACTCAACATTTAGTAGCTGCACTGAGAAAAATATATTTGGTATGAATAACTATTATGTGAATTACAAAAACTTTCATACTTTTTAATTAAATTAGAATAATTAAATTTTGATTAAAACAATGTTTACATTAATTAAATAATTAAAACATTTTTATTTCTTAATTAAAAAATTGTGTTCCAAAATTTGGTTAGAATAATCAAATTTTGATTGAAACACAATTTTTTTAATTAAAAGATATGAAAGTTTTTATGATTTACATACAATAATAGCTATTTATAGTATTGACTTTCTAGCTTAAAACTGCAATGCAAATCAACACGAATAGTAGAAAAGTCAAATGAACGAGCAACTTAATTAATCTACATTGAAACTAGTTTATTAAAAGAACCATAAGCAATTATAAACTAGTTATGGTTATTTATATCAAAAACATTTCTGTCAATGCATTATCAGTCTTTCTTCCAATAACATACAATCATTTTAGTAGTCCAAAATAAAATTATGCTTAAATATACTTATACTTAGCTAAATTCTTAGATACTTCAGGATAAAACCTTTCTTTCTGTGTAATAATGCACAAATAATGATAACGTTACTTAAAGGCTTAACGATGATGGAATTATATTTAATACAGGCTGAATGTCATAGTTTTGAAAAGACTTCTGACATTTCCGCAGCTGGACAATGCCGGCCACTTTCTTACGTAACTATAACGGATCAATGTCGGGAAGCCGTTCGCGGGGCAAAATCGCCGTGAAAGAATGTTTGCATGGGGTGAATGAACGGTAGGAAATCAGCCGCTCCTCCCTATGTGTCGTAAGATGAATATCAGAGTTGTATGGAGCACGTAGGCACGTACTTATGGAGATTGGTAAGACCCATTAAAACGCGTGCCGGGACTCGACGATGTGTTACGTAATGCGGATAAACGCTGGATAATCCGCCGTAATTTTTCCTCGGTACTCTTTTCCAAATTCCCACACGTTGTGAAGGCACACAGGAATTCTTACATTGTCAAAGATAAAAATAATTATTTTATCTTTTTGCACAAACAGATGTTGTGGACAATCGAATCCTGTATACAATTTTAAAAAATATACACACATTGGAACGCTTATATTAAAATTATTTTTTTATTTATAAATTTTCTTGCAAAAGGTGGGCAAAAAATTATTATTTCTAGAAAAATGTGGACAAATTGCGTGCAATCAATGCGATATCTACAGTGAGTGCAAAAAGCATTTGTACAGAGAAAATATCTTTTTAAAAAACTTTATTTAAAATAAATATCCAGCGAGAAATGAGTCATCGAATCGATATCGATACGATGATTTCAACATCAATTTGATGTCGATTCGACGTTTAATCGACGATAATTTCTTGCTGAATTATTAGCAATTTATTCATAAAGAATAAAATAAACTATATGTTTCTTAAAATTATATATACCAAAAAAATATGTATTAAATTAGAGAAAATATATCATCTAAAAAATAAGCGAAAATTAAAAATTGAATTGTTCAGATATACAAAAAGTATTCGTACAGTCGAGAAATTTAGCTTCTAAAATCAAGAATACATGCAAAACTCGTTTGTTTATGTTAGAACAAAATGTGTTCATTGTATAAAATTGCTAATTAATGTTTATTTTTTACAAATAACACTTTTTTTATAAAAAACTTTCTTGTATGAATACTTTTAGAATTCACTGTAGATTTGGTTAAAATTCGCATTTAGGGTGCCAACTTCACAGGTCCTGTCAACAGTCGTGTTGACTTTCCTTTTCTCGTAAAGGACCTTTCATCTTTATTTTTTGTCACTTCATTAAATTGTTTGTCCTGTTATTATTACCGGTTTACTGGTTATTTGCGCATATCGTTCACGCCATTTACTTTATTTTTCGCCGTTCACGTCGGCCGTGCTTTCACGTCATTTATTCCGCTTCCAATATTTATGGCAATCGCCATTCATTATTTTAGCACGAAAATTCCCGGTCTAACGCGGCTTATGACTCCAAGTGTGCCGCCATAAATCGCGACGGCTCGATCTGCTTTTTCGGGATTTACGGCAAAGTAAAAAGTGTCGTCGACGGTCGACGGGGACCGAAAGTCCGAGCCCCGTGATCGATAAGGCCGCGGTAAATTTAGTCGGCCGATTCCGTTACAGTCCGCATAACTGGGCACTGCGAGCGAAATGGACGCGGTCCCCCTCTAACATCTTTTATTGGCAGACAGCCACTCCGAAGAGAACAGGAAAGAGAAAAGAGAGAAAAGAGAGAAAGAGAGGAGGCAGGGAAGCCGGAGATGAAGTCCAAGCCGATGAATGTCGACTAACGGGATAGCATTGCATGAATTTCGCGTGTGTGTGGCCGTGCTCAAACATCCGCGTGCGGTGTGAATTCTCCGTCTTGCTCGATGGCCACTCCTATTTATTCAACAAAAACCTATTTTCCGGGTTCACAAGATGTACATTGGAGAGAAACGTTTTTCTATGATATGTAATTTTCGAAAAAATTTGGTTTTTCTAATAAAAATTATGATTATTCTAACAAAATTTTGATTATAAGAATAAAATTTAATTTAAAAAGAAAGTTCTTATAATTAAGTAAATTAAAAATCTTGTTGTTCTAATCAAAATTTGGTTAAAATAAAAGTTATTGCTTGCACTAAGAATTATCAAAAATTTGTAAACTAGTGTTTATCATTATTATATTTGAAGAAGCGAAATATAAATCGTTACTTTTAAATCGTTGAAATTAATAAATTTCGATTTAACACATAGTTTATTCAATTCATTTTTTACACCTAGTATTTTGTGGAAAATTAATGATGGCCCAAGAAAACCAATTTTTCTTTTTAAAAGGTTTCGCATTCGTCATATATGATTGAAGACATGATGAATATTATATAAATATTGAAAAGAGTGAAATACATTCATATAATATTTTAGAACTATGTTGTATTCCTATTGTGCTTACTTGTAGGGTTTACTAAATATTTCATGCCAATAACGCTAGTGCATGCTTTACTAAATATTGCATGCCAATACGCTAAAATATGTGTGGTAGTACAGACTCTTTTTCAATGTTCGGTTGCGGTTAATCAATTGCTCTCGAGAATAATCAATTACCACAATTTAATAACCATTTATTTCCACCATTGAGAGAAACAAGAGGGAGGGAGAGAGAGAGAGAGGGCGGATAGACAGAAATGAAGAGAAAGAGAGAGACAGAGATCAAGGTGAATTCGCTGGACGACCCGGTGACCTCCTGAGCGTGGATTTACCGGTGGATAATCTTGCGCGAGGATCCTCTCGAAGGAGCGAATCCTATGGTCGTAATTCACCGCGTTACCGTTAAACGGGGGAAAGAACCTAACTCTTGCAGCAGAGGAAAGAAAGAGAGAGAGAGAGAGAGAGAGAGAGAGAGAGAGAGAAAGAATAATGTTGCCGCAGTACAAAAATGAACGTACAAAAATACAGCCAGCTTCTGGCCAGGAGAGTGAAAATGGCCGAAGCGCCTTTCAACCACAGCGATTCACTCGCGACATAATAACGAGCTCTCCTGTTCCTGGTGTTATCACATAACGGCTGCAAGAGCCGTAAGCCAAGACGTTGTGGTTTCCGTGACGATACATCCGATGGTACACGTTTCGTTAAACTTAACGATAATGGATACCTTGCGTTTTGTATGAGAGATCTGGGAAATCGCCTGGATAGATCTTCGACTTTCTAGTCACTTTTTTTTAAGTAATTATTTGTGAGCCTCGACACAAGTCTACACGGAAAGAACAGTTTCCTGAAGTATCTAAAAATTTACTTAAAAACAGATCTGAAAATAATTTTGTTGCACCATCAAAATAATTATGAAGGATTATTTGCCGGAATATCAAAACTTTGCAGCATTTCTCATCATGTTTGAAATTACTTCGTAATTATTTAGATAGTTCAACAAAATTACTTTCAGATATGTAGCTAAATTTTTAGATACTTCAGCAA
>Ga0157364_1007184_pt1 | contig 11521 bp, 6 predicted proteins | sample AttsexASBM2_FD_111476 | JGI IMG/M metagenome (GOLD analysis project Ga0157364, IMG submission 111476) | Fungus gardens microbial communities from leaf cutter ant in Ribeirão Preto, State of São Paulo, Brazil - Atta sexdens ASBM2 | ecosystem: Host-associated > Fungi > Mycelium > Unclassified ...
AGTTATTCGCACTTAATATCCAATAGTAATTTTTTTTCTGAAATTCTTTGATACAGGAAAAAAGAAATAAATTGTAAAAATAGAGAAATGCAAAATCTTTGTATGTATATGGACCAATGAAATTCGACGGCGGTTTTCTTGACAAAAAGCAACGCAAATATTTTCCAAAACAACACCGATCGATCGTATTGTAATCCAGATATTACATGCGCGTTATATTTTCATTTTTATTCGGCCACAGGGTGAGAAGCCGCGCGTGCTCTTTCGCATTGCCAGCTCGCCCGCCGGGCGAATGTAAAATTCGGTCGCGGAACACGTGCTGCCTTTTTCCACCTCGTGACGCGAGCGATATGACGTAGCCCCACTGAGAGGATTATTTCTCCATGAAAAATTGATAGGCGCCGTATTAATCGTATGCCTATATACGCAGCCATTACGCAACGATTCGTTCTCACAAGCGCTAAAAGACACGCGAGTATGCACCCTGTTACCGAAATTACGAGGACGTCGACACATTAACTAGCCCTTCAATCGGAAAAAGAAAGAAAAAAAAAATGGTGACGGTAGGCGAAAAATCAATCATTACGGAACAACGCAGTAAACCAAATTGAAATTATATTTGCACACTCGAGAATGATGCAAATCTCGTTATATGTGAATTACAACTAGAAATAGCTAAATTTGAAAAATCTCTTCAATAGGTCCTTTTAACAATTCGTTTATACAACATCGACATTATATAATCAATGTAATCACTGATTACATTGTTACATCCGTTCTGTGAGTTAGTACTTTTCTATCATTATCTTCTTTTTTCACGTATTCAGTTTAAAAAAAAAATAGATATTTGGAATATTTATCTCATATTATAATTATTCTGTTTTTATTTCTACACGTTATTTTCTATTAAGCTTTTTTATATCTTAATTGGAGAACTGTAGTATTAGAATGTGTACTATTACAAAGCAATATTAGAAAAAAAACATGCAATACTTCAGTAACAAATAACTTATATTATTTTATGCGTCATATAATAACAGTATAAAATATTTTTAAGTTAATATAATGAATAGCACAAAACATTATATTTTTATAAAATGTTATGGAAGTATCAATAAGATATAAATGAGGTATATATGTCATCCACAAATATAAAATTATAAAGGCTACATTAAGATCACATTTTGCGAATACAAAAAAAAGAGATAATAAATAATTGATACTATAAAAATACCGATGTTTATTTTATACGTTGTAATAAATGTTTCAGAGTGATTTGATGTAAATGAAACATCAAGCTTTGTGCGATAACGGAGATACGTAATTTTTTTGTGGCGAAAAATACTGTATATCGCACAGAGTAATAAATAGTACATAACTTTTTTTTCAGGCAACGTATGAAAGTCCATCGGCGCATTAAACATTTTTGATTCATTGTACTTTTACAATATTGTTATCAACACCGTTACGCAATTTTAGCGAAAGTCCTAATTCTTTCCTTCTATTTTGTACACATTTAATATATTACGCAGCGAATGTTAATAATTTATATGGAAAAAAGTTGGTAAATATGTTGAAAATAATACAATTGAAAAAGTAATCGAATATTTCGGGGAAAAATTTTGAACGCAAGAAACGTTCATTATATGCAACGAAATTTATTTTCATCATCACTATAGAGAAATCTCGCTAATGATTCCCCTTTTACGCGCGCACATGCATACACACACACACACACACACACACACACACACATACGTATTTCCACCGTTAATATTTTATTTTAATAGACGCGAAATGGAAAAATGAATGGCTCAAACATTAAACTCATACGATATTCAACATCACTATTGGTTATTACATTGAACGTAATTACGACATTATATTATTAATTATCACGTTAAATGCATCGCCCGCGAACAATCGTTATTGTTTTTGCTTCTCGTAACATTCAATGTTTATCATGTTACCGGATGAATTCGTTTCCGTCGATGATTTCCGGATGGGTGGGAAAAATGCAGAATGCATCCCCGGATCCAAAAATGCAAAAACTTTCCTGTTTATTATTTCATTTATATATATGTATTGTTCATTTATATATATGTTATTGTCATTAACACAATTTTAATTTATTTGAAATTATTATGTATAATAAATTTTTTATTACAAAAAATAACAGGTTTTCACTTCATCATTATATTGCATTAAGGATGTAAATTGTAAATATGACAGTAAGAGGGATATCTTGAGAATCCTTTGCAAAGATTACGAGACTATCGTTGTCGATAGACGTTGTCTTAAAAATGTATTATTTGGTATTTCTAGTATCCTGCTAATCTAGGGGAAACCAGCCGTGTCGTGCCTGAATGCTTCAATACTAAAATCGACATTCGAGGTAAACTGCCAGGGAATGGCGCGTTATCATCAGGTGTTACCTGGCCGGCCATTAGCGACAAATTGACAGGCAAACACGGAATTGATTTTAGCACCGCAAAACTCGGTTTCCGCGGTGTCTCGCCACTCACACTTAACCATTCGCCGATCGTTCGATTTCCGCGAGCTTTCGGGGAGAGCCACGTAATAAATCGATGTAAACGCCGATGAGGTTGAAGAGGAGAGAAATCCCGCGATTGAAAACCATCGAGACGGTTTAGCTACGTAAATTAAAATGAGAGAGAAAGAGAAAATGTGTTTTGGTAAGAAATTTTCTGATTATAAAGTGATTAGAAAATCAAATGAGAGACAGAAACACAAAGTAGAGTGATTAATTTAGTTGTAACGTAATTAATTAAAGACTTATACAAAATTGTATACATTAATCGTAATATATTAATATATTAATTATAATAATTACATATTTATTATAAAAAATTCTCATTAAAAAAAATTAGATTTGTTCATTGTTATTTAAATATAATAATAAAATAACTCGCAGCAAAATATGCTTTTAATACAATTCTTACGTTGTTCTATGCCTCAAAGAAGATCGCGAAAATCACAAGATCCCTTCAGAAGCAGACAAGGCACAATGGCCGAATGATTTACGCGGATATAAATACACCGATTGCCGCGCGATATCTTTCTATTTTCCTTTTCTTTTTTTTTTTCTTTGAGCTGGTCGCGGATACTCCGCACTGATGGTTACAAAGAAACAGGGTGGCCCTTGCGGGAAGACGCAATATCACCCCGTTATGACAGCCTCGTATTTTAGTAAGGTGCCGCTTCGGGGGTGAAGAGTGGCGCGCGTCCCATTGGCCACCCCGGCGTATCGCGTAACACGATCTTTCTCTCTCTTTTCTTCTCTCTTTCTCTCACTCTTTCCCCCGGCACGGTACACACATCAATCACCGGCATTTTAATATCGGGTGGCGCACAATACCGCCGCCGCCACGGTATTCCGCGAAGCTCTGTCGAGAGTTCGACCAGCAGCTTCCCCCTCCCCCCCCTCTTCTCCCCGAAACTGGTTTTTATGGTGGAATTCTTCTAATTTGTGAGTGCCCCCCCCTGATGAACGAGCATCCGCCGCCGATGCACACGACGTTTAATGCGTCGCCGCAATTACGGAAATCGCCCTGGCGAAATGTGCATCGATTAGCTCCTACCGGGCGGATATCACAAACGCCCTTTGTGTCCGCGATGACGATAGGAAAGAGGGTGGTGACTCTCCGACTGCGTCGAGAGTGTTGTTGGATTTATAGCATGTCGTTGAAATCTATGTGATTTTCAAAACAGAGAACCATCGACGAAAGTCAAGATTATCCTTATTATAAATCCTTAATTATTAATTAAGAATCGATTACATTAAAGCTACTCTAAAAATTTTTAAAAATATATAACGTAATATTTAATAATTTCAGAATCCATCAAGTGCATAAATAAATAAAAATATATGTTAACGAGAAAGCTCTCGTACTCTCTAAAATCTTTGGAGTAGAATTTCTAAAGAGTGACAAAGAGTGACAATTAAATCATTGTTGGAAATAAATGGCTGAATTATTAATTTTTAAGAGTTTTTATTCTTTAAGTTAGATTCGACTCCAAAGATTTTAGAGAGTACGCTGCGACAAAATATTAGTAATCGCGAGTTCCAATTCGGGAACATCTTTCTGATTACAACGGTAAGGAATAAACCCAGCATTCCGGTTAGCAGTCGTGTTACTAGTATTATCAGGCTGGAATGCCGGCGTAATAAATGGTCGAATCATCCTCCCACCCTAACAATATGGCGCAAACAATCCTCGACCGCGATTCACCCTTATATTGTTGCCCGAACAAAGAGTCTCGCCACGGCCGACTTGCGCTATGTGCTTTATATCAACCAACCATCCCTGATACCACCCCTTCGCGCGACTACACGCACCCAAAAGTCGCTGTATATACGCGATCTCTCAGAAAGAGATTTCCAACATCATTTTTGCACAATTTTTATATTTTCCTTATTTAGAGATACTGAATTCTTTTTAAAATATTCAATGATATAATAACATTATGTAAATGATCATTAAATTTTCCATCTTGAATAATCTAATAACTGTAGTTATTTTCAGAGATAATTACATAATTATCTTTTCACATATATATTATGTAAAAAAATACTTACGCTCTTTTTTATTGTCTCTATTAATCAATCAATAATATATTAATAATATATCAATAATATATTAATAATTTCGATATAACTTTATCAGAATAATTTTCTAAAACATATATATATATATTATTCATACATTTATATATATATACATATTATATATATATATATGTGTGTGTGCTGTCATCTTCCAAATTTTTCAACAACGAATAGATTAATCCGAACATCGAAGGTAGTGACGCCGCTTATACGAGGACTACAGCAAGCATGAAGTACTATCGTAGCTGTCGCGTGGGAGGCCGCTTTATATCGTTTTAGCGTCAGATTAATAAGCCGCACGCACGACAGGACGGCAGCAGCGACACACACGCTCGCGCGCACGCACAGCGCGTACATCACGCGGGTTCGCGCGTGCACGCACGCACGCACACCTCGGGGAACGGTGGAAAGCCCTTACTATTTATTTTATTTGGCTTATTCGTTTCCGCCAGCGGCGTTACATCGCCGTTTGCGGGAATTCAATCTACGCGAGCGCGTGTGAGCGCAGGGACGGTTGGTGCTCGATATCGCCCCACGAGTGTTGTACGTACAGCGGAACATTCTATCGGGGTATCAAGCTTCAACGATCGTGGTAAAATCGTAATAAAAATCGTATCTATTATGATCAATCCAATTACAGAATATCTATATTAACAAATTGAAAATTGGTGTGTTAACTTTATACAAGATTGTCACTAAAGTTGTGCCTGTTCTATAATGTGCTTTTCTAGATTCTTGCTTTTTGTTATTTTTTGCATCTTGTCTTTTTGCTTCTTATTTTTTGTTTTATATCGCCTGAGATAAGAGTTAACGAACTTCGAAAGAAACAAGAAATACAATTGTCGATAAAACAGTTGCAATGGAGTTAAAAACAAAAGATAAAAAACAAGAAACAGGAAACAAAAAGCACATTATAGAATAGACTTTAAATCTCAATCGCTTTCGATTCAATCATATCTTATCGTAGAATATGTATATATATATATATAAAGGGATGAAAACAATAGGAGTGTAAGTACTTTTTGAATCTATAGACTTGAGATCGTTGGTGCAGTCTACTGAAGCAAATATGTTAAAGAAACCTTGTACCTCTCGAAATCATAATTATGTAACTTACATCATGGCTTTCACCTCTTTGTATATTCTTTGATAAAATTGATTAATTAATGTTACAAGTTAACGTTGAATAAGATTGGCAAAAAAGATTGGTAAACAAATAATATATGTTAAATGTTTCATTCTCACGAGAGAACGAAAATTGAAGTTATTCAACGTTCTATATAGAATGTACCGTTCTGCGAATTGCGTTTCAAGATATCCCGGATAAAGCAGGCCTATAAAATAATCTCATCTACTCGGGTACGGCATGCTCTTTTGAACACTATCCACCCCTGAATGTCGTGTGTACGCACGGACTGAAAACGGACGGGGTGTGCAAACGGACGAACGAGCGGCCGGCCCTCTCTAGAGGGGTGTGCGTGCCACCCCCGGCGAGTTCGCGGCCCCGCCACCTCCGCTACCCCCGGCATGACATATGATCTTCCATATTGCTGTGGTACACACAAGCGGCGTGCGTACGAGCAAATCGTGCTCGTTTGTGTGCGAGCGCAAAAACGCAGCTTCTCACCCCCGCACTTTCGCGCGGCAGGTAACACGCGGGGGTGATTGTGGAGAGAGCGCGGGGTGGCGAGCGGACGTTTGTCATCACGCGGTTTGCACGGCTACATAATATCTCAGGGTTACAGCGGGTTGTTGCTTCTCGTGTCGTCGTAGTCGACTACAAATAGCGCCTAGTGGTTTAATAAAAAAAGAAAAAGAAAAAATGAAAGGGACAGGGTGGAGAGAAGTTATGAAGCGGTAGGAAAAACGGTGACACGGGGGATATGCGTCATGTTATGCCTGGGGTGCGGATAAATCTCGAAGAGTTTTACTTCTAGTTACGTCGACGCGAGATATTATTTCCAAGTTTTTCTGGGTCGAAAGAAAAAGATACGACGATCGCGAATTGCATTATTTATAATGGACTTGAAGTTTGATATAATAATCATTGATAATGACAATCTATCAATGAATAATAGTACAATATAATAGTATATAATTTTTCAAATTTTTATCGATATTAGTACAATATTAAAAATTAGAAAGAGTGACGATATCTTGATACCTTGAATTAATATAATGAGATAATAACAAAAAGAAATACTGAAATTTAAAAAAATCCTCAATATAAAAAAATAATTAATGTTAATTTTGTCTTCTACATATTTTAGAATTCATACAATAATGATTTAAATTGCAAAAGCCATGAAGAAACATAGGGACGCTTAGCGGAAGCGGAATAGTAGGAATTTAGTCGGTTGAGATTGGCTCGTAAATACGATGAAACAAACGACACATGATTTTTTTCGTCAGCCGGGAGATTATCGATAACGAAGCGACAGTCGAGATCAATGCGTGGTGAAAATGTCGACGGCGCGATAGCGTTAAACGGACCCATCCACGCGAGCTGCTCGTAGAAGCGCCGCTGTAAACCGATTGTCAAAAAGGGATGGCGGCCGAAAAGCGCAGCCAGAAAAGTAAATCCAGGCGGATCTTCGTGGTCGCTGTTGTATCACGTTATTATTATCGAAAATCTGAAGGAAGATGACAATGCCGAAAAAACTACTCGCTGGATGTTGGAGGCAACAGTAAATGCAATAATTTAAAATTCGTTCAACATGTCGAATAATCGATAGCAGGACTAAAAAAATTATTTAAATAAAAAAATAAAATAAATGTAAGTATAAAATAAAGGTAAGTATAAAATGATATCAATGTTTAAAAATAATTTAAGAATAGTAATTTACGTTAACGCGATATCCTTCATTAACTCATTTATAATTTATGTAAGAAAATTTTATTCTCTTTGCAAGCAAAACTATATAAAAAAATTTACATAATATATACAAAGGATTTATAATTCGCGCAAATATAATAATTAATATTTCATAAAAACTTCGAATAAGAATACAACTGAAAAAAAGATCGATTTTTGTAAGATTGACTGATCGATCAAGCAGAAAATTTCATCTCCCCCTCTCCCCCCTCCCCTGAAAACCTGCGCCTTTCGTATCTGACAAACAGTCGAGAGGGATGGGGCGGAAAAACGGCGGCGAGGAAACTAAATCAGTGAAAATCCCCGGTAGTGGCGTACATACGCGCTCGCGGATTTAAATGCGCGCTCGCGGCCGTGTTTCTGCGTTATCACTTCGAAAATCTCTAAACAGCTCTCATCGCCCCAGCCGGCGCAACGGCTGCCCCTATCCGTCAGCGCTATCTTGTCGCCTTGCGCGGGGGTTGAGAGCGTCGGTACGACGTCGGGGTTGTTTCGCCTTTATCCCTTCGCCATCCCAGCTGTCCGTGTCCGTGTCTCTCCCAAAGATTTTAAAGAAAATCGGTGAAAATTTAAAGCGTCCGTCGTGCTGGGGTGGCCTTCGTGACGAGGGGTTAACCCGGAGGGGAGACGAAAATCGGGTGTCGGTCGCGCGCGCGCGCGCGCGCGCGCGCGGAGGGTGCGCGCTGGAGGGATGCTCTTCCGTTATCGGCTGGTGCTTATCGTGTGTGAGGGGCTTACACGCGGATCGCGCGCCCGACAACCGCCACCCGATGTGGTTTGCACACACGAATCCGCTAGATATACTCTCTCGCCCGACCATGCCGCGAGCTAACCCTCGGCGCTCTCTCGCCCTCCCCCCCGTCTCCCCCAGGGGAGAGGGAGGATTGGTTGGCCGACCCGCGTTACGAGCCGACCGACAAATAGGTAGTAACACGTCGCGATTATACCGCGTTTACACCGGCGTTCATCAGCGCCGAAAGATGACGTACGTTTTACGCAAACGGGTGTGCGACAAAGCCGCGCGCAGTTTGCCACCGTTTGAAGCGACGTGACGGTCGATTTAATTGTACGCGGGATATATCGATAGCCGCATGTGCGTTCTCTGATGGAGATTAAAAAATTTTTATTCGATTCATCCATATGACGTATACTTTTTATTAGACACATTATAAAAACTTTTTTTTATGAAGAAACACAGTTATATAAAAAGAAATGCAAGTATAAAGGATTTAAAAAATTATACAATTCTAATAATTTAAATAATTTTGCACGTAAATGAAATCTCATACGGAAAAAACGGTTTTGCTAAAATATCTAAAAAATTTAGCTAGATACAAATTTGAAAATTTTGTTTACATTATTAAAATAATTATATAGGACTCAAATTTGTTTTAGAGTGTTTCATCATATTTGAAAACTATGTAATTATCTATCTTGAAGTTCAACAAGATTATTTTCAGATCTGTATCTATACTTAAATTTTTATATTCTTCAGCAAAATTCTTTCCGTGTAAGATTTTATTTATGCATCTGCATAAAATTATTAAACTCTTATAATTTTCAATCTTTCATGCTTTGAATTTCTTTTTATATTAAAATAATTTTTTTTTAATATCAATATAATAATATTCAATTGTTTAGTATAAAATACTAAAATATAGTTGATTACGAATTAAATCCAACTCCAACAAGACCGAAAGAAATATTTCCCGTTAGCAAGTTCTTATCTCTTTATTCCTTTTCTTCTCGACATTCAAGGGTTGAAAACGACGTAAGGCTATGTACAAGGTATCGGCCCCTAAGGTTCGCGGCGTGTCACAGAATATTTAATTAGTTTTTCCAGCACTCGCCCGCGTCCATAAATGTTAATTACAGATGAAGTGGCAATAAGAAGCTGTTCTCTCTTTTTCTCTTACTTTCTTACCATCTCACTCAGGTCGAGCCCTTCTTTGCTGCTTTAATTCTTACGGCGCGTAACGAGCAACCGTGAACGTTATCCCGACTGCAAAAGCCACGATAGACACATTCTTCCCTCGTTACGACTTCGCTGACATTTCAACGCGCTTTTATCCCGCTATTAAATGTAAATCATCGCCGATGATATTATTCGAACGCCTTGACGAAGAAGGTAACGGCAACGAGATAGATACTTCAATTTAACACATGTAACGAATCTTCTTAGCCTTCCTATGATATTAAGAGTTAAGAGACATATTGTATGTAAAATATTTATGACATACGATATATATTACAATCAAACTGCAATCGACATGCAACAATGCAACTGCAACTTAATCTTTAGAATTAAAACATTGAACTCTTTTGTTTTCCATAATTTTAATTTCAAAACAGATTTTTAGTCGAAAATTAATTCAAAATTTATTTTTAATTTTTTAACTTTCAAGCTATTGAACTGACATACAGTAACATGTATGAAAAATTATCATATTAAATAACATAAAGCGGATAAATATAAATTTAAAAACAATAAAAAATGATTAAAATCTATTCTTAAAAAATTTAATATATGATCGTTCCAGTATTTCTCTTGAAAGATCAAGTCCTTTCATTTTGGAGGGTATCTGTCTCTCCCGATAGTTGAGATCGTCCACCGAGAAAAACCGTTTGAAGCTGTGACAACGGAGCAAGAACGGAGCGACAGAGCAGCAGGAGAAAAATCAGTGGCGATACAACGAGTGACGCGTTAGGAAAAGGCGGCATTTGCTCTAGGAAGAGAAGGAGGGGGTAGTCAGTGGTGGCCGACCCGAAACGAGGGGTCGCGCCACTAAAGGCGGAAAGAACGGAATTTAATTAAGTAAAATTACTGTCGCACGGAGAGGCGAGAAGCTTCTCTCCGGGTGGAGCCCGACTAAAAAAAAAAATGGTGATGCAAGACGTCACGCGAAGTGGTAGGAGGCATAATGATCTCATCCCCTGATAAAAACGGAGTAATAGAAAGTAAACGAATTCGCGCGACCGGCAACTTCCTCCTGCTCCTCGCGATTAAATGCATGCTTAGAATACCATGGCGGGAATATTTACATGACTGGATAATTCCGGTTTTCGAACGATCTGCCTGGTCTTAATTAATCCTCAATTATCTTGGACAAGCGAAGCGATATTATCGTGTTAAACACTATCGCGTTCGACTGTACTGGAAATGCTTTATATCATAATATTGAAGACACTTGTGTTATGTACATTTAGATCGAGAAGTTATGAGTTATCTAAAAAAAATGTTATTGGAAAAATAACCTCATATGCGGCATTTTGTAATTTTCTGAAAGTATATAACTAGAAATTATTGTGTATAGATCCTAACAGAGCGGATCTCTCTTCGTTCGTGTACTTCTTCAAGAAGCCACGCAATCACGTGAAACGGCCATTTACGCCGCATTTATGAAAAATAATATCTCTGTTGTCGCATGAGCGAATTCCTGCTAGCCATTTCTACCGAAACGATCGTGAAGATCGAGATAGACGTTGTTGCTCTAGATCTCAATTTTCCTCTTCCTTCCTTCTCTTCAAGATTATATTTTACTCGATATAAAGATACATCCACATCCATTAAAGACATGTTAAAATTTCTTTCATTTTTTTTTTAATTTCTTATTCGGCTTTTTAATAAAAATAAAAAACAGCGTGACATAATAAAATGAAACACTTACGTAATCATAAATCACAGTCGTATTTCAGTCAAGCAGTTTTTAATAAATCAATCAATATAATAACTACAGCAAAAAATTCTCAAAAAAATGTATTAAAATTTTATTCGGTTCTCATTTTTTCTTTAAATCTTAAGCTGATAAAAAAAATATTACCCTCTTCCTAATTTGCAAATCCTTCCTTGCGAAAAAATCGCCTTTGTTCAAAATATACAAACTTCCATCGAACCCCACCGCAATCCCCTATGCAAAAGCATATTTCAATATCCGGCCTACTTCAACCTCTTCGTCGAGAATACGCGTTTCAATATCCATTTCCTGTAGAGTGAATTATTTTTTTTTTCTTTTTTG
>Ga0157364_1007185_pt1 | contig 11521 bp, 7 predicted proteins | sample AttsexASBM2_FD_111476 | JGI IMG/M metagenome (GOLD analysis project Ga0157364, IMG submission 111476) | Fungus gardens microbial communities from leaf cutter ant in Ribeirão Preto, State of São Paulo, Brazil - Atta sexdens ASBM2 | ecosystem: Host-associated > Fungi > Mycelium > Unclassified ...
ACCACTAAGAAATGGTAAAGATCTCAATTTCGAAATTTTCATATATTTTCAACATAGACTCACAGATACATATTAATGTGTATACTTTAATTCTGGAAAAAGATTTTCGAATTTGAAAAGAGGAAAAAAGTAATTATAAAAAAATTACGATTTAATCAATAATACAGACAGTTTTAAAATCCCTTAATTCTTTGATATCAATTCAATTCTATTATTAAATTCAGTTTAGTCAGTTTTTTCATTTTATTAAATTCAGTTTTAATTTTATTAAACTGTTCTATCATATGTTAGAATCTGTCATAATCTTACGTTCTCCTCGTATCTATACCAAAGTACAATACCAAAAGACGTGAGTCTCATTTTCTGAGCCTTGTTCGCAAGAACAAAAATCGCTATCCACATAATATTAAATTTAAAAGATTAGATTTCGAGTGAATGACTTTTCAGTCATATGAGTGTGATACGTGTTACCATCTAGCGGCAGCAAATTACATTGTACAATGGAACGATGCAATTTATCGACTAATAATTAACATTGATGTTGTCACGTTAATTACTAGTCAATAAATTGCACCGAAAATATAAATAAAAAATATTTAATATTTAATTAAAACAATATATATCTATTGCCTCGTGAATTTTTTATAAATTTTAAATATGAGGAAGACTCATTTGAAAAAACAAATAACTAATCCTTTAAAGCATGAACTGCATCTTTCGTATCTAAATGTATCAATGTAGTTAGTATCAAATGTAGTTAACAAGAAAAGAAAAAGGCGGCCAATCTAATTCTCTTTTTAATATTGTAATTGGTTGAATAGAAAAAGATAGAGCTGGTCGTCTTATTTCTCTCATTTCTATCATTTCGATCAATTTTACAATACACACGGATAGTTCATGCTCTACGTTTCTGTCTTTGGTTGACATAAAAGTAACATAAAAGTAATATCAATGTTGTAATTTTACATTCAACAATATAAATGTAATATGTATATAATACATGTTATGTAATTGTTATATTGCCGAATATGAAATTATAACATTGTTATTATATATTAGATACTTTTTTAGTTGGTGTCAAGTGTAGAGATATAAATACATAGGAAAGGCTATCCTATTATGAGATACTGAGTTCATTTTGAGTAAATGCTAGAAATCTATATGGGCAGAATTAAAAAAAATAATGGGTTAATTTGAAGGAAATTTAATAAGCTTTAAGATAATGTTATGTAAAATTTAATTCAAATTATATTTTTTTGAAAGTTAAAAAATATAAAAAGTGAGCAAATCACAAAGTCAAAAAATTGTGAAATGCCTAATGTGAAATGCCCTGAAAAATTGATAATAAAACGCAAAGTATATCAGTATTGCAATTAAAAAACTTTATGTAATGTTTCTAAAATACAGATACAGCCAGTGTGCCCGCAAAATGAGAATGTGATATATATTGTACTTAAAACTCGTTTTCAAATAGTTGAAATCAAGTATCACAGAAACAGGAGCTCGATGTTTATTCCGATTGTCCTTTTTATTATTGTACAATAATATTTATACTTTTATTTTAAATAATATTTATACTTTAACAATGATTTTCACTATGACACAGGAGTATAGGTTATGGTAATACTTCAGATTAGAGGATCTCCCTTCAATGACCTTGATCTTGACATATGCCAAGGATATAACCCTGACCTCCAACAAGTTTTAGCCGTTGCTCGTTATTAATTAAAAAGTTATTAATAAAAAAGTTATTAATAAAAAAAGTTTGAAAAATAACGTACGTTTTATTTCTGCTATATGAAAGTGTCTCACCTAAGACTGGCCACCCGAATAACATTTACAGTTTTGGAGATAGGAAAAAATATTTGAAATAAAGTTGTTCAATATTGAGAGGGTCATCATGTAATGATGAACATTATTTGTTCCCAAGTGGCGCTTAAGAGATTTGAAGGTCACCTTCGTTTTTTTAAAATGGAATTATGTGAATTTTTTTACATAATATTGATTCTACTAATTATTCTGCATATAAAAATATTATGGTATCAAAAAATTAATAGTTTACGAGATATTTTATACTTTATTCTGGCACACGTTCACATAAAACGATGAAGCTAAACTGAAAATTCATTTTTATGTAAAAATGAAAATAAGAGAAATTAGTGAACTTGATCGAATGTTATTCGATCAAGGACATGATCGAGGACATGATCCTGAACAACATTCAAGAGATTTTAATCGTCGGTCGGACAAAAATCGATGTATCAAAAGTCTGGAAACGGTCGAATATCTCGAAAGCAAAGCGTTTTTGAAAAAAAATGCAGACAAAAGTTGTAGGACTTAAAAAGATCTATGCACTGATCACATTCGCTTGGATAATATCGCCAATGTTAAAGTTAAATTGATTTTTTAAAATAAAATATACTATTTTTGATGCCAGAATCTAATAGCTAATGTCAAGAGCTTTCTAAAACTATAATAAAATTATTTTTCGTTAAGTACTTTTCAAATTATAAGTTATAAGGCTTGAAAATTACAGAACCGCCGGCATTACGCAAGATATCGACGACTAAAATCTCTAATACACACACACACACACACACACACACACACACACACACACACACACACACGCACACACACACACACACACACAAATTTGATCTGCCTGGTAGTGTATTCTTATAGTATTTCATTATCTTGTGTTCAATGTAAACACACCATTAATTTCGAAATCTATCATTGTTCATTAGGCACAAAATAAATTTTTTTGTAGAGTGTTTAAAGGATCTATTTTATTATTTTTGGAAGGTTTTTTCTCAAGTTTTTCTGGATAAATAAGCATTTTTCATGAAAACGGACTTCTAAAATGACAACTGCACAAATTTGTCCATTTAGAACCAATTTGGCTATTTTTGCACATCTTCCTTTATTGCAAAAATATTACATAAAATATTTAGTCTATATTTTAATATTTCAAATAAAGTTTTACATAAAATAAGTAAGATATTTATGTAACATTTCGAAAAATGAATAGTAATAAATATTTATCGTAAATATTCTATGCTATCTAGGAAGGACGACAAAAAAACATATTATGTACTGTCAACGATTTATTTTGTATTTTTTTGTTTTGCTACGTTATCGGAATGTTAAATCAAACACTTGTCTCACAATATAGAATTCTGCGCAAAAACTTATTCATAGACTTTTACAGATAACGGATACGCACTTAAAAGTGGTATAAAACCTGCCGTTCGTTCTTTACTCACCGATGTAGAGACAATCGTTATTAAGATATAATGATCAATGATGTTCATCGCGACAGCGGACAAATATCTTGAAATCGCATTTACGATCTCGCTCGCCAACTTACATAAAACAACAGTCTCATATATAATCGATAACATAATCACTACTCCCATTTAGGAATTGGATGCTTCCAGCCTCTGTATTCTACAACTCGTTATGAAATCTTATGTGCTCATAATGATAGTTGCACAGATATTTTACTTAGTAAAAAACTGCACAACTGTCATTATAAACACATAATGACTGCACAAATAACGAGTTACAGAATATAGATCGATTTCGAGCTCGAATATGCATCAATGCGGATACGAAAATTTCTCCCTCGAAGTTTTTCATCCCCTCATTTTTCTTTTTTCTTTTTATCATCAACCATGAATCAATCTTTTCGTATAGCATTTTCTGATATTTCCCTGCTTACGGCAATAGCATTTTAATAAGGATTGTGTGTTAAACAGACTCAAAATATCACACGCGATGAGACCGTTAGGCTGGAATCAGACTACACATTGAAGATTGAGATTGAAGTTTGACTAATCAAAACAATAGGATCTTCCTTTGTTCTCATTGATCAAATACTTGATAATTTTCAATTTCAATTTTCAATGCGTAGATTCTAGCCTTGCGGCATAACTAACGTTTAAACTGGATCCGCATCCGTATGTAAAAAACAACTTGTAATTTGGTTACAAAGTCGGAAGATAGATGTGAAAAATTACTGTGAGATTCTATATAAAATTAGGCCGATAATAATTACAAGATTATCTTTCCCATTATAAAATTATATCGTCAATTAGATATTAGAATTCCTCTATAATATCTATAAAAAATATCTGTTCGAAACTACGTATTGGATTAATAAACAAATCGATTTACAGAAGAGAGAATAAAAATATTTAAGGAATCAAGGGATTATATAGAGTGCCTCGCCATTAAGGCCTTAATTAATTATTACAAATTAACGCGCTAATGATTCAGACACTCTCTATATCAATCTATCGATGGTCATGTCAACTATCAAAAATTTACAGGGGCTATAAAAATAATGTTTACTCGTTCCAGATATCTCTTTGTAGGTCTTAACGTGATCTTTGTGCCCGCTATGTGTTAAGGAGTTACGATAACAAACATACACATCACTACCAAGCAACAATATTGTAGCGAGTAATGTTATAATACTGTCATCCCCGCGACGTTATAATAAATATTCGTTTTCTCGTCGCTCTCGCATCATTAAAAGTTTCCAAGCGTTTCCATGACAATTGATTATGTGATTATTCTCAGACATATACTCTTTTTACGTTTTGATTTATCCGATCGCTTCCTCCATTTGCGTTCACAATCGGCACGGCGATTTAACACTGAATATACGCGGCTAATCTGTTCATCCCGTATTTACCCAAAATATATCAATTATAATTTCACAATTAACAATTAATATTTAAGTATTGCGTACAACATCCCAAATGCGAGCAGTTTGCTGGCAGATTGGTAATAAATTTATCAGATTCTTATTACGCAACTATAGCCATTTGTGTCCACATTAGATGAAAGAATCTGTCGACAGAGTTTACTGTGACATACTTATGATGACCATATTTACTTAAAGAAAATAAAGGACAAAATTTGAAAATGTTAAGGTCTTGTTCCTATGTCTTTGTTCCTATGTTTTTAAACCAATTTGTGAGACTGTCAAGAATCTGCATTATAAAATTTTATTGCACAGTGTCAAATTGCAGTTTTTTGATAATTTGAAATTGCATGGTCCGACTATATTGAAACAAACCTTTGATCTGAAATAATAAAAGGTTCGAAATAATAAAAAATGAAAACGAAACTGTAGTTTGAATAAATTTAATTTTAAAAATTAAAGACATAAAAAAATTAACAAAAACAAATTGTTTTTATATGCATGAAACTGTAAAATATTTCCTGTAAAAATTTGCTCATTAATATTAAACATTAGAACATTAATTAGAAAATAATTCGGGAAAGAATTTCTCGTAATGTCAAATAAATAATAGTAAAGGATAATATTGGAAAATAAAGGACAAAATTGAATTTTGAAGAAACAAATAAATTTAAAACTACCTAAAATAAAGGATGTACATACACTATATTAGCAGATTAACAGAAGCAAGAGTTGCAAATCCTGTTCGATTTTTATCGTCAATCTGTTGGAAAAATATCAACAAGCTTTATCCTACTTTTGATAGCAGTTTACCGATATCCTGAGATATTACAGACTCTGTGTGAAATTTATTGCCTTTTCAAAAATTAGTGCTCTGCTCAAAATCAATTTTTGCAAGCTTGGGTATCTGGAATGTGTTTATTACATTTACATTGTGAAATTATATTGATGTCATATTACTTGATGTTTAGAGAGAGTTTTTCAACAAGCGACACAGATAACACAGTGAAATTATTACATCCTTGTTGTTCGCCAATGTCAAAGAGAGATGAAATAATCGCTGCATTACATAGTGTCATTTGTTGGAAAACTCCTTGGATAATTAAAACATGATCATTATAAATCGGATCAGATGACCGCGTGTTGCCGATGAAAATTCTTTTCCACGATGCAATCTCGCAATTTCGCAAAGCACTCTATTCTAGGTCACTAATTTACACTCATCAATTAATCAAACGACAAGTGAATAATCTCTTAGGCTAACTCTACCGTGTACATACAACAAGCCGTACAATTATTGCACATAACGTCCATTTTAGGACCGGACATGCGTTTAGTGATATTTTTAAAGTTTTGTTCTATATGATAAACACTCGCGATATCGTCGAGCAATATTTAGCGATAATATTCCTTCTACATGTCATATAAATGACATGAAAATCATGAAAAGAAATAAAGTTCAGGGCTTTGACTGGATTTCTTTCGTGCATTCAATTGCAGTTTTAAGGATTTTAAGTGAAAAAAACCGATACACGGCTAATTACAAAACGTATTATCGACATAAACGATTTGAAAAAGTAATAAATGTTTATTTTCAAAACAATATATTAATAAACTGCATCCGAGAGAAACTTAATTTCTGATAAAGAAAGTCGCATTGTTCGTATGTTATCTAACGTGATCTTATTGAGTGACGAAAAAAAATTTAAGGAAATTACAAATATTGCTTGGAACCCTGCGTCTATAAAAGCATGTGACTTCATCTGAACGTCATGAGCTATAGTCGACATGCGATTTAAAAAAAAAAGAACGACAATATATGTATTATCGGAATAGAATATAGGAAGAAAATTCTAGACGCGTACTTATATAGCGCAAGTATAAAACTTATTGTTACTCAAATATCTCGATCGGTGTGTTCTGAAAATTACAAATATTTGAATATATACAAACTTATATACAAATTATTTGTTCTTTTTACACACGATATTTACTACGTCGTTTATATCCTCGTTAAAAAAAGAAATATCAATAGAAAAAAAAATACACATAAATATAATTTATACTTTAATATACATATAATATCTCCTTATCAGAGTATATCGAGAACAGTTACAGATGTAACGAAGATATAAACGTCACATGTATATGTATATATTTATATGCACGTAAACATACATATATAATATATCAAGAATCTGTACATATACAGCAGTATTACAAACGTATACAATATTTTACACTGTGATGTACATCTGTATGCCCTGAAACAAATATAACATTTTTTACATCCTCTATTATACAAGAATTGAGTCTACATGATGTGTTTATAATTTAAGAGAAACGTACATGATCGTGTAGTCTTAGAGAAAACGTATTTTGCACCAACTTAAAGTCAAAATATTTTACTTCTACTTCATACTTCGGCTGACGGCTTTGATTCTGTAATCGTGTGATTTGTAGTTTGCAAAATCGACATATTCAGTGCCGCTTTTTCGAGCACGCTAATAATATCATACTTATCAAAATCCCGGCTCTATAAGTATTTTGGATGGAATGACTTTTGTCGGAGAGTGTTTTATCCTGAACTCTCATATTTGAAAACTACGTATCAAGATCTGTCTAGGAATGTAATAGAATTCTACAGGCTAATTAACTAACGTCATTACGACCTAAAAATTTGTATAAATCAGCAAATGAAATTTATTAATACTGAGCGTTATCATTAATTTTTTTCAGCAAGACAACACTTTCAATTAAATATCTAATAAAAACATTTCCAGCCCGAAGTTTTACATTTGTTTTGCACACCATATCAATTAAAAAATTTTCAAATTTAATTTTAATGGAATAAAAATATCGCTTCCTTTCAGAGGAAGCTTTTTAAAACAAATATTGTATTCAAAATATTGCGCACATTAAAGTTAATATATAAAACCTTTCCTCGTTCATTGCACTAAAGATAATGGATGAAGAAAACTCTAGCTAAAAAGTTAATATTGTAAACTAAGCACGTTATACGTTTGAATCTTACTGAATAATTTATAAATTATGAATAAAGAGATCAAATTAGTAGCAAATGAGATTCATTCATCGTGGGGGATTACGCACGTTATCTCGACATAAAGTGTTATTCTCTTTCATGAGCGCATTTTGATTTATAAAGCAGTACTTTCTATCGGTGACGTCGGACGATTAGGTGTGCAGCATCTTTCGGGTGTATGGCACAAGTCCGATGTGTCCCTCATTTGTACGAAATCGACGTCCGCGAAGAAATCGCTTTTCATAGTACCAAGTGCGCTGTCAGAATCGAAACTATCTTGCCTACAGATGTCAATACCCTTGTAGCATCCATTATACTCGGCCAAACTGTTCGGCATCATCTTTAAATCACTATCATAAATAGACGAAGTCATTGGGTTTTTTGAACCATTAGTCGTCGATTTGATTTCAACACCGTCGTCATTCCTATTTCGTTTACTATGTTTATTGAAGAGGTCATCTTGCCTCGAAATGCTGGAATTGGAATAAAGATTGTTTGTATGATACAGGCCTGAATTTTGCTTTTCCAAGGAATGATCTTCATGAAAATCATCTTTTGTGAAAGTATTGAATGGTGAGTAATCTTTGTATTTAGACATGCAATCTAATACTGTGAGACTTCCCTGTCTTGACAAGATACTGCCGACATCGGACATATTGCTCACCCGTCTGGACAGTCTATCTTTTTCATCTCCCACATTTTCTTGGATATTCGATGGGACTTTTGATTCTACGGATTTCTGAGATAAAATGCCATCAACTTTATCTTTAACAGTTTCTTTATTGGAAAATGCGGGCTTTGATGTCTCTTTGGTCGGTGATATTTTCGTCCTTCGCAAATATGATCCTGCAGAGGGTTTAGAACTTTCGCTAACTACTTTCTTCGAATCGGTATCACTACAGTTTGCCATATTAATCATTTTATTTTCCTTTTCCATGGCGCCAATAGATTTACTAATTTGCTTTAGATAAGAACCGACGGAGCATGCAGCATCCGGTATCTTGAATTTGCTCTCCGATTTTGTCTTATGACCATTTATATCGTTACACTTCTCCGTCGATTTATGTTTTAGACTGTTGATCTTGTATGAACCTTTATTGTCGATTATATATTCTGAAGCGTCAGATACCACGCACGGACTCGCACTTCCTACGTACTTTATTTTTTCAATAGTGGGTACTCGTGTCAAATTATATTCATTTGTGTCGATCTGCTTCGGATATGTCTCCTGCTTCAAGTAAGAATAAGTATTTGGAATGTCGGGAGATGTATCTTTCGATTTGATATTGTTATTCTTCAAATATCGTCCACTAAAACAGCTGGAATCAGGTGAGATCACTGTATCAGACTTTTCTTTGTCGGACACGAAGTCTTTTGATTTGGAACTTTGCCTTGAATAACGTCCCACATTGCCCGAACTATCATTATTCTTGCTGTTTTGCCTTGTGTATCTATTACGTGGACTCATGACTTCAGGTACATGAAGCGTGTTACTCGACGAAGGCTCTATCTCACGTTCCAAAGTACTGTCGTCACAACCGCTGAATTGCTTTTTCTCTTGGTGTACTTGACCTTCCTTAATAGGTTTCAATTGTGGTGCCAGAGTTTCCGGAGTCGTGGACTCACTGCTGCTCGGACTTGGTCCTTTGTAATTTCTAATGTCGAAGTCTAGATCTACTGGCAATTCAGCACCTACCGACAAATGCATCGCTAATCCTTCTAACCAAACCTCCATAACTTCAAACGGAGGCCTTTTGTCAGGATTCAGATCGCAACAAAGAAATGCGATCATATAAAAAGTCTCTGGGCAATTGGAACAGAATTTTTCCTTGAAGACATTTTGATTTAAACCAAAATCCGAGGATCTCGGTAAATAATCAGGATCTGCCTGAACCCGACCTATAATCTCGCAGACAACGATGCCGAAACTGAATATATCAACTTTCTCATCGTATTTATTGCCTTTCATCATCTCGGGAGCCATCCAATAGGGATTTCCGACAACTGTATATCGTTTCTTCCGTTCTTTCTTTGAAGTTTTCATCTCTCCGTTGGAATGTTGATTATACTTGCGATTGTCTGGCGAGCTGCCATTTTGAATGATCCTCGCCAGCCCAAAATCGGCAACAACAACAGTCTTATCCTCGCGAACGAGACAATTGTGCGAATTCAAGTCGCGATGAATGATGTTCATAGAATGCAAGTAGGCCATGCCGGCAGCAATGTCTTTCGCAAATGATGTACGCTGTTCCCACGGCAATGGTTCGTTCGTATCGTGAAGCAGGGCTCTTAACGTGCCACCTGCTATATATTCGGTAACCAAATGCAGTTTCTTGTCCTTATAAAGAACACCGATAAATCGGAGAACGTTGTTGTGATGTAATGACCGCAATACCGCAACCTGTATTGAATTGTTATTAAAGACAAAACATACATAGGAGATATCAGCTAAATCTAACAATTATTTAACTGGAATGCCCAGAATATGTAAAATTGGAACATTCAAGTATTAAATTGTTCATATATCAAACATACAAGTATTAAATTGTTCGTATATCAAATGTATTAGCATTTTTTTCACTTTTATTCCGTTTGTATATGTTAATTATACAAAATTTGCATTTAAAAAAATTACCTCTTTTAGAAAATTCTTTTGCGCATCCTCGTCCACTCTGTATAATTCTTTCAGAACCATCACCTCGTTTGTGTCACGATGCGTGACCTTGAATACTTGTCCAAAAAATCCTTTGCCCAGGAGCTCGCCCTTCACCAGATCGCTCGCTCGAAATATTCTCTGATTCTTTGGCTCTACGCGAAATGATCTGGTACGGCTTAGATCATAAGTAGGATTCGTTGGTGAAGATCTGCAATAATGTTCAATTTAGTGAATCATATCGTAATTTATTAGTCAACTGTTGAAAGTATTCTGTATTCATTATCCTACCCTTCGAGCAATCGCGACATAGAACTGCTGCGTTCTTTATGCATAGGATCTCTCGTTCTTCGTAATTGTCGACTCCGCGCACCACTGATGTAACCCTCGTCCCGGCGCTTAAACAGTCGTTCTTTGCTTTCAGGACTTATCCTGGGAGTGCCAACATATGTCAGCATTGCCGAGGACGGTGAGGAGAAAGTGGGTCGTCGTGAAACTGCATCTGGATCGTGCTCGATAGTCAACTAAAACCGAATAAACCGAATAAACCGTAATTTATCATTCAATTTAACTGCCAACTGTTCTAATAAAAAAAATACTTTGAAAACACTTTGGCTTACTTGTAAAACTGTGTCCGAATATTGTATAAGATTTTCAATACTTTCCACTGGTTGATCTTTAACGGGAGTGCCATTTACTTCCAAGATTCGGTCGCCAATATGTAATGATATAAGATCGCTCGACATGTTCAATCTGCAACATACATTTCAATCGAATATTTTTATTATCGTTATCTAAAGGTGCCAGATGATATGGTCAATGGTATGCCAATTTTGCACACATCCGCTAAATATTGGCCTATATTTAATGGATTATATATATTATGTGTATATACGATATTTGCTAATATTTGCTAATATTAGCATATTGGTGAACGTTGACCATATCGTCTGGAAGGTGCCTGAAATCACAGTAATACACATGCAAACAGTTGCATGCAATAAATATATATATATATATATATATATATATATATATATATATATATATATATATATATATCTTTCACTGAAATACAAACATAAAAAAACAATTATAAATAAAAACT
>Ga0157364_1007186_pt1 | contig 11520 bp, 1 predicted proteins | sample AttsexASBM2_FD_111476 | JGI IMG/M metagenome (GOLD analysis project Ga0157364, IMG submission 111476) | Fungus gardens microbial communities from leaf cutter ant in Ribeirão Preto, State of São Paulo, Brazil - Atta sexdens ASBM2 | ecosystem: Host-associated > Fungi > Mycelium > Unclassified ...
CTTTAATGCCTTGCAAGATTTGTGACTATCTATAAAAAAGAAAGGAATCTTTCATTTGCAAAATTTGCGATTACGCAGAAAAATCGAGCAACTCTTATATGAAAGTGCGAGCTTTCCTGTAAATACGAACACGAGCATACAAAAACACCCCTTTTTACCCGGCTCTTTAATTAAGCACGATTAATCTCGAAGGTTCAGCAGCGCTTCTTATCGCACATGCCGTCTCTACCTCTACTTTTCACAAGGAATTTAAGAAAAAAAAACGACGATAATAACAATTTTTTTAAATATACTTAAAAATATTTTTTATTATATAGACTGATGAAAATTGTACTCTTCATTAGTACATCATAACTTTGTTAATATCTAACAAGTTCGTTAATTTCAGAAGCCATTTCAGTGTATGTCTCTGTTAATTTTAAAAATTCGTGGAGAGATCGATAGCAATTGTTTTAATTTGTAACTTAATTATTGGTATAATTGGCTAAACGTTTTATACTAATAGCTGAAAATATAAGCTATATAACTTTTGCCATCAACATTAAACACATTTTAGCAATAAAAACATTTTATTCTACTTGTCGAGTTGTATTAAAAATTTATTTTATCAAGTCATATTTAAAAACTTATTTTTGCTCCAATGAAAAATTTTAATTTCCTCCTCTCAAAAAGGAAATTTCTAATGACGAGATAAAAAATTTCTTGACATATTTAATTTTATCGTAACTTTTGTAGTATATATAAAAATAAAATAATATTAAAATTAGATCTATAATTTTCAGTTTCCTTCTTCGAATTAAGTAAGTTTGATTTTATTGTCTTGAGACAAAGATAGTGATGCTATGATATTTATAATGAAAGATTATTTTGTTCTGAATTAAAAAATTTTTATTTAAGAGTAAAATATTCCTCTGTTAATAATAAATATGATTGTCTTTATGTTAATGTTATATATTGTTATTTTGTGATAGATTGAAGAATAATAGCATTGAACTCGGAAAGCTTTTCTATATGGGTGCATATTTTAGGCCTTTTAAATGTGCATATTTGATGCGTTTTACATTTGTAAATTTTACAACGCGATTATTATAATTATAGCAGATCATTCATATTTCGTGTTTCAGAATATGTTTCATGAAAGCTTTCAAACTCTTGATGTATTACTAAAAATTAATTCCTACATTTGTGCGATATTTGGTGATAGGTTTTTTCTTTCCGCGACTATTGTGCGAAATTATAATTGTTTCACGACATTTAAGTAAGCGAAATGTATAGATGATAAATTTGACTTTCTCATAATAATACAAATTTTTTTGAAATCTAAAAAATAGTATAGACGAAATATGTAATTATATAAATATTATGTAATAATACATTTAATTTACTTCTATATTATTGTAATGGATATATGTATATAACAAATTGATCAAATTATTAATTATTAAAATGTTGCAAGAATCTGTTATGTATTTAAAAATAAAAATTATTTCATAAATATCTCATAAATATCTGTGTATATCTAGAAATTATTTTTATCGCTACCTATTGCTATTTAATTATTAAATAGATGTAAATAAAGTAGTGGGATTTAATGAGCATGGAAAGACATGATGCCATTCTTCAGAATTATCGAAATTGTCGGATCTTAAGAGTTTTTCCCATTTAAGAAATATTGTTACTCTTCAATGACTCTTACTATGACTAAAATCTTACATTCTATATTTCTTCATCGCAAATCGTTAATATTCCTGAAGATTCAACAATATCGGTGATATAATCAATGATAAAGCAAGCAACGAAAATTTAACAACAAAAAGTCAAGAAACTAATATTTTCAATATTAAAAATGAATCTTCATGAATATTACAGTAAAGATAATACCGATGATATGAGACGTCATGATTTCATCTTTAGAAACTTAAAGTCGAAATGTCAATAATAAAATTATTCTTATCTTTCAAAGAAAAACACCTTCAACTGGAATATACTATTAATTCCTGTGCTGGCTAAAATTTAAATTTATGTTGTGATTTTATAACATAAATATTAAACATGCCGTATCGATTTTCATTCACTTTAATTCTTGGAAAATGTGAGTTTTGAAGCGTGTTAAATTGTACTTTTTAAATCGATCCAAATATTTTTTGACAAACGAGATTGCAGTAATTAATCGGTTATCAAAACTAGTATGTATATACACAAAGCGGAGGTTTAAATGTACTTACTGCGAACCTACGAATGCAAACGCTGCTATGCGTAAATTTGAATAAGTAAATATGTGTCTCAGAGGTTCTTGTTTACGATTTCTCATTAACCTAAACATCATGTTCGCGTAAGCAGCAATATGTACAATTAATTAAATATCCTCACGCTTACAATCAAAGGAGATATCTTTCATTATCATCTTTTGTCCCAAAATCCAAAGTAGGCCACGAAAATTGATGGCATGACGTGAAGATTCGATGAAAAATCGATCTTATTTGAAATTAATCGTTCTCCCAGCGTAAATGCAACGTGAACTTTTTACGAAGAATTATCCAGAGACAGTAATAGTGTTCCAATAGAACGTCTTGATTTATGACAATAATATGCAATATTGAATTAATACGCGATAGTTGAATCTTTAAAGAGAACTTTTGCAGGAAAAGTTCATTTCACGATATTTATATGTGATATTAATATATATAATTTATTCTACGCGCGAGACATAAAGTATTTATTAAATTTTACATTTTTTTATACGGCTTTATTTTATGTAAACTATTATTTAATTATTATCTATCATTATAAAATAAATGTAATTTATATTTGAGGTACAAAATAAAAAATTTTCTCGTAGATGAATTAAAAATTCTTATCGTAATATTAAAGCATAAATATCAAAATATCAAAAATTTTTCTTGCAACTTTATTTAATCATATGATGTTAGTAAAATGAGAATATCAATAAATTAGAAAATAAAATAAATTAATTAATTATGAATCGTAATCATCAGAATATAATGATCAGACTTCACAATGCATTTTATCAAGGACTCTTCATTACATTTGTATTATATCAAAAATATGGAAGGAATTCTATCTTTTTACATAATTTGCTTTTTTATTAGACTTCATTCCTTCAATTATTTTTTTAAATCGGACATTTAATTTAGGCAAAGATTTTATCCAATAAAAAGAGATTAATCTATAAAAGCAAAATAAATAATGCATTGACATAGAATAATTTGAATATAAGCTCTATTTTATAAGTTCTGTGTATATATGTGTTAGCGTATTTTCAAGCACGACAAATAAAAAAATAATGAGAAATTATTTTAATAATGAACATTATTTCCAAATTACATAATCATAATTTTTTCTAACCTATCTATTTTAAAACAACGGATCTATGAAACGTGTTCATTTTTAATATTTTTATGTTTTTACTAATTTGATATAAAAAATATTATATTATATTTTATATAGATATGATACAATTATATAATAAAATATTATATTATATCTAATATAATTTTTATAAATCCATTATCTCAATGAAAAAAAGTGTTTTATAGCTGACTCACTGGCTGATGCGCAACAGCAGAGATATTTGTTATGTAAGCTACGTTGATCTGCAACATACAAATATACTATTTAAATTAATACTATGCCTAGAGTAATTAATATTTTAAAAAATAATTACTGTATTAAAATTTATTTTTACCCATTAAACAGACGTTTAATAAAATAATTTTTGTAATTTTTTAGAAGGATTTCAAATATAAACACCTTCTTTACTCATCCTTATTTTCTGAATTATTCGAATAAATGATCCAAAATTAAGAGGAAACGAAGATACTTTTGTATAAACATAATTGTATACAAATTAATTACACTTATCCCAAAGTTGTCTGCCAGTGCCCGATGCCTCTTCTATCCTTCTCCTCCTCCTCCTCTTCCTCTCAAGCTGTCAGCTTTGTAGAATTCTTTCGATACTCGTGACACTCTTCACATCGTTATCCTCTGAATCATTTGAATAAACGATTCGATTAAAGAGGATTAAGCGATACTTTCATATGTAATATAATATACAGGATACTTCAAAAATAGATGATCAAACCTTAATATTGTATTCTATTCTCCTGAGAATATATAAACATAGGTTCGGAAATTCTTCTTTTTTGAGATATACGTTATAAATGTTCTTTGTTTTATAATTGTTGAAATTTGGCATAGACAGGTATCACACGATGGAATTACAAACACTGTCAACATTTTTTTCTTTAAGTTAATATTATGATAGAACGAGTCTTATTATTAAAGACAATTTATATCATAGCAAATCAATCATTATCTAAATATTTGATAATTAAAATAGTATTATCAAGGCTTATTCCAATATCGAGTAGGTACCTACTTCATGTATGACTTGCTCTATTACAATATTTATTAAAAGAAAAAGTGTTAATAATTCTTGTAATTCTATGAATAATACCTATCCATATATGTAAAATTTCGAAAAAAAGCATTTATATCTCGAAAAAGAAGAGTTTCCAAACTTATGTTTATATACGACCTTTTTTTCATTTTCAGGAAGAGTAGAATATCAAAGTTTGATTACCTATTTCTAAAGCATCTTATCTAAAAATCAATTATACTCATGTTCTTTCAGATAATAATTCGAACTGTCAGTTCTGTAGAATTTCCTTGACACGAAACATGTTCTTTCAGATAATAATTCGAACTGTCAGTTCTGTAGAATTTCCTTGACACGAAACTCGCAAAAACGCGAGTAATTACAATCACGCGATGTTGATGCTGTCGGGGAGAAGTTATTAGCGTTACTTCTATCATACTGTCTTTGTTGTTTATTAGACGTAAAACGAAGATAGAATGATACAAATAGCACTCAACTATACACTAATAGCATCTTCCCGAACACACCTTTTGTGGCATTCTCGAAGTTAACGCGCAACGTGACGAAACGGCTGCGGTTCGTTTATTCAATTAAATCGGCAACGATAGGTCTCTCTGTCATTAGGGTAATACCCTTTAGAATACTAAATCCCTTCATTTAAATGGACTAAGCCCACTTCAAAGTCATACTCGTGGGGTCACCAAAAAATCATGTAATTATCAATATATTTTAAAAAATAAGTACCAAGTATTAATCAGTTCATTGCAGAAAGTTCGCGTTATAAAATTATGCCAAATGTTTTACTCAAAACTCGGTTTAATCACGGTTTAATTATAAATAAATTGATACATGAAGATTCACTATTTTGATTTATTTAATGCTTTATTTATTATTTTGTATTTTACATATATTTATAAAACGAGAAATCTGCTGTACCTAGTGCTGCCATATTTAAAAAAAAAAAAATATATATAATATGAAATAATAAATTATAACAAATCTTATTAAAGGAATAGCTGTAAGATATGTAAAAAATGGATGGACCTTTGTCTTCTAAAGTAATCTTAATATAATTCTTATATATCCGTTACGTAATAATCCGTAATAATATAACAACAAAATTGTCACAAAGTTATTTCTCTATTTAAATTAGCAGAAATTGCATTCAGTTTTATACTACTCGAAAATTACAGATAATTACAATCATTTACACAAATTAATTATCAAAATATCGCGTAATATTTGAATGGTATTTCCGAAGTTCAAACTGAAGATTTCTGAATGTTTATTATGATATTTCTTAACCCTTTAAGCAGTCAAGTATTTTTGATGTGAAGAGAACTGCTGTTTACAGCTAAAATTCTTCAATGTTATAATTGCAACTTTGTTAGGTCCAAGAATGAACACTAGAGAGAATGTACTGAAAGCGTTAATGGCGTAACGAAAGCGAAAGGGAGAAACATTTGTTCGTGATGCGTCTAGGTCAGTTTGATTCCTCACGCGACTGCTCAAAGGAATTATCTCAAACAACACGCAAGTCTGAAAACGAGACATAAAATGTCTTAAAGAAGTCTTAAAGATGTTTTATGTCTTCATTTAGAATTTTTTGTTGTGGGATATAATTATTTAATTTTCCTTTAAGCGGCATCAATGAGATTTTAAGGTGTAAAACTTAAGTTTTAAGCACTAAATCGTGAATTGATCAATCATAGTTGCGTATTCTTCTCACATTTGATTACGATTGGTCAATTTCTTACTTGTGACTTAAAATTTAAGATTTACCCTGCAAACACAGTCGAATGTGAGAAAAATAATCAACTATGATTAGTTAATCCCTTAAGGCTTAAGACTTAAGGCTTAAGACTTACTACTCTATTATGTTTACAGGATTAATCGACCCACAACCGTTTTAAGAGACCTTAGTCATAAGTCTTAAATCATAAGTCGAAGAGATTAAGTGACAGTAATTTCTGTCTTTTGTCTTGGTTAAAAACTTTGCTTTAAGAAGCCGTAAGCCGTAAAACCTTAAGAAATTGGCACAATTGAATATGAGAAAAATAATCGACAATGATTGGTTAATTTTTTACGCCTTTGTAGCTTAGGGTTTCTTAAAGCAAGATTGTGGACAGAACAGAACTGTTTTCGCGCAGTCTTTATAGGCTTTAATCTATATTTACTCCGGAGAGAGAGAGATATTTACAATAGATTTTTAAGCCTTAAGGCTTAAAAGGACGAATTCACAATCAATTATTCTCCTCGCATTCGACTGTAGTTGGTCAATTTCTTGTTAAGGCTTAAAACGTCTATTGTAGATCCGGACTTAAGTGAAGTGAGCAAAATCCAATTTTTACAGCCTAAAAGCTTAAGTTCTGTAGCCGATATATCATCATTTAAAACTTACAGCTTACGGCTTACGGCCTCTTAAAGCAAAGTTGTGGACAAAATATTAATCTCGATCTATAATCTTATTTTAAGAGGCCGTAAGCGGTAAGTGATATTAATTTCTGTCTTTAAACTATTTTTGCGTAGTTTTTAGTCTTCAACCGTTAGACTTAACTAAGAGAATTGAACAAAATCCAATTCTTATGGTCTAAAAGCAAGTTCTCTGATCGATATATCAACTTACAATTTATGATTTATGTCTTATGATCTCTTAAAGATTGTGGATCTAGACTTATGCCTAAAAAAATTTTATTGTAGATGTCACTTTATTTTTAATGTATTTAACTCGATAAAAAATCAACGCCTCAATATGCTTACAAATCGCGTGAGCAAATGATCGTTTATTGTTGCAATTGTAAGGTGTGCTAATATTTGATATCGCGTTTCAAGCGACAATACGAAGATACGCGGAATCGCTTGTACCGCTACTTGTTTACTCGAGTTGGCGTCGAATGGTAGCGGGGCGACTTTGTAATATATACATAATATGCAATGGCTCGCCATACGTCGCCTAAACAAATGTTAAGGCTGTTTGCCTGCCGAGTTTTGTTGTGTCTATGAAATATTTAACTGTAATTAAGCGCCGCTTTTAATGTCACTTAATTTTTTTCCTATCATTTTGAATCCTAATTTTGATGAATCAGCTATTATCAAATATCTATTTTTCATTTCTTGAACTCGATTTGGCAGTTCATATATTTCGCTCTTATTTCGAAATTAGAATTGAATAAGCGATTCACACTTGAATCGTAAATGCAAAATGCTATAGAAAATACAATTCGAAAACAAACATCGTTAAAGGAATATATGTCGCAGTAAATACCATACGATAAAATGATAATTTATTGTTACGTTCGCAATACTCCGATTCCTGTTTTATATGAGTAAATCGCGCAATCTGCGACAAATACCTGTTGCCTTGTATATCAGCAATTAACAATCCATACCATAAGTAAATACCTTTACTTATGGTATGGATTGTTAATTGCTGATAATTACTGGGAATATAATCGAATTTATGTCTCAAGGCATAACGCGGAGCGACTCGGACTATTACCTGTCTTCTCAAATGCTGACGTAAACAGTGGCAACTTTTGATGTGCAATCACGCAATACGCAAAGCATTATGTACCAAGCAGTTTATCGGAGAAATATTCAACGGGTTCTATAATAAATGCTGAATGTCAAGTCTCTAATATTATCAATTTAATTTTGATATGATAGTGTGATAATGAATAATCTATCATTGCACAGTAGATAAATATAACACTTTTTTGTAATTTGTTCATTCGTTAAATTTATTTTATTTTGATTATATAATGATTACATATATATATAAAAATTATATATTCCTATAAAAAAAGTATTTATACTTTAATTAAATTATATGATTTTAATAAATAATATCTCTCGCAATTTTTTTCAATAAATATAATGAAAAATTATATATTGTATTTTTTCAATTTATTATTATCATTCAAGTTTATTCTCTCAGAATATGAAAGTTGAAATTTACAAGAGAAAAATAGTAATAACAAATTATGTAATCTTCATTTCAAGAATAACCAAAAGCTATAACGTGTAATGGAAATATTCGTTCAATAGAATAGTAGCAATTTTAATAGGTTTCAGTATTTCAAATCTACACTCAGTTTGCCAGTTTATTAAAAAGAAAAACATCATCGTAGAATTTTCCGTCGGAGGATGGAGCGGAAGTCTAGCTTTCGCGAGAGAAATTCAAGATCGCTTTCCGATAACACGCGCGCGAACTAAGCCGGTCGCGCCGGTAGATTTAAGACATCGATAATCGCTCGTCCGATTGCCGGTCAGACGATAAATCGATCGCTACTCGTAAATCTCGCGGTAACGTAAGTTTCGCCACCGCGATTTACTACGCCGCGCGCCGTCGGCGAATTCTACTCCCGTTCGTGAAAGTTTCTCGTATATACAGAATTAAATTCGCATCAACGGCCGCAACTTTTTCATCGTATAGTATGCCGTACTCCGTGACTTCTTTTCGGCGAACTTCCGAATTCGTCTACCTTATCGGTTCTTTTTTCCGGCAAACGACGAGCGTCAGATGGTTGTTGCTTCTTGTCGCTTTCCGCGAATCTGTAATCGTCGCGGACGAGCGTGCTACGTCACACAACGCCATAAATAGGTATTATAGATATGTATTGGCATGCCATTCGATTCGAATTACTGCAAGATGTGCAACACGATATTCAATATTTTTGCGAAAGCACCTGGTAACATATTGTTCGAATGCTTCATATGTTTTAAATTAACAATTATGTATTATGACTATCCACCGCAACATATGATGATTATAATAGCGTTTTATTTTTATCAATATATCAAATCAGTTTGTAAATCGATTCGTATTTATTATACGTATATATGTTTGTTATAATCAATTTTGAATATAGATGTGCAATTAAAGAGTTACAATAAATTGAAAACTATTATTGATAAAACAATATTTGTCATTAATTAAAAGAGTAAACAACATTACATTTATCTCGCTTTAAACTTTTCCAACAATGAACACGAATTTACGCATGGATTAATCTGGCGCTCAATAAATTTTATTCCTACAATTATATTCCGCGTAAATTCATTAAAAGTAACAATGAAAAATAACAGCCACAAACGAAAAACTAACAATTAAAATATTTTTTCCTACGACAAATTTTCTTAACAATACAAAAGTAACGTAAAAATGTTGCTTTTGCAAAAGAAATCTTTGCATGTAAGTCGTAGACGTAATAGTTTAACGGAAGTTTTGAGATTTTAGTACTGTTATTTACGAGCCTCTTAGGATAAAATAGCTGCTGTAGGCCAGAGAAAGTCGTTAAAGTTTCATTAGAATTTGCCTGCAATTTCTCCACAGTATGTACAGTCGTATGTACACACAATAATATATCTGTCTTTTTTCCACCACAGATTAAATAGCAATCGTGTGAAAGACAGCACCATAATTGTAGAAAAATTTGATTTTTCAAATCAGAATAGTTGTTATTATTCTTCCAAAATTTTCTACTTTTAAATTAATTCATTAAAAAGAAATTGTAACAAGGTTACTATCAATTAAATTCGGATATTGAACATTTTTACAAATAATGCTTTTATTTAATAAAGAAAACGATATTTCTTTATATTAGAAAAGCATTTTGAGAAATTTTAATACTAATTTAGTATCAATTTAATACTAATTATTGTAATTACTTATCTTGTAATTACTTAAAAACTGTTTTTACTACTATTTGTCTAATTTAACATAAGTAGAGTTAATTACCGAATTGGTAAAATCTTTGTAAGGGTTTAACGGTGTGCATTTTAAAAACATTTTTATCCGATTTGTTCGATTATCTCTTTTTAATTTGCAAATGTAATATATTTCCTAGAATTACAGTTCCATCATCCAATGAAAAATGCAGTATTCAAAATGCATGTCTGTTTCCGTGGGATTAAAATTTGCATACCGCTTTAAAGCTCTATCTCGCCGAAATTGAGCCACCACCACACAGGATGAAACAAAGATTAACGTTAAATTTCCCAGCTGAATAATGGCGGGCTCACCGTTTGCGGCTGCGATTTCCATATAAGCGTTGTCCGCAATGTGCGATATTTTCTGCAAAATTTTTCCACAACAGCAATTTTTCCTGGATTTCAATAAAACGCTAGATACATGTTCGAATATTTGTAAGTCGGTTAACGCAGTCAAGATGTCGCGGTAAAATATTCAACGAATTCCGTCACTTCGCGTGCCCTTAGATTCTTATACAGAATTTTTCCTTATATCCTAGCTTCTGGTCATCGGTAAAATGCTAAAATATCTCATGGAATATTTCGTATTTGGAAGCGTCTTGTCAATTCATTGATTATTTATTGGTTGAAATTTTTTCGATTATATTTTTAACCATATATATGCATTCCTTATAACAATGCTATTAATTTTAATATCTTTAGACATAATTGCGTATCAACAAATTTCAATTATTGTATAAAAATTAAAATTTTTAAATATCTTTATAAACATGTACATACGTGTATGGTTTTATGTATCAATGTATATAATAATAAAAAATATATATAATTTTAAAAAATTAAAAAAAACGTTTATATATATAATAATTCTAAATAAAAAGTTTAAATATTAAGTGAAAAATATTTTTATGTAATAATCCTTAAATAAATAGGACTAATATAATATGTTCACCACAAATTTATATTTTAAACAATTTATTTAAATGGTACTTTAATGTATTTATTTTAATTATGCCAGAATAAAATTTATATTATGCATATGTCTGTTGTAACAAACTTGAGATATTAAAAAAAATGAGAAAATAAAGTTAATATTTAATACGAAAAAGATAATTGACAATAATAATTAATTATGCATAGGAAACATATGATATCGTAAAATATTATCAAAATTCAACATTCGATAGGAATAAACTAAGTGTTGATATTAATTCACGCTCAATACGCAAAATATATTTTATCATATTAACAGTTTTGACCGCAGTAAATGTTGCATGCATTTATGTTGCGCAACAAACGCATTACACACACACACACACACACACACACACACACACACACACACACACACACACACACACACACACACACACACACACACACACACACACACACACACACACACACAC
>Ga0157364_1007187_pt1 | contig 11520 bp, 5 predicted proteins | sample AttsexASBM2_FD_111476 | JGI IMG/M metagenome (GOLD analysis project Ga0157364, IMG submission 111476) | Fungus gardens microbial communities from leaf cutter ant in Ribeirão Preto, State of São Paulo, Brazil - Atta sexdens ASBM2 | ecosystem: Host-associated > Fungi > Mycelium > Unclassified ...
ATAACAGAATTAAGTATATTAACTCGTTAATTTTATTACGGAAGAAATCATTTTTCAAAGTATATTGCAAACAAAAAATCGTAAAATTTATGTTTACTTTTGCTCTTTTTCTGTTTCATAAATTTTTTAATTTACATTTAATTACGTTAATGTTGTCATTTATGTATATAATACTGACTATTCAAAATGCGAATTCGTCAATTCCGAGGAAGTTCCTTTGCCTTACGCACTTTCGCGATCGTCCGAGGAGGGGGCAGATAGAAGGGCCCTCTCCCCAATGTACGATCTCACGTGCGGTTAGTCGAGGTTAGTCGTCATCAAATGAAAACATTATCCTTACCCTTCGTCTCCGCCTGTTGCTATAATATTTGCCTACTGCTAGCCAGTACCGTAATTCGGCAACATAAAGGGTCCCAAGAGCGACGACGTCTTGCCCGCGTGCGTACGTTCTGCGTACATGTCGTACCGTACAAGAGTGAGAGAGACGGCCGTTACAATTATTATGCATAAGACCGTCGGCGAGGCTCTCCCATGTCAAAATATATTTATTGCTATTCCCTTGCCCGCGCCCATACCCTTGCCCCCTGCTCTTTACGTCGACCGCGGTGTGTCAGCCACCTTTGTTACCCTTTCATACGGTTATTACCCACTTGTATATCTGGCGAGCTCTATGCCCAAGAGAGGTCCGAGAAGAGAATCCTTTCTCCCTCTTTCTTCAATCTCTCTCTCTCTCTCTCTCTCTCTCTCTCTCTCTCTCTCTCATCTCCAATCTTTCTCCCGCTCCGATTCATCGCTCATGCACGTGCACGCGTACACTCGCGCGACGAGTGCGTGCATGCTCAGGGACGCATCTTCATTTCGGTAAGTCAAATATGAGAGTTAGAAAGAACATCGATGTATGTATATTGTGCATTCTAGTAAAAAGAGAATAAATAACAAATTCGCAATAGGATATTTAATACGAGTTAAGCTGTAACTTTTTCAATGCTATATTATTTATTACAGAACTTCTATATTAATTCCATCATGGAATTAAAAAAATTTTAATATAATTAATATTATTTAATTCTTAACGCGAGAATTTTTGACTGCAAATATTAAAATGAGAACTGAATGTTTAGTAATTTTTTAACGCTTCACAGAAATTAAAGCAGTCTCTCATTTCTGTATGGAATAAGTTTGAATAACATTCTAACCAATTTCTTAAAACATAGAAAAATCTATATATAAATTATTTTTTTTTACGTTATTTATATTTATCATTGTTACATAAAAAATGTGTATAATTGCTGAAATATCCCATCGCATCATCTCTGATCTAGTGATATACGCAAAGATTAGATTTGCATGATTTTAGTGCAACCGGCGTCGCAAATCTTTTATGCATGCCGACCTAAGCGACCGTCGTGTCGCGTCTTATTTGCATATTAACCCCTTCCGGCGTGGCTCGTCGCCGTCACGGGGTCGTGATCTGACTTAACGCCTTTTTGCTGCCACTACACACTGCTACCCTTTACAAGTCATGCGGGAAGTACCGAGAGTCGTGACAAATACGCGTATTATCTTTTTTTGTCCGATTCCGAATGGAGCCTAAGAATGGACCCTGACCTAACCGTGGCGGTAAAGTGTAAATGAAATACTCGATTAAGAATTTTGCATTCTCAAATCCAATTCTCTCACATGGCAGTCACGTCGTATGATCTGTAAAAAAATACTTGAATTCTAATTTTTTTCATTACAATACTGAATTGTCATTTTTGCAACTTAGCAATTTTTAAAAATAAATCAGATGAGATTAGGAAAAGAAGAAAATAACCGAACACAATATCCTAGAACAGTTAGGATATTTTCATAAAACAGACATAGTGAAACTATGCATGAGCAAGAGTTAAGTGAAACGTGCGAATGCGTGGAAATGTTTCTCTCTTTATCTTATCTGGATCGTTTAAAAGGCGCGTTTAACGGCGTGGACGCAAATTACCCGTTACTTTTCTAATCTAAATCGATGCTCTTTGTTCACTTGGCGATAACTCGTGAATTACACCGATCTACACTTGGTCTCGCTTCCGTTAGAATGACAACGTGCCTGCGGAAGGCGACCGCCTTGAGTAGACGATCCGATCGTCTTATCGTGTACACCGTGAAACTCGTTGCGGACGAGAGCAAAAGATAATCACAGATATATATTCTCGAGTACTGTGCTTACGTCTTGAACTGGTTGAAGCAGTTGCCTGGAGTCAGACTTACAACGAGATTATTCCTTCTTGAATAGTTATTTCTACACGGAAACATGAATTTGCTGAAATATATAAAAATTTAGCTATAGATTTACATACAGATCTGAAAATAATTTTGTTGGAAAATAATTACGTGAGAATCTCAAACATGATAAGCAATTCTGCAAGATATTTTAAAATTCTAGCAATCAGTTTGACATTTACATAATTATTTTGATAATCCAACAAAATTATTTTCAAATTTTCGAATTTTCTGTATACCTAGTTAAATTTTTATCTTCGTTCACCAATTTTTTTTTAGTAAAACCTTTCCATATATGGACATTAAAAAATTATAAAATTAAAAAGATATAAAAATTATTAAATAAAATATAATATATATTATACATTATATTTGACGCAAATCATTTCACAATTAAAAAATGTTTTTCTTTTATCTTTATGTAAAAAATGTATAGAATATTATCAATCTTTATTTAATTATAAATCATCAAAGAGAACATTGAAAATTGAGATACAATGTTGGAGTATCAGAAATATTCCACGCGAGTGATCACATTAAAAAAAAATCACGCGAGTAAAGTAGGTCAATATTTACGGGATTCTAGATAAAATCTCCATAAATTCTATAAAATTTTAACGACTAAAATTTAACGGATCTCTGAGCATTATCGCTTAAATTGTGCATTCCTATTAAGTTAATATCGAGAACTTTAGAGATTTCGTCAACGAGATATAAAATTTTAAATGTCACTTTCATGGAAATCGCGGGTTGCGCGCGGCTACGAGAGTATATTGTGTATGCACTCATACACACGTGCAAAATCTTCCCGATGCTCTTTCGGTTTGCGATACTGCCGGCGTCGTTACAGGACCGTGCCTTCGGTCTTTTATGAGATTATAAATCAATGGTAGCGCGCTTAATCGCCAAATAAAGGGAGATTAAATTGCGCCGGCGAGGCATACCGGTCTCGTGCGTCTTGGAGTAAGCAGAAGACAGATATAAAACCTGGAGCTTTTATATATTCGAAGGGATCTTCCATTATAATACGCGGTTATTTAACGAGTTCTGACTTGACGATTGTTCATTCTTATTTCAAGAGAAATCGTACATTTATTTAAATATTGCTGGAGAATCTTGATGATTAAATATTTAACGTTAAACGTATAATAAAGTGTTAGTTATAAGAAAGAAGATCAGATCTTACAAAAAAAGAAACATTGTTTCGCTGCACATTTTTGTTCAAATGACTTATTTAATATCGTGATACGTTTTTTTTCCGCCTAGACGCTAAGGAATTATAATACAACATGTTTTTGGACTTGCAGAAAAGTCCTGAATAAGTAAATTATTACATGTATCACGATCTAGATGACCATGCACGATCTCGTCAATCACGCAACATGTCTGGCAAAACGCAATGCCAATGTAAATCACTGCTTATTGTTAATCACAATTGCGTGCAATATGCTTCTTTGAATATACATAAAATACACGCGCATATTCTTCATTGTTTAAGTATTACTGTTCTCGTATTTCACGAAAACATATTTATCATTGAGCTTTTCCGCGTTAATTCATTCCTTATCGCACGTACAGTGCACAATTCAAAGTATGATGACACAACGATTGGTTTTCCTGTCGAAGTCGGCCATGAATTTTTTTTCCTCCAAGTTGCTCGACCGCTCGTAACGTTATGTATTCATTTGGCGCTTCGGAACGTGCCGCTCGCGAAACGCATCGCATCTTCGTAGAAGCAGCTGCTCTCGGCACATGTGCACGAGGGCATAACGCGGGCATAACGAATCACAGTACTTCCGAGAGGAGCACCCATCACGATTCCCACAAGTGCGAGAGGGTCGCGCGCGGCGACCGTTCTCGATTGACTCTCGAGTGGCGGACGCAAAATCGCTGTTAAAAATCGGATCGGTCACGGCTCGAGGAGGCAGACAATGTCATCTTATACGACGTGGCTACCTGCGCCATCATAGCATTTATGCGCTTCGCGCTCCTCGATGGGATGAACTCGCTCTAACATGAGGCTAAACTGTCGCGATAAATGATACTCTGGAAGGTTATTAATTGTCTTTGGTTCCCGACCGGGTGCATTGTGGATCGCGAAAACATATTAACCGAAAAGGAACTCCGCTGCCTACCTTGCCATATGCTCGCGAGCGATCGTATATATATACAGGGTGTGAAAAATCATTCGCTGTCAAAAAATTCTTTAGAAACGGAAGAACCTTGAAGGTGAACTTATTATTAAAGATTTCATTGTGTGTTTTCTTTTTTTCTCTTTTTCGATTAAAATTCGATATCTTGAGTTGGAGTTAATCGTAGCATGATTTAAATATGTTATCAACTAAAGCTTACTTAAACTTTTTATTGAATTTTTATTTATCCAAAAAATTTAAAAAATTAAAAGTTTCAATATTTAATGTAATTTGTTTCTGACTAATTTAAAATTATTAATTAGGCTCATATAGTCATTACAACTATTATAATTGTCGTATTGTTTGTCTAACTATTTTTAAAAGAACGCCGCTTTCTACACCTTATATACTGGCGCATTGATACATCTGTATATACTCCCATTGAGAATGTGCAAGCCGACACAAAATCATTTTTCAAAGATTCGACCGACGTGTCTGTGAACTGTGTGAATGAGCGACTACCATCCATCAAAGGGATCGTTAAAAACGCATCGACACCAATACAAATTACATTCTGTTTCATTTCTAGAGCTTTTCCAGAACCAATACAATGTATTCTGTATCGTTTCTAAGGCTTTTCCTTTCATAGATTTTATAATATGGCAAACTGCATTCTCTTTCTCTTGATCATATATGTATGTAGATATGTAATAAACAGATAAATTGTAGGCTAAAAATTTGCCTAAAAATTCCAAGTAAAATAATTTTATCCAATACGGCTCTAAGCTTTGCGATTTTTGCTGAATTCAACATTGAAAACTGGTGGTCAAAGTAGAACACATTTCTGAACATTAATTGAAAATATGAAACATTTTCAATAATTACATGAGTGCGGTGAAGATTTAACTATCATGTATCTTATACTTACAGCAAGTAAGCTATTTTGGACAATTACCCTAATTTTTTTTTCTTTGACGTGAATAACGATAATTGATCTAATTTATTAATTAATAACACTAGACATAAAATTGCATTCAGTAAATCTACGCAGAATTTACACTTAAAAAAGATTTTATTTAAAATTACTGAAACATTCAGAAAGAAGGATTTTACTGGAGTATCTAAATATTTAGCTAGATGTAGATATGAAAATAATTTTGTTGAACATTTCAAAATAAATTAATATGTAGAACTTAAACATTGATGACAATGCTGCAAAAAGTTGTAACATTCTATAAGCAATCAGATTGAGCGTTCTACATAATTATTTTGAGCCAAACAAAATTATTTTCAGATTTGTATTTTATTTTTAATTTTTTATTATTTTATTTTTTATATTATTTATATTTTTTATTTTTAATACTAAATTTTTAGATATTTTAGAACAATATCGTTCTTTCCGAACAAGAATATTTTTTTCAAATTAGCTTTTAAAACAAGGAATTTTATTATTTAACATAAACCGACATACAATTTCTGCGCAAAAGATAAAATATTTTACAGATTGTTTATGAAGTTTCGTTTAGAAACTAAAAAGTCATTAAAATCTTTCCGTCGTATATATTGTTCATGCTTGGTGAGAGAATCAGTTTTCTTGAAGTCTTTTCCCATCACTCATCTCCATCGTTTTGCCGAAAACCTTTCATATTCATGTGTGTTCGCGCAAGATCCTGTTTATTTTATGTAATTCGATAATAATCGATTATATACGCCGTTGCATTTATTTGAGTGTAATCCTTCCGCGCATAATTAAGCGCCGATAACATCGAGACGAGGAACTTTCGTGCACAAATGCGTGCGCGCGCGCGCGAGCGAGTGTACTCGAACGCGTATCTCAGGTGATATATCGACTCCTTCTTTCGAGTAGATTCATTGACTCATTAACGCACTGAGAAAAATCGCCGGCCGTATATCACGACCCGGACAGTAATCAAGTGCTCATTCTTAACGCGCTGTGTAATAAATATGTGAATTAATACACCTCCGATTAATTATATCGCGCTAACTGCGTTTCTAATGTGTACTCTCGTTGCCGAAGAATTATAACGGCGGACGCGCCTGCGAATGCCATGGAAAAATGATTATACCCAGTTTGCGCAAAGTGTCTTGTAAACGAGATTCCTCGGATGGTATATTAGAAAGTATCCCGAATTAGCATCTTCAAGCGTAAGCGATCACCGTTTATCTATCTTCGTAGAATATGTGTAGTGTACTGAAAGTTATCCACGTTCTTTAATTCTCCGAAACTGACAGTGGGACTATTAGACCCACACTTAATTATAAATATCTTTGTAAAAAATGTCAAACAATTTTCTTTATGTTATATCTCCAAAAATTTATATTATTCTTATTAAAATATTTAATATTCATTCTTTTTTGTTTTCATGACATTAATAAATATATTTTGATTAATATAAATTAAATTAAAGTTTTATATATCCAACATCAGTAAATGTATTATAGATTGGCTCAAGGAAAAACCAAAATTAAAAAGCTAAGCCGCAAAAAGAATCAGATATAAAGAAACATTATAAACTATTGTCTTAATGATAATCATCGTTGTATTGACGATGATGATGCTATTAATTTTATCATTCCATATCTCTCTCTTCATCAAACAATTTTTCTTTTTTTGGCAGCAACTGTCGCAAGTGATCGAGATGCTGCCGTAATCTTTTCATTTCTTCTTATGTCTCGCTTGTGCCTCGCGCTCGTGACCCATAATCACATGCGCTTTTTACTACTAGTCATCGTTCATATCCTGATACGAGAACTTCGCACCGATGTGAACTAGTTCGAGGTTCAAGAAAATTATTTGTCACAATATAGAAAAAACATTACGTAATTCTAGCTTCATTTACATTTTATTCTCAAGAAGTAACTTAACACTATTAAGGAACAGAAAAAATTTAATTACCCAAGTGAAAATTTCATACCAATGAGATACCGAATACAAATTTTCAATATTGAGTATCAGCGCGATACTAAATACCTGGTATAATACTGATAAAACACTGGGATGATAGCACAATGGGCCAAGATTTGGAATACAGTACTATTAGAATATTATATAGTACGGAATTACAATATTATAACAGTATCCAGAATTAGTACATATATTGTAACTAATATCGATATTGATTTTTAATATCATAACGGAAACACAATATTGTAAAAATCGTTATTGATTCATAATATATTGCAACAGTATCAAATATTAATATCTATTTTTAATTATATTTTTATTATAACAGTACTAATACTGTATAAAAAGTCCGTACCAATTCTCTATACCGCAAAAGACATATGGCCAATTCAAAAAAGGTTACAACTCCAAACGGAGAAGGCAGAAGTGATGATAAATGCCCGCATTTTATAATTATATGTCATAAACAATTTTTCACATTTTTTTCGACGAATCTGCGTAAAAATTTTTATTTATTTTCATAATAAAAGGTATAAAAGAGAAAGAAATTTTGTCGATTATGAAAATGATGATCAAGCGGCGCGTAAAGTCGGCACGGAGAAAGGGTTATAACGACAGTAGCAGGGATAAGAAACAACAAAGAAAGCACTCCCGACTCTCAGGTCAAAAAACACCTCATAAAGGGATAAACGTCACACAGGATTCGTGTTTAATGGCGCGTAAACTACGATATGCCTCTGTCTGCAGGTATATGGGCGGCAGACGCGTGTGAGCACGCATACGGGAGGCTTAGGACGTGACCCTTCCAGTTTCATCGTCATCGTTGTCGCTATCGAGGCCTGTAAGTTGATATTTAGAGCAGGTACGACAAGTCGATCGACTTCATTAACGCACCGATGCCAAGCAAATATTGACTCTATCCACAGAAACTGGGGTACGAGGTACCACATGTTTACACTGTTGGCTCCCCCATGACCCCCTTTTCTTCTTGAGTTCTTACTCTTCTCTCGTTTCACTTGTTCACTGCGTGCATTACACTACGAACTGCGATCTACCAAAATCAACGACATCGGTGACTAAATTGGAAGAAATCACGCCAATTGTTTTGTTCTCGCGTCGTCGCATCGATGCATGTATTGGCCACTGACTGCATTCAGCAGAATGTTTATTTTCCAACTGTAGAAAGTTTTCTTTTCGCTAAAAATAGAATTATTCTCATACATATAACAAAAGTTCGCAGTAACATTCCTGCAACGTTATTGCAATATTGCTGGAATATTGCAATGTTATTGGTCTGTATGGAATTTATCTAGATTTAAAAGTATAATCGAATTAGCACAAAAAAATTTCGAACAGTTGCAAGATAAACATTCTGCTGAAAGCAGAACGACTATTGATTGAAATGTTTTGCGATATTGTACGAATTTGTATGCGAGACAAACCGCAGGATCGAGCAGATATTTCGAAGTCAACGCAACTTCGCGTACAAAGAGATCGCAATGATATAAATTAACCTTGGCCCACATTAATCCCCATGAACTATCTACCGATAACAGTTACAACGTGATGATTTTTCGTAAAATCAATAGAATCGGCCATGTAAATGGTACAGTTTACCGGTTACGGCGCGACGCACCATCCAGCGTGAAGGCCTGACTTATGCGCTCTCCTCTGTGATTTATTGCAAATCACGGCACATACACCACTTGCTTCTCAAAGGTATACTGTTCCCCTCGGTTATTAGGGCGATGGAATTTTTTACGTTACGCTTGCAATTGCTCCACCTCCGACGTTCGCATCTCGGCCTTTACCTCTCGCGTCTCGACCTTTCGCGCTTATTGTTTTCTTCGTATTCTCGACGTGCATCTTGCGCCGTTCCTATATCTGTTCGTTCGAGAGCACGCGCGATCCGGTGGCTCCGTTATACGTACACTTTGCTCTATTTGGTTTTGTATTAGGTTTCTCGTTGCTCGAACTCTTAAACCCACTTAGAATCGAGTCTCGGACTCAAATGCGTTAGAAATGTCGGGAAATAGTCGGTCGAGATCTTCACACCGAATGTTTTCAGCACGAACATTTTAAAAAGATATTATAAAAATGCATTATTTAAATCCTAATTTATTTAAATTAACTTGCTTAAACAGTATACTTTAGAAATATATACTTCCTCATTTTACATATTTATATTAATTTGATTTGTTACAAATGTTTTAAAATTTAAATCTATATAATATATAAAGAAGAATATACGAGTCTGTGATTCTTAAAGATGACATTGTAATTAGCATCGAAATTAGAGACACGCGGACACAGACATGCGGACGTTAAAATCATCAGCTTAATTGGTCGTTCTGATGATTGTCATAAACAAAATTTGGCCCATCAAGAGAGCAGATCAAATAGGAAAGAGAAGAAGAATTCTTTGCTTCATCAATGAACGTGCAACGAGCGAAGGAGGAAGGTTAGTGGGTGTTAAACAATTGCGTTGTGAAAAAAACTTAAAACCTTAATGAAACCGATTTTTCCTTCTCCTCTTTTTTTCCAATTCGTTCCTTTTCCATTTTATCATCTGTCTTCGTTGGTAAATACAGCCAATTTTCTTCGAAGGCACAATTATAAACATTCGGCGACGCGCCGAAATCATGTCGGAGCTCTAATTACTGTCACTTCGAATTCTCATTAAACTAGTTTTTTTTTCATCCATTCAACATCATTCTTTCAAGGAACTTTATTTTCCGGACTGTATACACCAACTTAAACGACTACTGGTCAGTTATATTTTTAAATCAACGAATCCGCAGGTGATCTCCGTCCCAAAACAGCTCACCAGTATTCGCGGCGGGCAAATACAGTTAATTTTTTGCGTGCACTCTTAACGTATCATTTAACATGTGCAGCTTGCCACAATATAGTGTCACGAGATGTTTACAAGAAATACAAACCAAGGATCAGATAAACTTTTCAGTGTGTGTGAAGCTAGCGTCTCACTTGGTGGAAACTCATTAAATATTGAGAGTTCTGTATTATTATATAGAATTTATTATATAGAATTTATTTTCAATAGTTCTATAGTTCTATATAGGATAAACAAATAATTCCGACCATTAAAATCGAGAAACCCAAAATTCAAAATGAGACGTCAGGTTCACACAGGGCCAACTTCTAAAAACGTTTTCAGCCACATTTTCTTATAGAATTTGAAAAGATGCATAGTTCTACAAAGAGTTCTGACGTCTAATATTGTTATTTTGATTTTTAAACAATTTTTTTCCCTAAAAAATGGTCTTTACAGAAACGAAAATGAAACACTGTCTGATGTCAAAGAATTTTGTTAGTTTTATGGTACTTTTCGTATAGTTCTGAATGTATCCTAACGCTTTCCGAAAAGTTCTGATGATTTGTTAATTTTTTAAACAATTTTTATCATCCAAGAAAGACGGGTTTCAGGGAAACAAGTGTGAGACACTGATCGATAGCGTTAGGACACATTCAGAACTACATGATAAGCACCATATATCCCACAGAACTGTCGGAAATCGGCCAGCGTCTCACACCTATTTTCTGAAAGGCATCTTTTTCAGGTGATAAAAATTGTTTAAAAAATTAACAAATTATTTTTATCATCAGAACTCTTCGAAAAGCGTTAAGATACATTCAGAACTATACGAAAAGTACTATAAAACTAACAAAACTCTTTGAAATTTCAGACAGCGTCTTTCATCTTCCTGTAAAGACCATTTTTTAGGGAAAAAAATTGTTTAAAAATCAAAATAATATTAGGCGTCAGAACTCTTTGTAGACGTATGTATCTTTTCAAATCCTATAAGAAAATGTGGCTGCAAATGTTTTTAGACAAAAGTTAACTTTGCGTGAACCTGATTTCTCATTTTGAATTTTGGATTTCTCGGCTTTAATGGCCGGAACTATTGTTTATCCTATATAGAACTATAGAACTATTGAAAATAAACTCTCAATATTTAATGAGTATCAACCAAATGAGACGCTAGCTCAGCATACATATACAGAGGCTATTTTGGATAAAATTTCCTATCTTTTTTTCACCTTTACTTTCTTTACATATGTCTTTTGTAAACCTGTATTTTGCACTCATTAAAAAGAAAGAGGACACGTGGCGATTAAATTATAATATAAATTATAATATAAATTATAATATAAATTATAATATTAAATTATAATATAAAT
>Ga0157364_1007188_pt1 | contig 11520 bp, 8 predicted proteins | sample AttsexASBM2_FD_111476 | JGI IMG/M metagenome (GOLD analysis project Ga0157364, IMG submission 111476) | Fungus gardens microbial communities from leaf cutter ant in Ribeirão Preto, State of São Paulo, Brazil - Atta sexdens ASBM2 | ecosystem: Host-associated > Fungi > Mycelium > Unclassified ...
TGAGAAAATATATTTTTATATATATATATATCTATTGCATATTAAATAAATTATATATTTTTATGTTTCTCTCTCTCTCTCTCTCTCTCTCTCTCTCTCTCTCTCTCTCTCTCTCTCTCTCTCCCTGACGATCGCCCAAGTCGCCAATACATCGATTCCGAGTGCGTCTATCGTTATTCTTATATGCGTTTAACGCGCGTGATTAGCAATTTAATGAAGCCTCGTGGATCATTGCATCAAAGATGCAAGAAGTTTTAAAAATAAACCTATAGCCCGCTAGATCGAAACAAGTTCCGGAATCTCGAATTTATTTAGATGTACGTTTACTTTGTCGCTCCAATAATCAATCGAGCGAGTGCTCGAGATCGTAAAGATATTAATAACGGTTTCACAATCGAGAATATTATATAAGCTTATCAGGCTCGCGGGCAGCAATGAGTTATTTACGATATTATTTATAGGTACGTAATACATATGGATGCAATCGCGATAAGGCCAATTTCAATTCTGTCACTTCTGATATCGTGACTTTTGATACCGCCGCGTGCATGCGACGCGTCGATCGCGATGGTTTGCGGAATAAACGGCCAGTACATTCCCCACATTGTCAGTAATTACATCCATTGACGTCGATGCTTCCTATTTTTCCTTATTTTTCTCAACATTATTCATTCTCGTCTCTCTCATCTTCGTTCGCAATTGGCCGAGGCGGCGATAAGCGGATCCATGGATGGTAAACGGATCGTGGCGGAGGGAGTTCGGAGATCCGCGCTTTCGAAACTCGATGTTTGAAAATTGCGCGAATTGCGAGCGGCAAATGAGCGCTAACGAACCGCCAACCTGCTCGAGTAAACGGATAGCTATTGACATAAGTATGGAAATTTTTCATCAACGACCGTGTTTGGGTCGACGAACGACGCGTTGACTTCGAAAAGATTGGGATCACTGTGTGATGCACACGGTGGATCTGATAACAACGAATAATGCGTCGAAAAATGCGCAGTTTTTTAGCCGCATGTTACGAATATAGGATTACCATATCTGCAAAGAAAGAATGATTTTGTTAAAGCAGGCTTGTCCAATTTGAGCTCCGAAGCCAAAACGCAAAACCATCGACGTAAAAAAATTCAATGTAGGCCTGAGAAATTTTTCTCCTACTTTAAACCTTAGTTTTAAAACGTATGTAGACTCTAAATATGACATATGTAGACTCTAGAGATTTATAGGTTCTAATGAATGGAGCTTCTACGTTGAGCCTGTAAATGTTATTGCAAGATTTCCTATTTTTAGGTTTAAAAGAATTTTTCTAAATAGAAGCTGTAGATTAAGTAATATTAAAAGAGACCCTATTTAATACAAGTATCAAAACAGATTTATAAAGTTTAATTGAGGCAGAAAGAGATTCAAAGTAAAAAAATAAATTTCGACTCGGGAGATTTTAGGAACTATGAAGTGTTGATAAGCGTCGCTCAGATGCATGTCCCTGAAATCTTAGCCACATTGAATTTTTTTGTGTCGATGGCTTTGCGGTTTGACTCAAATTGAACAGGCTTGTGTGCTAACGCATCTAGTTAGATACAGATTCGAAAATAATTTTGTTGGACTATCAAAATAATAATAGCGTAAAAATCACAAATATGGTGAATAATTATATTAAAAGTTTTCATTCTAGCAATCAATTTGTTCTACACAATTATTTTGATGCCCAACAAAATTATTTTCAGATCTGTGTCTAAATTTTTAAATACTTCAGCAAAATCGTTTTTTGTGAATTATAAGAAGAGTACATATAAAGAAAGAATATAATTTTGTTGAAGTATATTATTGTATATATCTAAAAATTTAGCTAGACATAAATCAGAAATTTGTTGGATTAATTTTGTTGGATTAATATCAAAATAATTATATAGGACATTTAATATAAAACATTTTTGCATTATTGTGCGCTCATCATATTTGAGCTTCCTATATTCAATTAATTCTAATCCCAACAAACTTGTTTTCAAACTTGTTTTCTTTTTCAACTCTTTTTCAAGACTTGCTCAATTTTCTTTAGAGCGACTGATTCCATTCTAAAGAATTCAGAGACCTTTTAATTCCAAAAAAAGTACATATCTTTTTAAAAGAGTATGGCTGGTGGCTGTTGGAGGATACGATCTTCAAGGGGGGGAAATTGTGATAGTCGAAAAAAAGGACCCATCCCACTCCGGCTCCGCCGTTCTCTCGCTTCGTCGTCGGTCCCACGCCGCGTATTTACAACCGTAAAAGCGTGTACGCATAGCGGACAGGCGAGCAAGCAAAGCAAGCAAGTCAGGCAGGCAGGGAGGCAGGCAGGAGGGCAGGCAACATGGTATGCGTTGGCCGCGGAGAGCGAACGCTCGGAGGTCACCATTGACGCAAATCTATCCGAGTGTCACGTGAGCGCGGCCGCTGAAACACAATATACACACGCGATGGACGACAACGGCACGGCCAGCCGCTCCACCATTCCATTAAATCCATGCCTCCTCCATCCGTATATATTATATATTTATGCGACTAGCGATGGGACCGAGCCGGCGTCCGCGCACTGATGATGAGTGCATCTTGAGAATTTTGGCTCGACGAGACTTTACGCCGTGTCAAAACACGGCGTTTTTAATCAAAAATACGAAAAAGAGGAGAACGGGGGAGATTCTATATACGTGAGGCCGATGACTTCTAAGCGATAGTAGGTGATATATTCATGAATAGAATAGGACTGTTCTTGTTCAAACGGCAGAGATCTCTTCTCGGAATAGGATTTGTTAGTCCGGCTCGGTTCGGACGCGATGACATACCGATAACATCTCGCCTGAGAGTCGTTCCCATCGCTATTTCGACGAGGACATCGGGCAGAAGGAAGGACGGGAGGAAGAAGGCGGGAGATATACTGCACTCCGCGGCCCACCCACGTTACGATATAATAGGCAATTAATGGCCGGTGGACCGGCCGATCCTCGCTGAATGCCAATCGGCCACGGGAAGCGCCACGCTGGATGAAGCGTGTTGTTTAACCCTTTGCGCTCTGCCCGGAACGTGCTCCATATGGCAACGTGAATTGCCGGAGAGGTCTCTCTCTTGGCTATAATTAGAACGCCACACTCGTGCAAAGCACGCTAAGTCGTTTTAATACTGTCGATTCGACCTTTAGACACGTCTTTCGTCTCCGATTCTTCCAACCGCCCGCGCCGTTCATGTATGTTTCTCCTGTTTACAAACGTTTCCGAATAACCGCGGCATTTTCCTTCTTTTGGTAATGAAAGATCGTTAAGACACATTCCATATGTATCGTGATAACGTCAGCAAGGACCTTGCGTTAACCTAGTTTCAGTTCTGTGAGATAGAACACAAATGCAGCGCGCATTTTTGAGCATGAGAGCGAGAGAGAGAAAGAGAGAGAGAGAGAGAGAGAGAGAGAGAGAGAGAGAGGAGGGAGAATATTCTCTACTTCTTATCATTCTCTTAATTAGGTCAATGTCACCGCACGACGATCCGTTGCTTTCTTTAACTAACCTCGTAACGTCATTGTACCTGTCGACCTAAAGGTTGACTAATTGATTCGTAAACGAGCGAAATAATTTGTCTTAAGTACATGACTCTTACAGAGTCATATTTGCATGGAAAAGGTTTGCTTACGTATCTAAAAATTTAGATATAGATCTGAAAATAATTTTGTTTGACCATCAAAATAATTATGTGTATGACATTCGAATTGATTGCTAGAATGTTAAAACTTTTTGCAGTATTATCATCAACGTTTACACGTCCTGTATAATTATTTTGATGGTCCAACAAAATTATTTTCAGATCTAGATGTATCTAGATGTTTTTAGATACTTATTAGCAAAACTTTCCGTGTGACAAACCTATAAACTGGAAAAAAATACTAAATTTTAATAAATATTTATTGAATAGTTCTATGTAAATATTTACTAGATATAAACATATATTTGTTTGAAAAAAACATTAATTTAGTTTAACTGTCATTTTTTATTAAGTAGATATTAATTTATTATAAGTAAATATTTATTATTTAAAGATATGATAGCTTTAGTTTTGATAAATTATTAAAATTTAGTTAATTTTTTTCAGTGTATATGTTAATTTTTATGTTAACGAGTGGATTGAAAGATATAAACAATATTAAATGAAAATTAATCGAGAAATATTCAACAATAAATAAGTGAAGAAGCCATTCGTTCATAACAGGTTTTAGTGTCTGACATATTTTGGAGTGAATTTTGCAATTTCAAATAAATTATAGCGATTATCGATTTTAAAACACCATCTTAAACTGAAACTGAAGAGTACGTAATATTATACATTAAATTGATAAGCAATTTAATATTACTCATGCTAATAATAATGAGCGTCTTTAAAACATTAAGAATATCGACAAAAAATATCGATGTGCAGTTTGCTTGAACTAGAAATTAAAATTCTAAAAATATTAGGCACTAAAATCTCTAATCAAACATAGCCCTCTTCGCTTTGTGTTGAAAATTTATAAATATTTTGTGCAATAGTATTGTAAGACATAAGATTAGATTTTAAACTAATTAGAATATGAATATTCTTTTGTCATTGTAAGAAAGATACGTACTCCTAAGTGAAAAATATAAATATATTTATATAAATATATTTATATAATTATTTTGTCTTTCTACATTTTTATACTTTTAATCTAAGTGTCACATATCTTTCAAGCTCATTTGCGTTATTATTGTCGTCGATAATGCCAACTCACTAACCGTCTACTAGAAACAGCGGCTTTTTAAAAAACCGTCGCTTTCATCCTCGTCTATCCGCAATTTACTCATCGCAATGGAACTTTATTAAAGTTCCAGCGCGTCTATAGCTCTCCAGAAGAATTCTCAAGGCGAAAAACAAGCACGATGTAACAATGCCTTCGACGTTAATGGCGGATGGCACAATGGTGTTGCAATAGGAGGATTATGCAACGATCAATGTTACACACACGACCGTGCTACGGTATTCAAACTCCGAAAGCAAAACGTTATTCATAAATGACAAAAAGGACAAAAAGATTACAAGTATAACAGGAGAGATAATTTCTCATTCGAAGAAAAATGGATAGCCTTACAAGTTTAATGGAAATATTCTGACTATTTTTGCCTTACAAGTCTAATGGAAATATTCTGGCTATTACGAAAAAAATACACTCTTGGAGATTCGAAATAACACCTAATTGAGTGTTAATTCCCAAATAAACTTCCAACTTGAGGATTAACACTTAATTTGAGTGTCATTTCGGACCGTCAAGAGTGTATTTTTTTCGTAAGGGTTTTGCCGGAAGTTACGACGAACTTTATTTGCTTAAAAGTAGAAAAATACTGGAGGTGTAAGATAAAAAATACATTACAATTATAGTACATCCGTTCAAATGAATATCCCTTCCGGTAAAGTAAATACTATTCTCAAGACTGTAAGTATAAATAATTTTCAAGACTTTATACACTTGCATTTTTTATCGCGCTGCAATAAAATAAAGAATTATCAGCGCTAAAGCAAAAATAAATTCTATGAAATGTGTAATAATTTATAAATGATTAAAAAATAACAAATTAACAAATTGCAAAACAAAATTTCCTTTACGAAATATAAAAAAAATATTTTACAATATAATTATACAATAATTGATAATTTATCAAAAAAATAATTATATAAACTTATATAAACTTGCCAGCTCCATAAAATTTATTAAAATTTTACACTGAAAAAAATTTACTAAATCTGAAATATTTGTTTGAAAAGTACTAAGAAAACATTCACTTATTCAATAAACAAAAGATAGTTAAGCAAATTAATTTGTTTTTATATCAAATAAATCTATGTTAAATATTGTCGTAGAATTATTCAAACAAATATTTACTAAATTTAGTACTTTTTTTCAATGCACATATTTGGCGCAAAATGCATGAGCCGGTAAGAAATACATTAAAAATGACTATTTATTTTTCTTTTCCGAAGATATGCAAGTTTTTTACGACTTTAATTACATCGGGCATTACGAGTCACAGATCATCTCGTCGAAACGCTTCGATAAACGTGTCGCACCGGGTGTTACTTGCGTGCGTTTTGCGCTCATCGCAGAAATTAAGTCGTATTATCTTCAATCGTCGTACGCCTGCAAATGAAATCCGAGGAGAGCGCGCGTGGCGAAGGGAGGTCTATTATCTTATTTATTCGTGTGCTTACGTATGATTACGATACGCAAATATTCAGCGGTGATCTTCCGTATGATGTGCGCGCGATTTTCTTTTGTCGCCAGAAGAAAGTAATGACGAGATGATTTGTCGAAGTAAAGTATCATCGGAGAACGTATATACTTAATATACTTTCATTACGATAAATTGCATAATCGTATCTTGTTACGATCAGGAAAATATTATTAGACATGAGCAAAATTTATGTAATTTCATGTAGAGGTAATATCTACAACGCAAAATGTAATAGTACACAGATACAGCGTGTTATTTTAAATCAATTATGAAATGATAAGATCCTCGATTGATCATATGATCTGTAGTCTGATGTGCATATATGATGAAATTTATATGATTGATAAGTTTTTCAGTTCAGTTATTTTCAAAGAACTTGATCGAGATATCGAGCAGTTTAACGAGAAAAGAATAATCGAACAGCCGAAGTGTATCGATTATTCAAACTCGAATCGAATTCGAGAGAAATCCGAATCGAACGAGCACTCGATAAGTTTGAATATTTGCGCATTCTCACCTATTCGTTTTGCACTTTTAATAATAAAAAAAAATATAATAAATAACAATAAGACTCCACAAGTATAAAACAATTTAGAATAAATGAAGGTCTAAGAGCCGGTTATGTAACGAAAAATTATTTAATTTAACACATGAAAATGAAAATAATTACATACGTTTAAAAAAAATATATTTATTATGATAAAAAGAGAAGAAAGAAAGAGAAAATAATAATGCCTTAGCACAATTCTCTTTCAGACATTAGTAAAAACAAAATTATGAGACAAAACAAATATATAAATAGTTTTATATACATTTACGAACAATTGCAAAATGAAACTATCATAAGGCTATATCCACACAAACTTGCATAGTCGCATAAACGTATGCATAAAGAAAATTATCCAATTGTATTTCTTTTATAAAAACGCACGTAAAATTGGATAATTTTCTTTATGCATACGTTTATGTGGCTATGCAAGTTTATATGGATATATCTTAAAATCCATTCCAGCAATTGACCAATAACAATTGAATATGAGAAGAATATTTGACTGTTTGTGATTAGTCAATTTTTACAATTGCAATCATTCATAATAACGTTTACGTAATGGGCCTCATAGGTGCGTGTCATTTTATGCACAATATGCATGATACGTCATTTTATTCTTGTCATTTTATTCAACGATGGAACAAGAATAAAATTATGATTATATATGCATTATGCATTATGCATTATAAAACAAAACGCATCTAATAAGATCCCTAGTAATATGCATGTCTAAAAAATAAGATATTATAAAGACATTATAAAGATATTATAAAGAAGACTTTTCGAAAATATAATTCCAAAAGAGATCTAAAAAGCATCATAAAAAGGTCTTCGATCTAGACAATAAATGAAATGTTCAGTAAAAAAAAAGGCACAAACGCCTTAAATTAACCGATGCATACACAACTAATCGTTTGCACTTTTTATTCAAGCGAGAGAAATACACGCTCGGTCTCGCGTTCAAGATTATGTTCAAATTTCCGAGTGTGCTCCAGGTTCATTTTATTCTTATTGTTCACCGAATGAACATAATAACGTGATACCTAGGGAGCACTCAGATGGAAATTTGAAATATTTTGAATTATTTCCAGCCGTTCCAGGGTGAGTAAAAAAAAAAGTGTCGAAGAGTGCAACTACGCCGAACATTCGAGAAGCTGTTGCGGCCCGCGTTACAATTCGATGTATCGCGAATCGCGCGACCCCCGCGACTGCTCGTTTCCTACTCGTACGTTCGATTTCGTTCGACACGAGGGATGTTGCACGGCGCCGCTTCGGGCTCGTAGGAACCGTGATACTCGAAGGGAAGTAGAAACGGAACGTTCGCGGAGTATCCAGAGACAAGGAGGTGAAGTCTTATTAATCAGTCTGACTCTCACCGCACCGGTCACAATTGTTGGTCCTCAGCACCATGGCGATGAACGTGCCGTACGAGGCGATCGGCAAGGGCTTCGTCCAGCAATATTACGCGATGTTCGACGACCCGGCGCAAAGGCCGAACCTCATAAACATGTACAATGTAAGGCGCGAGCGATCCCATCCGTTCCCTGGGGCCGCCGCGAGTCCCATCGTTCCACTTCCTTGCGATTACCCTACCCGGTATTACGACTGACTGACATAACCTTTTCCAGGCGGAAACATCCTTTATGACGTTCGAGGGCTTGCAAATACAAGGCGCTATCAAAATCATGGAGAAATTAACTGTGAGTAAAGTTTCCTTCCACCGTTCTGAAATTGGTTTACAATTATACTATTTATCTTGATGTCTATCCATATTCAATCCATCTTGCGAGAAGTATTTTCCTTCGGGCTCATCAGAAGGTCCTTTTGTAACTAATCTATTCTTCTTATTAATAGATCATTGCTAATGAAGGGAGCATCAAGAATTCAAGAGATTTATTTGTTCAGTTTAAATGTTTTCTTCATAAAGAATGATAATCTTCATAGCTTTTTTATAGGCTTGATATTAGTATACTTTTATAACTTTCATACTTTGTGAGTTTAATATTAGGCGTAGTAAAAAGAAATCAATATTTTTCCATTCAATTTTATGCAAAAATAATGGATTTCTTTTTACTACACTTAATATTTGACTAATTTCATTTGTAAATCTAGAGGTTATTCTGATTTAAAAATGCCATCAAGATTGAGAATTTTGAAATCGAAGGAGATGAACAGAATTGAACCAAATAGAAATGAAATCTAAATAGAAATACAAGATATATATAATAATTGTATGCAAACACTTTGTATTTAATCTTTCTATTTTCAAATTTAAAAATTTTTCTGCTATTAATCGTTATAAATCTAATTAAGGAATGTGTGTATTAATAATAGTATGATTATATTAACTTTCTTTTCTTTTTCAGAGTTTATCCTTTCAAAAAATAAATCGGATAATAACAGCGATTGATTCGCAACCAATGTTCGATGGTGGAGTTCTTATTAATGTATTAGGAAGGTTGCAGGTAAGAAAAATATAATTAATAATAACAAATATTTCATAAAAAGCGTCCAGTATGACAAAATATAATTATATTACAATATAAATAATATCAATTCTTTTCGCTCATATAACTTACAACAAATTAATAAATAGTAAAACCCAGGTCAATACATTAAACGAGCTATAGTTAGATACTAAATAATATTTCTTAATCACAAATTATAATTTTCCATCAATAAGTTTGAACGATACATTTCGATTATATTTAATTCATCATCAGCCGCAGAAATACATAAATACCCAAATATCTAATTATATTAACATACTATGAGGAACATCTCACATTCGAGTTACAATAGATAATATATATTTGCGATATACCGTTTTTTATAACACGAAGATGAGATGATTCTTAGAAATCTGTTGTATTATCTATTGTAACTCGAATGTGAGATGTTAACATAATTAGATATTTGGATATTTATGTATCTCTGCGGCTGATAAGGACTAAGTATAATCGAAACGTACCGTTGAAACTTATCATCGGAAAATTTAATGTGTGATTAATAAATATTATTTAGTACACCTAACTATAGCTCGTTTAATGTATTGATCTGAGTTTTACTATTTAATTAATTATGTAGTGGAAACAACTTTAAGTTATATTATGTGATAAGAAATATTATAAATTTATACATTTTAAAGTATACGTGAGATTTATGTTTTATATTTATTATAAGCCAATCGGTTCAGTAATTTAATTTTTAATTTTTAATAGTTTCGCAAACTTGGTTTTTATACACGTATTTGTATAAAAAGAGGAATTACTGGATGTGATGTATTTATTAGAAATAAAATAAATTTTAACATATGTGGGAAATACAACTATAGGTAGAAATTACAGACGGGAAACAAGTTCTATAATAAGAGGTTTTTATCAATTACCGAAAAATATTTAGTGATTACTGATGATCGTATAGACTGACGAGGATCAACCTCATGCGTACATCCAGACATTTGTCCTGAAGCCAGTCGGTACCAGCTTTTATGTGCAGCACGATATCTTCAGACTTGCGTTGCACGACACAGTTTAGGCATCAGGTATCGCAAAGTCTCCTTGTCTGATGTTTCATATATTCACTGCATATCGCTTTTATTCCATCTTGGATCTAGCATAGAATTTCTAGAGCAATAGAACTCCTCAATATAACATATATGAATCCCCTATACTAAAAGTCTATGTTACATTTAAAACCAACTGTGATAACATAACATGTGATTTAATTTTGTTAATATTTTTTTATTGTTTCATTTGCAGTTTAGCATTTTTTGCAATATCTTTTACTTATTTTTATTTTCGATTGTTACGTATTTCCTTTTACCAATTTTATTAATCTATTTTACTTAAAAAGTATGTAATCTAAAATAATTATGTTATAAAATATATAAACATGCATGAAATGTATATCTAATTCGGAGATCTCAGATGTGCAAATCACAAACGACAAGTTATCAAGTTCCTGTGAAAGTGGCACAAATGTACGAATCTGGGATCACTAATTGAATTTGATGTATTATGAATAGCTTAATACAAGATTAAATTGCTGAACAAATTGGAATAATAATTAGGCTTTTTTAATTAAGGCTACTTTGTAAATTAACATTTTAAAAATCATATTATTTTTGTATTTTTAACATTGAATTATAATGTTTTGAAGTAATTAACATTAATATTGACATTGCTTTATCATGTATTTAATAAATATCTCTTAATATATATTGTTATATTATAACCTATATAGATTGCGTTTAATTACAGGCAGACGAAGATCCACCACACGCCTTCTCGCAATGTTTTGTGCTGAAACCAATGGGTAATTCATACTATTGTCAGCATGATATCTTTCGCCTTAGTATTCATGATAGCGCATGAACGAGGAAGATCAAGTAAATGCGATGAGCGTGTAAACAGACAAGTTGTCGAGTGATGGACATCCTGGAGATCGCGATTAATAAGTGAGCTACCTAATCTCATCGATAATCTTCTCGTCACAATCACATCCTACCTATCCCTATTCTTTCTATAGATATTACAAGTTTTATATGAAGAATATCTCCGCTTATATCTTGGCCACGAAAAAAAAAAGAGAACGAATCGAAACATCCGATATTACACAGTTAAATCATTTCGTCGGTTTTTTTCCGTATACAACATATATATATATACACACACACACACACACACACACACACACACACACACA
>Ga0157364_1007189_pt1 | contig 11519 bp, 4 predicted proteins | sample AttsexASBM2_FD_111476 | JGI IMG/M metagenome (GOLD analysis project Ga0157364, IMG submission 111476) | Fungus gardens microbial communities from leaf cutter ant in Ribeirão Preto, State of São Paulo, Brazil - Atta sexdens ASBM2 | ecosystem: Host-associated > Fungi > Mycelium > Unclassified ...
ATTGCAATGCTTCGTATATGGAACAAACAGGTAGAATATTAAAAGCGCGCATTAAAGAACACAGAAATCGTATCAATTGAAACACGACACAACATTCAGTCATTACTGCATACAGACTTAAATTCTCACATGTATGCAATTGGAAGAATATAAATATTTTAGATGAAGAAGAGCTTTTATAAAAAGTTGACGTCTGAAATAATTTTCATAAAGAAACGAATAAAGCTTGAACATTGAAAATGACACGGAATATCTTGACTCTATATACAGGATGATTCGTATAAAGTGACTGTGAATTATTAACGAAATTTAAAGACATATAGAAAAATCAAAGCTATTGGAGGTTGTGTCTCTTATTTTCATTTTTGTAAAAATGAATTTTTAGAGCAAAAATGAAAATAAGAAGAATAATCTTCAATAGTTTTGATCTTGACAAATGTTATTTAGGATATAATCCTGAACATTCAAGAGGTTTAGCCATCGATCGGACGCCTTGCATAATGCTAATGCCTGCAATATATAACTATAACTTTCGAGCACTATAACTCAAAAAACACTCAATGAAAAATAACTTTATTATATTGTAATATTTTGGAAAGCTCTCGACATTGACTATTAGATTCTGGAATTAAAAGTAGGGTATTCCATTTAAACAAATGAAGTTCTCTTTGAAATGTTCCCAGCGCATCTGTTCATAAAATAATTACTTCCACTATTTGATGTCCCTCTTTATACTGAAAATGTTGGTATAAACCATTTTTGCGTACGTCTTCAAATTTCACTAATAATTAAATCGATTACTTTATACGAATCACCCTGTATTCTAATTTATTTACAAGGACTTGGTGCTTTCCTTCACTATCTTTATCAATATTTATATTTTAGCTTTTAATTGTCCTTCGTAGGACGAATGATAGAACGTTTTACTGAGCGATTCTTGGCATCTATCGTGTAAATTTGATCTTTAATTATTGATTATGTATTATAGATGATTTAAGTCATTGAAAAAATTTTCTTAGTTAACTTGATAATTAAAATGAAAAAACGTTTGGGCATTAGATTTTTCTCACATCTATATTTCACAGGACACCGTTACATATCGCAGAATTCATTTCCTCTTTATTGTATTTTTTTAAATTTGTATTTTTGAATGACCAATTTAATTAATTGTATTTATATATTTTAAACGATTTTTTAGCGATTTTGAGAATCCGCAATATAGAATAGAAATGTTTATTAATGCATTGATTGAATAAATATATTATACACATACATCTTACGTTTGGCTCTTATAGACATTATTATTCTCCGATTTATAATTATTTTGAATAACAAATATTGTACTTTATATTTTGCTCTAATTTTAAAAATTAAATAAATAAGTAATAGTCCATGTTATTATTAATACAGATAAGATTTTATTTGCATAATTGATATTATTTTGTATATTAGTTGTATATTTGTATCGTAGACGAAGATGAAATAGATTTTACTATATTTTCTACTGTAACGGTTGCTACTTCTAATGGTTTAACACAATAATTTTGACTCTCCGTATATAAGTTCTTTGAACTAATCAGCTCCCCCAGAAAAAAATATATTATATACCCATCTATTTATTTTTCAAAACGAAGTCAATTGTTGTTTTGTTATTTTCATGAAGGCAATTTGGAACAATCGTTTTGTAGATATCATCAATAATATGTCTGCGTAATTTTTGAACGCATTAAACAATAAGATAATTAAGGAAAGCAACAGTATAACAGGCACGTGAAAAAATAATGTTTGTTGAGGTTAGGCCATGATATTCTTATTACGACCGATGAAACTAGTATGGAGCCATACTGGTTTCATACTTGTAAATATCCAAAATATAGAATTTAAAAGTTATTTTATTGTACCTAAATGTTATTTAGGTTAAAATTTTTAAGAAAATTTATATTTAAAAAATGTGTTATTTAATTTTATTTTATTTAAGTCTCTTGTTGCAAGCTTCTGCTCTGAAAAGCCAGACCTTTCCAATCTATAATATTACTGAATGAACGATTCAATTCTAGAAATCATGATACTTTTCATTAAACGATTTTACAGTATGTAAAAGCAATATTAGAGTTCAAGAAATAATATTAGAGTTTAGGAAATAACTCAGTTTTATAACTCGACAAAGTCTGACACCAAACTAGAAAATCATTTTGATGAACAAACGATTTAATTACATCGCAACTGTTTGTCAAAATTACAAATTTACGAAAAATGATACAGCATTGCTTGAAGATGCAATTTTTACAATTCCGAATATGTACATGCAATTTATTCGCATTTTTTAACACTTCTTGCATTGTGTCCTGTTTAAATGAAAAATCATTTTTTTATTTAAGACATGTAAAAAGTTTTCTTCGGTCAATAATATTTCAAAAATGTTAAGATAAGTATACCATCAATGGATCTCCTAAATTAATTAATTCATAACAATTATATTTTTAAGCTGAAAAACAAATTGTACAATGCTTTCGAAAACCTTTTACTTTCAGGATATTAGTTTTGAAAAAAAAATATTTATTTTGTGAGACTAGAAAATTTATTATTAGTTTTAAAAATTTATTATTAGTTTATTTTTTACGATTAGTGGAATACATTAGAATGGATGGACCACCGATTCCATCCATTCCAACGTATTCGAATGATTCCTCCATCATTGGAACATCTGAAAATCGAACATTAAACAATTAACCTCAAAATAGAAAAGGTTTACTGAAAATGTGATGTTTATTAAAGTCATTCTTGAAAGAATTCTTATATTTACCTATACAAATCTTAAAATTTATACATTAAACACTACATGTTGTATAAAATAATCGAAAAAATTATAAAATAAAATGAACATATAGGTATCAAATACTCAATTGATCAATCGATCAGTTGTCTAGCACATAAAATTTTCTACATAAAGTAATATAAATTTTTTAAAAACTTTATAGAGTAGATATCTTTCTTTTTTGCCTAATCACCCACTGTGTTATAAGATTGGTATCGTATAATACAGTTTAGTGGATCGAGTAATTCTATTCTAAGTTTTTACATTCTAAGTTTTTATAAAAAGAACTTAGAAATGTGCATTCATATTCTTTTAAAAACAGATATTTGTTAGATTTAATATTTAAACTGTTCAATACAAAAATAAAAAAGTTGTTTTCAATAAAAATTCCACGCAAGAAAGATGACAACAACGTTTCTGTCAATAATAAAATAATTTCTAATAAGAAAAAGTTTTTTGTACTTCCATTTATTCGCAGAGTCACACAGTCAGCTACATGCATGATTATTAAATCAGTATATAGTATAGGTTACAAATATATTAACAAATTGAACAAATTTATAAAAACGCATAAAGACAAAAAATTTCTGAGAATAATAATGTAATTTGTAAGAGCCAATGTAATAATTGTGACGTTTCTTGTGGGATAGACGAAGAGAAAACTCATTACCAGAATAAATGAAATATTAAAAATATAAGCTTGAATCATTTAGGTATTCGGTTATAACGGAACATATATTACAATACAATCATAATTTTGATTAGAAAGAATGTCAGAATAATGGATGCGGAATCAAATTATAATAAAAGACTCATTTCGGAAACACTACATATTAAAGAACAATTAAATAATATAAAAAAAAGACATCGAATCTCTAGATGACATATATACATATATATATATATATATATATATATATATATATATACTTATTTGTTAAATTTAATTACTAATAATAACAAAAACGACAGCGCTTAATTTTTTTGTCTTTTGATTTTTTTGACATCATTTGCGTTTATACTCTCTCATAATCAAGATCGATCTTGCATCAGTGAATATAACTGATTCTAAATTCTATACATTTTTAATAGACTGCTGCTAATTTACCATTATATATAATTTATATTTGCCTTCATGATTAATATAAGTGTTGCACAATCTTTATTCTTTATTCCTTGATAATTATTTAATTTTAGTAATTGACATTATAAATTTAAAGCGTTTGTTATTTATATTTCGTGTCTGCTTTTGTTTATGAAATTTTTATATATACACATACATAAAGTTATAATTTATTATCAGTTTACCATATAATTTTTATTTGTTAAAGAGTTACCATATAGTTTTTAAGTTACAAACTGTAGTTCCTTTATAGCAATCAATTTTGATGATAATTTATTTTATTCAGTTTATCTACCACAATTATTAAAGATATACATACAGTCATTTATATAATCTGACATCAAACTACATCATTGATGCAATTGGAATTTATTCTTTTATTTATACTGATCTTTCTCGTTATTAGCTGATAAATTGGTTCGGAATTATGACTCTTCATTACATCGTTTATTATTTATCAAGATTACCTATGATATGGTTGCAATACACCATCCTTTGTAATACAAAGATGAGATCCTTCGAAATTTGTTATCTACTGTAACTCGAATGTGAGATGATTCTCATAATATTAATATAATTAGATATTCGATATGTCTGCGGCTGATGAGGACTAAGTATAGCCGAAACGTATTGTTAAAATTTATTATCGGAAAATTTGTGATTAATAAAGATTATTTGGTACACCTAACTATCGTTTAATATATTTACTTGGGTTTTACTATTTTTTAATTTGTTTATAGAGTAATTTAATAGTTTTATAAAATATAATATAAATTTTATTTAACTAAAATATAATATAAACTTTAATATAATTTTTATAATAAAACATAAAGAATCGTTAATAAAATAAATAATTACATATGTCTTATGCTTTATTACCGGATTGGCAAGCATTTCTTATTGTAATTGCCACATCTAATTATTCCATACAACGTGCTATGGATTAACCGTTGTTAATTTCCATTCATGGAAATGTATCAATTATCAGATAATCTATAATACTATGCCTAAATGTAAATAATTGCTGAAAATAAAGTATTCCATTTTAAAGTGTATATCTTCAATTTTAATGGACTATTGAGATTAATAAAATATATTTCCATTAAATAATTTCAGTAATCTTTGCAAAATCGGGAAAAATAAAATCAAAATGCACAGAAAATCTTACGAAATTGCAACATTTTAATTTCTCTAAATGGCGCGACATCACGTATAATAACAAAAATATTTAATTGATCTGTCCGTTGTATCGATCCATCGACACACTGACTAAATTATATGTGACATTATATATTCACCACGACATTGCCAATCATTTAAATACGGAGGGGTCCATTAATCATTTTATTTTAAAAATATCACAACAGTTCTTTTTGTCATATAAAAATTAAAAGGATATACGATAAAAAAGATATAAAAAAATTTATTCCATCTCCTCTCCTCTCAATCAACCTAGGAAACATTATACATCCAAAAATTTTACTCCAGCTCATATTCTTATGTGTTTTATAGCGTTCTAAAACAGAACCTGAAGTCCAAGTTGTTCCTTCACATCATAATTTCCTTTATCGATGGAAAACGATTGGATTTTTCAGTATTTTTAATCTACCAGCTTGCATATTAACTTTATAGGTGCATATTATAGTTGAGCTTACTTTCTCTCGTTCTATTTCAGCTTACATATTAAAGACCAGGCTATAAATGGCTTTATAAATACTGGAAAATTGAATTATTTTCCATTGATACAAAAACTGTAACGTAAAATCTTTGTTTAAAAAATTGAATTTGCCTCATCTTTTTGAACTTTGTATCATTACTGTTAAAGCACAATTAATAATCATCATAATAATCAATCAAATATCAGATATATCAATCAATAAGGAAGAAAATTGTAAAAAATTTTTTAACTTTTCTAGTAATTTATGGATGGATACGACCGAATTCAATGAAAGTACAAGTAATCTTATGTCACCTACACTGTCCCATCATCTTTATCTATATGTTCTAAATTTTGATTATTGAGGCAATATTTCAATACAATATCAATTCAAGAATAATTGAGGATAATTCGATGAACGTTGTCTTACTAAATTCAGAACAGTTATAATCAATATACAATAAGAATAGTTATAATTATAATCAATATACAATAATCAATTATTCTATTCAAATTTTATTTATGTGTTAACAATGAAACGCTTACTTAATATTTAAAATCGGAATACGATGTAAAATATTTTTCAAATAGTTATGAACAATAGTGTATGTCTATTTGCCATCGCTACTTAGCCATTGTATCGCCTTTATAACTATCTTCATACAGAAATCTTTCAAATAAATGCAAAAATTGAATTCTAGAATAATAGTACAACATCAAAACCGTCGAATGTCTCCAAAATGTATATTTAAGTAATAAACCTTTTAAATCCGAAGCACAGTAAAAAACTGCTTTTTATTGTGTTTTTTATTCAAAGTTTTTTGTTTTTCATTTTTTTTTCATTTTTCAGTCATTTTTTTCTTTAAATTTTTATCTTCATCCTTGTCTTGAAAAATGTCACCATATATTATGCATATAGATACAATATAATTATAACGTCATAGGGAAAAATGTGCAATATAGAATTGAAGTGATATATTTAAATAGAAAGCCAATACATAATCAAAATTATACATGAGAAACAAAAATCCTTGCAAAAAGTAAAGGCAAAAGAAAATCTTGCGTGTATGGACCCAAAGTCCTGTACCCAAAAATCCGATCAGTGTGCTTTATGTCTGCGAATTCTGATGATATAATATTAAGTATAGTAGAAATCCATTATTTTTCCATTCAATTTCATGCAAAAATAATGGATTTCTTTTTACTACACCTAACAGAAAATATTTTCTCTTGAATAATCGACGATAATTTTTTTTCCTTTGTCTAAAGCAATATAAATACGACACATCTCAATAACGTTAAATTACTTTTCCAGTAAGTAATATCGAAGTATCATTTCTCTCCATGATGCAATGGTTATTTAATGGATGATAACCAAATTTTCACGCGTCTCAAGAAAAGATTCGAATTTTGTGCCAAGTACGGACATGATGATAATCTACATCAAGAATAACAAAAAACTTTCCTTTCTGGAGATCGAATAATGACAAAAGATTTTTATTTCCCTTTCCGTATTCATCTATACCTGACGCTTTTACTTTTTTTATCCTGCATCACGCGATTCTTTATTCAACTCACATAGTATTCTGTTACATATAAAAATAAATGTTCTCTTGAACCATTTGAATAATTCAAAAATTCACTCCTTACACACTGTATTCTTTCCTTTCTTTCTGAAGAGAATTGTCTCCATTTCCTGTCGAATTTTAATGAATTTTTAATAATATATGCGAAATCGCAGATCTCTTTACTTTGTTCTTAAATGCCGAGAGGTTCTTCTTCTGTCAAAGGTTGCACTTACATTTATTTCTATTTCCTCATTTATTTTTTGAGGAAAGACGTTCTTAGAAAGATGTTTTCATCGTTAATAAACAAGGTCTCTTAATCATTCGAATAAGAACAAACTCGTAGTGTATTTCGTTGTATACCATCTTTGTCTCCATTCACACATTTTTCTCTAGAGAATAATATCATTATTCCGTTAAATTTTTACCGAAATTTTGTACGTGTAAAAATATATTTATATTATGCACATTAATTATATGAAAATATTCTTTGATCACAGTCGCGCTTACGCATCTAAGCAAAGAGAGTAATTTTTCTATTTTGCCTCTATTAAATTCTTCATAAAAATTTGATACATAAAATAAATAATCTTTCTTGTTACTCGAGCAAGAATTATTATGTCGCTAAATTTATCCCTCCCAAATCTCTCGCATGCGAGCACCGTCTTAATGCTTAATCTATTCACGATAGCTCGTGATCGCGACCATGATATCTTCCACAAAAAAAAATTTCGTTATACAGACCATCAGTATCAACAGCGTAACCACTGTAAGCTCTCAAAGATTTTCACAAAATGCTCCATTTATCGGAAGTCTTCCAGTCTCGATGAGAGATGATCACGTATAAACAATTTATCACGGGAATATTTACGTTATCAAATTTTTTTCTTTTTATTAACGGAAATCAACCGCGTAAAAACGAACAGTCAACATGAAACATCCATCGCGACGTCATGCCATTAACTGTCAGGCTGCGCCTCAACGGAACCGACGGGACGTCGACGCGACGGCCGAAGACGTCCGAGGACGACCGATGCCTCGTATTGGCTACGTATAGTCATCGTTGAAAGTTCACTGCAATATCCTGCGTGGACATCGCACGGAGAATTGCGTCTCGCTGCAACTTCACTGCTCGTCGATAAAAAGGGAGAATATCATCATTTTGTCGCTTACGTAAGAGCATATCCAGGTAACAAATTGTAACCATTTTGACGTTGATAATTATAGTCATTTTGAATTATTGATGTCATGATGTATTAAAGATGTAATATTATTCTTTTTACCAATTAATGACATCATTTATTTATGACGTATTTACTGACGTAATATTTATTGACGTCAGATAAATGACTAATCGATGACTGGTAACGTCAGTGTCATCAATTCATAACGTTATTCATTTATGTCGTTAATAATACGAAAAATAATGAATTTAAAATATTTTAGACGTTGATTTATTTGATTTATTTATGTGCTGTGACAAATCCACGTCATTTTTACGATGATAGGACTTTAGATTTATTAAGAATGACCAATTAATTACGTCAAATAGACGATTGCTACTAGGGTAACATTGGAAAAAAATATTTGCGTGAAATCACTTGAGCATTGAAGTTGCTAAAGTTTTAATGATTTCTATCGGAAAGAGATAAGAAAACTCGGCGATCAAAAACTTTTTGTTCTTTATAAATTTGTACAAGTAATTAAAATCCTTATTTAAACAGATAATATGTAATGCGTGTATGTAGTGCGTAGACACGTTTAATATATTGTATATATTACTGTTATTTTGAGAGAATTACATTTTAAGGTTAATGAGAAAACTTTGTAGAGAGTTACTACGCTCTTTATCCAAGTATAGTCATAGTGCAGACCTACACATGTTTCTTAGAAATGATCATCAGTGATTACCCAGGGAGAAATGACATTGATTCAATGTCGATGGCATTTACGACTTTTCCAAGTCGAAAAATGGCAATCAGATCGACGTCGATAGCATTTACAATCTTTGATTAGTTTTTGTTAAATTCCAAAAAAGTTGAATAAAAAACTAAATTAATTGAAAGTTGCATTAAGACATTAAATTAAGTTAAATTAAAAGTTAATTTTTAGAAGTATTGTATGCATTAATTGTTTTACATTAGAATGTAATTTTTAAAAATTAGATTTTTTTTCAATTATTCTAAATAACAAAACAATAAGAAAACATATGTGAACATATTTTATGTAATTAGAGGAAATTAGAGGAAAGGCCTCTATTATGAGATACGAATTTATTTTAGGTAAATGCTAGAAGTTTATGGGTAGAATTTAAAAAAATAGTTTAATAAGCTTTAAGATGTTATATAAAATTTATGTATTATGTATTAAATTATTCTTTTAATTCTGCCCATAAACTTCTAGCATTTACCTAAAATAAATTCGTATCTCATAATAGAGGCCTTTCCTCTAATTTCCTCTAATTACATCCAAAATGAATTCGGTTTCATATTAGAAATACTGAGTATCTTATATTATGATTTCCACGCTTTAGGTTTTACGATCATCAAATCTAACTTCTGTAATTAAGCAATTCAACATATCCTATATTTTTCTATTAGATCTTACTCTATTTACATAAAGAATTTATTGCTAAATATTTACTTATTAAATAATAAACAATGTTTAAAGGCCCATCTCAATGAAACTTGAAGACATCCAAATTCTAAAATCTTTTTTTACAATGACTACAAGCATGATTTAATATTAATGAATTTTCTACTAAACAGTTTTCAATCCAAAAACAATAAATTCATTGTGGAACCAATAGATAGCGTCTATTAGTTTAGCACGCTGTTAGAAACGCTGCTATCTCATATCTCATAATAAGGGGCTTCCTTCTATATATATATTTCTTTTATGAAAATTTTTTTATTAACAATTAAAATTTCAAATTTAATTATGTAAAACAGAAAATTGAAAATTATTATTCTAAGAATCGCTCTATAACACAGGCTTTCTCGTCTGTTTAATCAATCCGATAGTTTATTATTGTTTAAATTATTTAAACGTTTAAAGTTTTAGACGTTTGGCTTTCCGTTGTTAAGGGGGAATACGTTTGTTCACAATGGATCTAAATGGATCTCACTGAGCGACGCTACTGTCAAGTATGCTGCTAACATAAGCTATTTAGAAACAGTAGTTTTAAATTTACCGCTTATCTGTAACGTCACACTCTGACAATTGGTCGCATATGCATATAGCATGCATGTGAACATACTCCTGTCTTTATATCATTTCTACAGCGTCTAATGTATAAACGCATTCTATTTTCTTTTATGACCATCCATGTGATAACTGTCATATTGAATCGTGCTATTCAATAAAGGAATAAAAAATTGTTAATAATCGATCATCAAAAATGAGTGAAAGACTACCGGTAAATGTTCTATAATATGATTTTTCATTTATTTATCTTGTTTGCTGTTTGAGAATTTTATGTTTTCGAGAAGTCTACTTCTTAATAATTTATTAACAATAATTTTCATTTATAATTTGTTAATAAATTATTTGTTCACCAACATTCCTTAGATTTAGCTAAGAAATGTGTAGCCAAGAGAAGTATCTGGAAAAATCGACGTTACGAAGAAAGAATTTCTGAATGTATTTTATTTTGGATTCGGCGTACTTTACTTTTAATGGGGAGTTTTTTAAACAAAAATTTGGTACTTCAACTTCAACTCACCTCTTTCTCCGATTATCGCTAATTTAGTGGAAGATCTAGAGGTGGATGCATTGAAGAAGACAGGCATTTCCATTTTATTTTAGGTATGTAGATAATATCATTATGGCTGTACCATCTAGCGAAATTCATAAAATACAAATTTTAATTCTTGATACCCGAGGTTACAATTCACGATGGAAGTGGATGGAAATAGAATTAAATTTTTTAGATTTGACAATCATTATTAATAAGAAAAGAATGTTAGGCTGGTTTCACAAGCCTACTTTTTCTGGACGTTATTTGAATTATCTTTCAACATCCAAGTTCTCAGAAGAAAGGCGTAATAACGGGAATGGTTGACAGAACATTATTACTTTCAAGTCCGAAATTTCATTACAAGAACATGAAGTTTATAATCAATGCTTTATTAAATAATGATTATTGACTTTATTTTTAACTGACTTCATCAATTCATGTCTAAAAATGTTGTTTCACAAACTACGGACGCAAGAGAATAATGTTAATAACGATATTACTAACGAAAAACGTCCACCATGGTTCGTTTTATCTTATGTTCCATTGATGTCCGAGAAATTTTTTACTATTATGAAGAATATTAACATGAAATTATTCTTCTTTCTTAAAGCTTAATAAAT
>Ga0157364_1007190_pt1 | contig 11519 bp, 6 predicted proteins | sample AttsexASBM2_FD_111476 | JGI IMG/M metagenome (GOLD analysis project Ga0157364, IMG submission 111476) | Fungus gardens microbial communities from leaf cutter ant in Ribeirão Preto, State of São Paulo, Brazil - Atta sexdens ASBM2 | ecosystem: Host-associated > Fungi > Mycelium > Unclassified ...
ATATACACACACACACACACATATATATATATATATATATATATATATATATATATATATATATATGATAATATACAATGCTGAAACAAGATATATATGTACAAAATAATATTATTTATTAATAATAACGAATTCATTTAAATAGCAACTCACCCCAAACATATAATATTACATATGATATTATGCATTGCAGTGCGATTGCGTCCTCCGCGCCACTTCTACAGTTTACTGATGTTGTGGATTGCGAAGTGTTTGCTCGGATAACAACCTCGGACTATAAAGCTGCGAATCCAACGTGTCCGAAGCTTATTCAGAAGGCGTGGAGCACGATAACAAATGTAACTTCAAACGGTAATGAGATAGTTCTCCAATGCTTCGCATTAATTCACTGATCCCTTAATCTTTGCTAATTCTCTGATTCTTGTTATTTTAGACGAGGGCAAAAAATGGTTGTCGGATAATTGGAAACTGTGTGAGCCATTGAAAACCGTGGAGAATGTTAAAACGCTGAAAAACTTCTTACAGGAAGTCTACATAGACATGGCCATGGTCAATTATCCGTACGAAACTAACTTCTTAGCGCCACTACCTGGAAATCCGATTAATGTAAGCGCATATCTCTAACTTTGAAATCATAAACTTTCTTCCATGGATTTTCGGGTGAATATAATATTTTTTCCTTATTGAAAGTTGGACAAAATTATTATATTCCATGCTATATGTATATATTAGAGTAATATATAGATTCCAATTAAAATCAATTTGAAGATTTCCGAGCTGATGATTTGAATGTTATTGCTCAGGTTTTCTGTCAACATTTAACAAACGTGTCATTAACGGGAAAACCGTTGTTATTGGCACTTCATCGAGCTATCAGTGTTTATACCAACTATACAGGAAAAACAAATTGTATCTCCACGAAAAATGCAGAGCCAGGCTTGGACGCTGATCAGGGATGGGATTATCAAGCATGCACAGAAATGGTGATGCCGATATGTACTGATGGCATCAATGATATGTTTGAGCCGGTGAAGTGGAGCATCGCAGATTACAACAATACTTGTTTCAAGAAATATTCTGTATCGCCGCAACCTTATCTAGTTTGTGAGCAGTACGGCTGTAAGAATTTTAACAGCGCAAGTAACATCATTTTCAGGTACATGAAACAATAAGTAAATTAAAATTTTTTTTTGTTTCTCTCATCTTTTATGTATACATATTTCTGTTTCTAATTTTCTTATACTGCTATATTATAGATTTTCTTTTTATTTTATATTTTTATTTCCTTCCTAGTAATCTCACGCTTTCGAGATTATTTTAATTTTGCGTCTATTTTCTACAACTTTTCATTGCTAAGTCATCAATAAACTTATTTTTTTTTTTTCAGCAACGGATTGCTAGATCCGTGGGCGAGCGGAGGTGTACTCCGTAATTTATCCCAGTCAGCGATTGCAATATTGATGCCGGATGCTGCACATCATCTTGATTTACGAGAAACTAACAGTAACGATCCATACAGTGTTCGCATGACACGCAAATTCCATCAATTTTGGATTAACAAGTGGATCAGGGAATATTGATAGAATAAGAAATTTTTAAAGTTTGATTTGATGAAAGTAGTTCACGAGATTATCAGGAATAACGCCTGATCGAAATTTGTTTTTTTTTTATTTCTTAAATGAAAAATACAAAAACAGGACACCTACGTCGCGACAACAATAAATACTTAGCGCTGATTCGGCTATAACGCTAAACAAAGTGTTTGGCGAAAATTTAATCGAAAACATACGCAAAAAAGCATTTCGGTATCACAGTAAATAATAAATGCACATATTTCGTCAGACATTCTAAAAGATCTACGAGAGAGTATAAAACATTTAGACAACGCAAAATCCATTTTAAAAACGTGTGATTTTCTCGGATGTTCTCATGATATTGTTAAATGTTCACGTTGTCTAAAAATCTTTTGTCACTAATATCACTATAGCACATAAAAATGGCTACTTAATTAAATAAAATATTCTAACGCTCTATCGCAATTATTTGACATTGATATTTCATATTAATTATAAATGTTTGCGCTGTATTATCTCTAGTTTATTTTTTTGTATTGTTTTATCTAATTTCTTATCAAGTTTGTCCGAAGGAATCATGTAGGGAGCGAGTAAAGATAAGCGAATAAAGCCGAAGAGATATACGAATTTTTAAATGTAGAATAAATTTCTCTTGAGAGAAACATCGTATTTTTAACCGAATCTATATTATGTAAATATGATATCATGACTTTTATACGATGAGTTTCTGAAATCTTTGTCATTCCACAGGTACAGCATTGTCTTTTCACTTTTCTAATGGACTCATACCATTTTCTATATTACTAGAATGATCTTTCTCTATATTATATTAACACGAAAATGTATATTTCTAATAATATTTACGATTTGTAACTCTATTGGAATACTTTTGTTACATTATATCTTATAAATAAAAAATTGAATACTCTTGGGCAAAATATTTGTGCCTTCTATGGCGTGCTCTAAAGTGTTGGAATAAAGAATACGTTTAAATAGTTTTGGATTCGTCTACTGTGTCTGACCAGTGTTATATTATTATAATTATATTCTCAATCATATTTACGATATAATTAGGCATCTTTCGCACATATTATATCTGTATAAAAACAAGAATAAGAGAGTTTCGAGATATCATTTAAATTTTAAAAATAATACGGGACATCTCTCTCTGTCTCTGTCTCTGTCTTTCTCTCTCTCTCTCTCTCTCTCTCTCTTTCTCTCTCTCGCGCGCGCGCGCGAAACCGCAAACGAGTATATTATCTAATCGTACCAAATTGATACGAATACATTGCAAATATGCTGCATGTTTAAAACAAACATGCGTGAGCCACCAAAAAATAGATATATAAAAATGTGAGAAAAGATAAACCTCCGCGATTCCACGACTGAGGATCTTCGTGTTTAATGTGGTGTACGTCGATGCGCGGTAGTTGGTCTGGGTACGCCAGAACGGCTTCGCACTTTCTTCGGTTGCACAAACGTATTGTCTATTCCGATATTGTAAGAGAGATATATGTTTGACATGTCTGGCGGCATCGTCTGCAAAAATACAATTAAAAAATTTTTATATGTTATTATGTACCTAGATCGAAATTTTGATCATGAGGTTAGTTTTGAATATTAACAAAAAAATGATATTTCCTTTCTAGAATTAACACGACCAAATAAATAATCTTACGTCTTTATTATTCCCCGCCGGCGATGCGGTTTGCGCTTTGCGCATATTATTCCCTGTATATGCTACGCACTTGAGTTGCCATTCACCTATATCCTCATTCCAGTGAACATATCTCTTGATCATTGTCTATAAGACAATACATATATTTAAACATATTGATATATTGACCTTTATTCGAGGCTAATTGAGCTTACATTTAATGTATTCATGAAATAACATTAATAAAATGACATTAACTTTGACCAATGCTTTTCAGAATCTTTGTCAATCCCTGTTTTGATTAACTTGAAAATTTCAATATTTCATACTTTTATTTCTTTTAATTAATATCATTTTAAAAAATGTTAAAAAAAATTGCGCAATACTTTTACACAAACCTGATATTGCACGGGAATATAATGATTTACAATGAGATTCTGCAGCTGCAACTCTCTGCCAATTCCTCGTACACCTTCCAGAAGACCTTCCATCTCTCTTTGGTGTTCCTGTTGTAGATCGGACAACTCTGCCTTGACAGACATTAACATCGTGTATACGCGCGCCAATTTTTTCGTTTTTCCAGCTGCTTCCTCCTGCAGAGATGAATACTTCTCTTCGATATCGATGCGTTCTGCCTCTTTTGCTTTAATGGCCTTCTTCAATTGCTCTTCGCGGCTTTTCCGTTGCTCAAGTTCGACCGCTGCGGCAGCTAATAATTGTTCCTGAGCCTCCGCCTTTTCTAATAGATTTTCGCCACCCACTAATATTTTGTTTTGTAAATTCTGCATTTTTTCTCGTAACGCTTCCTTTTCACTCCTGAAATTAGGACACTTAATTTTAAAAGCGTTCGTACTTAAATTATTTATTCATTTGATATTACAAATTTAATTATTTGTTATATAATTCTATTTAGTTAATTTTATATTTTGACAAAACTTACTGAGTCTTCTTCAATTCAATAACATCTTTATCCACTGGACTCTTATCGTCTCTCTCGGCCTTATCAATCTTCTCTGTCGAGTCTGTATCTTTATCCTCCAACTCTGCCACTGACATCATTTGACTCCTTCTACGTCGAGCTTTCTTATCTCGCTTCGTTTCTCTCGATTCCTCCGAATCCTCGGATTCATCTTCGGATTCCGAGAGTCCCGCGCCATTTTCCTCCAACTGTTTGCGCAATTGTTCGATCTCGACTTGAAACTGACGAAGCAAAGCATCCTTTGGATCTTCATTGATCCTCGCATGATTCTTGATGTTCTTCGCGCGATTTGCATAACGTAAAGTGCTTATAGTCTCGTCGTAATTTATATCTGCTGGACTAATGTTCGCACACTGAAATCGCGATATTAATGATATTTAGAGATGCCAAAGGATTATTATATTAAAAGATTAAATATTTTTTTAATTGTGAAAATAATCATATAATTATAATGGCTGCGTTCAGTGAACTCAACAATTGAGTGAACGCTCGCTACTATTGATGTATGTTCTTCCAGATCTAAAAAATATTGATTGGATAATCTGAAAGAACAAACCAATAACAACGAACTTACTCAACTGTTGAATCCGTTGAACACAGCCAATATTACTTACTAAAATTACTAACGTAATTATTTACAATAAGTAACGTATGAAATATCTCTATCACTCACCATCAACGTTTTCGAATTTCCACCCAATGAATCCTGCAGTAATCTAGTCAGTTTGGAATTTCTGTAAGGCACGTGAGAGCTTTGCCCGTCAACTAGCGCAGATATTACGTTTCCCAATGTGGACAATGACAAGTTAATCTTAGTGGCTTCGCGAAGCCGCTGACCTGTTGCCTTTGTTTTACTCTGTCTTTCTGATCCCTAAACGTAAAGGAAAATGCAAATAGAACGCATGCAGATAAAAAAACATTTGGAAAATTTTCTATTTAAAAAATAATATTAGATCACATAAGTGTACACTGATATACGCACAGCTAAATCTACCAAATGAAGCTTCCCCATTTTCACATGTTGCTCTCCATCTTCCCCAATCTGGCTAGATTCAACCGTAATTGTAAATATTGCGTGGGATCGGGAGCTGGACACATTCATGGCAGTAGCTCCAACAACACCTATACTCACAAGTTCAGGATTATTTTTAATATATACGTACCATTGCTATCTGTTTACAGCAAGCATTGTTGTTACTTACGATTTTTATTGCCGAGAGACATAATACGATCTAAATCGTCAGCATTGTTCACCACGTATCCGCTCAGATCCTTCACAAATACTCCAATATCCGGTCTTTCTTTCACCTCTAATCGAGTATTCTGATCTTTACCGAGCAAATCCCGAACTTCCTCGTTGTAGATCTCTAGATATGTCGCACGCACGAGGAATCTATTAACAATAATTATTAATATATTAATACCTAATAAATAAATTCAATTTGCTTAGAATGGTATTTTAGAATGGTATTTTATGCTCAACCACTTTAATATAAGAGGAGTCAAGATATCGTCTTCATAGAATTATAAAAACAATATTATAATATAATTTCATAAATATTCAATAAAAGGCTAATTTTGATTGCATATTTTGTTGTTAATAAAACAAGTGTGTATGATGCCTTACTTCTGAATTTCATCGGCTTTAGCTATATGACCAAAAATGTGAGCAAACGTATTTGGAATAATTCCTCTGGCTTGTGGGGAGGTTTTAGCACCGGACATGGTATAAGTTTTGCCGGTACCAGTTTGGCCATATGCAAAGATCGTTCCATTGTAGCCCTGTAGCACCTTGTCCACTATAGGCCTGGCCGTCTCATTGTAAATATCCACCTGAGTAGAGTCCGTGTCGAATACTGCGTCGAAGGAAAAGACTTTTGGTGGCTCTCCCTGAGCTGCATTTGGATTTTCTATAGTGATCTCGGCGTTCAGGGCATCCACATCTATTATATTTTTGCAATGGACATCAAACTCTTTGCTGCTCAATGGTCGAACTCGCACCACCACCCTGACATTCTCTATTTCTCCCAGCTCCGTTGTGCTGTCCTATGTATGAATGTAATATAAAGATTAAACTAACATTTTAAAGGACATTATTTAATTCTAAAGATATATGATTTCTGATAACGATAATTAAATGTTTATTAGAATATAGTAAAAATAAAAAAAAATAAATTAGATTGATTACATTAGAAATAAGATTAAATTAGACAATAAGAAGATATGAAGAGCATATAAGAGTCAGCAAATCATTTGAAAGTATATAAAAGAATCTATATATATATTATGATAAATTAATTGTATAAATTAAGAATCCTAAAAATTGCGCAATTTATTACATTAAATTCTACTGATGTGGATTCAACAAATTTAGTTTTTACTACTGCTGTATAAATAACAGCAAACTAATATAATAAATAAATAATTATTACATAATATTGACTAATCAATATTCAATCAATAAAATAAAATGTTAGACACGTCGTGAAACTTTTGTCCTTGTCTCGGTTACTGTCAGCCGAGCTTGACGTTAGAAATGTCAAAATATCATTTCTAATTGGCACATATATATTGTACATAGAATATATAGAATATAATACTAACTTCGGTCCCCGGCATCGCGGATCCGTTTTCACCTGTAGCAGTCACATAAACACGGGCGTTTCTCACAGCATAATTTGCAACGTTTGCGGAACACGTCAGGGAATGTCGGGCTAGCAGACGACTTCGGTAAACAAATGGATCGATGGTTGCTTCTACTGATAGACTTACGGAGAACTGAGGACATCTTTCCCTTGTATCGGTAAACGACTGTGCAAATGAATTTATCAATATACAATATAATTATGTTTCTATTGGTAATGTTGTGTTTGATATTCTATGACTTTATCTATAGATGATAACTATGTATCTATTTTATCTGTTCTATTTTGATTTATTGGGAGCAAAATTGCCAAGAAGTATACGCTTTGTAAACAGAAATAAATAACGATATAAAAAAAATAGGGTTGTGTCGTATATTTTAAGATTATGTTTACATAGAATATTTACATATTGTTTATGTTAAGTTCATATGCCTATTTTTTATAATCTACAGTATAAACAATATAAAATATTATGTAAATAATTATTATACATATACATGAATTGGATAGCGAAATATAGAAAAAAGTAATGAAATTTTATCACTGTTAATATTTAATTTTAATTTTAATTTTCATAAGTAAAATTTAATATAATTTAAAATAATTGAATATTCATATACTTATAAGTGAAATATATTATAGAAGTTTTAGTGCAGCTGTTTAGTAGCAACGATAATTTATAAGGACATAGACTTTAATGATCCACAGATTGTTTATATACATGACACGTAAAACATAATTTACATTATGTAGATGTAGATTATTATAAATACTTACGCCTAAACACACAACCCTATAGCAGCGAAATAAAATTTGAGTTCAAATTTGAGTTTTGTGATTCAAGTTTGGTAATCTTGACCTCATTATGTGTACTAATCAAAAATAATTGTATCATCAAACAAGAAAATACTAAACCTCGAAAATTGGATTTAAACCTTATTTCGTTCAGAATAATTGTACCATGTCCAAAATTATATCTTACACTTAAAGAAACATTTAAAAGTACATGCAACATTACATAAATATAAAATTATTTAATTGTTTAAAATTAGAGATAAAAATCCATTCATAAATTATGGCTTAATATTTGACAGACAAACCTAAATCTTTAAAAAAATACTTAAAAAAATTACATATATTTAATTAATAAAATATTTTTGAGGTTGTAATTTTATATAAATTCTAATTTGTATAAAACTTAAAATTAAAATAAATTGCATAAAAACTTGGCATCTTATCTTATGTACAATAATTATTATTATTGTATATATTAATTATATTTGACAATTAAAAGAAAAATCGTAACTTTTTCGTACGTTTTTAATTAAATAACATGTGAAACATTTGTCTTATTAATAATAAGTCTTGTTAATTGTTGTTTTCCTTTTAGGAAACACAAATGATATTCTTTACTATTCATTGAATTCCAAGAAGAATAGAACGACAATGTCTCTTAAAACGACAGCAGTCAATATCTTTCTATATTTATTCCTTATATGCAATAATAAAAATTCTAAAAAATCGTATTTCCAAGAATTTTAATTTTAAAGATATCAATGTAAAAATCTAAATTCACTAACATTGATAAAGTATTAAGAAAAAATAATTAATTACAGAGATTACGTTATCTAAAATTTCAAGAATATTTAAATAAATATTTAATTAAATATTTAATTATTCTTTATTCCAAGAATTCCTAAAACTTAAGTTCGGAATTTCAAATCAAGAACAAGATAAAGAAGACCAACTTACAACATTTTAATTTTAAAAACTAGAACTATTAATTATTTTTTATTTATATCGTGTGCAAAATTACGATATGACACACATAACTTTATATCGCAAAGTATATTGTACACAACTTTTAAATAAGTAGTTTTATTTACTTCCTAAAATATATTTCAATTTTTTTTTACATTCAACATTTTTAAGGCATCTATGTATAGTTTAAGCTTTTTTATTTGATAATTTCCGAGAACTAATTTGGCATCATCGCTTAATTTAATAAGTTTTGAATATTGAATAAGAAGAAGAAGAAGAAGAAGCAGACGGGAGCGATTGAAAAAGTGCTTTCTAAATTTAAATGTTTCTCATTCAAGCTATATTATACCATTATAAATGTACCATTATAAATGTTTTCGTAATTAATTCTTCAGACGATTTGTTTGAAGTTCAAGGATATTCTGTCAGCAGGTCGAGTCTATATAAGTATGTGAATATGAAGAGTTTACCGTTCCCCAACAGCATAAAAGTTGCAATAATATTACTGGAATATTGTAGCAATATTATACGTTGCAGTAATGTTGCAGTAATATATTACTGCAAATTTTGTGGTGTTGGGGTTGTTGCTACAGAGTACATTCTACTTTTACCATTTTCATCTTCTTCGATGACATATTGATCATATGAAACAAAAACTTTCGAGTTATTTTCTTAAGATATTGTGACGTTAATTAATAATTTATTAATTTTAATGAATCATAAACGAAAAAATTTTGAGAATATAAATATAAACAACAAAATCCTACTGCTCATTTATTTTTTTTTTTCGCTTAGGCTTAAAAATTGTAAATGTTCAAATTCGTTATAAATTTCGTTCCAAAGAAAATAACAATCAAAACAAAAAATAGATATATTTGCGCGAAATAATATTTTCTGCAAGATTAGATGTATTTTTGCTAAGAAATCTTTTCTGCAGTGAAGAACAGATATAATATTCTTTGTTTAATAGATATGTTTTTGCTGAGATCTAAGATCTCTCTCTTTCTCTCTCTCTCTCTCTCTCTCTCTCTCTCTCTCTCTTTCTCATTTTCCTCTACCTCCAGATTATACAAAATTCAATCATTTACCGATTAATCTCCTCTAGAAATAGGACACTCTGCATAATATACTTGTACAATGTGACATTGCGTTATAAATACCGCGTCGTTTGCACTTGCATATCGTGCAATTAAACTGTGTAATTAAGTCAACAGTACATAATAAGCATTCAAGACATTAAAATGAGCGTGCAGAAATCGTGAGAAAACTATCTAACTCAATGCGTAAATCTTTACTTTCTACAGATGAAAGTTCTGGGCAGGAATGACGAGTTTGTCATCTGATTATCATTTAATTGTGGACCTGTTTTTAAGAACCAATCGCGCGACGAAATGGCACCTGTATTTTATAAATTAAGATAATTTGCGTTAATCTTTTCTTTAACTTTCTTCCTTTCTCTCTCCCTCTCTCTCTCTCTCTCTCTCTCTCTCTCTCTCTATCTTTCGCGTCTTTTTCTTTTTTTTTTTTAATATTTCTCTCGTTACAATTTTATACAAAAAATAATATTTATATTCCAGCAATTAATTATTTCATATTCGAAATAAGTTAATTGGGACGAGATAGAGTCCAGCTTCCAATAGGATCCAGTATTGTGCGTCATCAGCCGTTCCTTCCCTATTCTTTCTCTTTCTATCTCGTGTTTTCCTCGGCTTTGTCCCTCTCGTCGAGATGATTGCCCCCATCGCGTGGTCGCGTCGTTTGCCTCATACCCTTCTTTCCATGCTAGAGCCAGCTTCGTGCCCCTCTTGCTCCCCCGATGAGCGTGCCATGCCGGTTCGAAACGGTGCGGAGCAGCAGCTGACGGACGTAACAATGCGTTGTTCCCGGTGCACGGTAGTGCTATGTCCCGTACAAGTACCAGAAGAAAACCATCACGATAAAGCGACGTCATCGATATAGAGAGAGGGTCGGTGCTTTCAGCCGTTACGCGGGAACACGATGTGAACTATACTCCATCCGTGATACATCACGCACCAGGTAAGAATCAAACTCGATCAAGAGGACTCTTCTAATTCTCTGACCTGCTTAGTTGCGAATAATCGAGAAGAGAAAATTTACGCGAAGATGCGATCATGCGATAAATTTTCTTTGCGAAAGGCTGAAGCCTAAGAACGGTACTTGCGTGACATGTGTGAAATTACGTAAAGTGAGAAAGTCGAAGTGACAGTTGTCGATATATAATAGGCAAAAAAATAAGAGGATGCTGAATCTTACAGAGAGAAAAGAAGATGCTTGTCAATAATCTGACGTCATTCGACACCTCGGTTCCATTCTTGGGACGCTGGATACTATATTCGCGAGGATTAGTTAATCGAGCAGCAGTAAGAATAATTAAAACTTATTTTTGAAGTTATAAAAATAAAAATTTGTACAAATAAAGTAGGTTAGACGTGAAATAAAATGAGAAATCTAATGAGTGAAAATTGATACGATGTGCGTTTACTTCAAACGTCGACGACTTGAAAGTATGCGTTTTACTGAATAAAGTAATTCTGTGAAATAATTAATACGAATTTGAAGTAGCGTATGAGCGCTATAAATATGCTAGAAATATATAACCATAATATAAAATCGTAGCAGGAATGACTTTGTACATTTATACGCTGGTTAATGTGCATTGCCATTTTCCATTGGCGAAAAGTGCACATTATCTGCTAGCTTAACGCGTTCAGTGAAATGCATTTGAAAGAGGAATAGTATTTCCATATAAATTGCAAGCTGTTCTCACCGCACAGGTTTCTGGGCGGCTACCATTTCTGTTGCGCAATAAATACATGATATGTCGAGGTATATATGAATGTATGGGCCCTCGAGGCACATTTACATGACGCCATAACGTTCAC
>Ga0157364_1007191_pt1 | contig 11519 bp, 9 predicted proteins | sample AttsexASBM2_FD_111476 | JGI IMG/M metagenome (GOLD analysis project Ga0157364, IMG submission 111476) | Fungus gardens microbial communities from leaf cutter ant in Ribeirão Preto, State of São Paulo, Brazil - Atta sexdens ASBM2 | ecosystem: Host-associated > Fungi > Mycelium > Unclassified ...
AATATATCTTAAGTACTTATAATATAACTTGTATGATATTTAAAGCATTATTATATAGATAATTCTTTATTTAATCTCAAGAGAGAGAGAGAGAGAGAGAGAGTAGAAATTAAAGTAGAAATTAAAAATTGTCTCATGATATAATCGAAATTGCTAATTATTGATTATATCGATATATAACTTGATAATCATGAAAGATTTTAACATAGCAAAAATGTTGTAAATATCGTGTTTGAATAATCGACTATTAATGATAGGCTGATTCGATAAGACAGTAAAAAACGAAAAAATTGATAAGGCATTCAAAGATTCATTTTCTCAGATAAATGAAGATAATATATAATAATTGAAGTATGTTCATAAATATTCTTTTATGTATGTGAATTTCTTTTTTTAGTACCACAAACACCTGTTCGTCCATATAGGAGGTTCCGCGACATACGCCGATCCGCTATTGGAAGCGGTCGATGTTAAACAGATATATGACAAATTCCCGGAAAAGAAGGGCGGTCTTAAAGAACTTTACGATAAAGGACCGCAAGCAGCTTTCTTCCTCGTTAAGTTTTGGGCTGATCTCAATAGTAACATCCAAGATGAAAGTGGAGTATTTTATGGCGTCACGAGCCAGTGAGTAATGTCAGCTTCTTGATTACTCAACTCTAGTTTGATATTATATATATATATATATATATATATACTAAATTTTATATTAACAGGTACGAGAGCAACGAGAACATGACGATAACATGTTCGACGAAAGTATGCTCTTTCGGAAAGCAGGTAGTAGAGAAGGTAGAGACGGAGTACGCCAGGTTTGAGAATGGCAGGTTCGTTTATCGTATTAGCCGTTCACCTATGTGCGAATATATGATTAATTTCATCCACAAACTGAAGCACCTGCCAGAAAAGTACATGATGAATAGCGTTCTCGAAAATTTCACCATCCTTCAGGTATGTTGACATCATATGTGTCAATTTTATATATTATGTATTATAAATAATTCTTTATTCTTGAATAAAAACTTAAAGATTCTTTGAAATATCGGATTCAAATTTATTTAAAAAAAAAATTATATTTTGAATTTATCCCATTAATTTTAAACTTATTTGTCTTGATTTTACCATTTATATTACAAAATTCTGTTAGAATATTGATATTATTGTATTTCTTCTTCTTTCTTATGAACAAAAAATTAGTTACAAATAATTGTGCTATAAATGTTATAGAAGTATGTTATAGAAGTATTTTCTTATTTTTACCTTTTTTCTTTTCAGGTTGTCACGAACAGGGATACGCAGGAAACGTTATTGTGTACGGCATATGTGTTCGAAGTATCGGCATCTGAACACGGTGCTCAGCATCACATATACAGATTGGTCCAAGACTAGCCTGCTTGAACCTGCTCGCTATGCAGCCATCCACCCCCATCAGTGCCTACCATCACATAAAGATCATCCATATACATATACACACATGATTATATTGTGAAAATGCAATATATGCATATAGCAGAGTTCCTCTATTCTAAAGTTATTGGAGTCGATCAATGTCGAGCATTTCCTCTAATCTTTCCTTTACTTCTTATTCTTATTCCAAATGACACGAATTGATTGGAAATATTATTACATAGTATATTTTGTTCTCACTGTATTATTAACTGTATTGTGTCAAATATGACAAAATGGGAAACAATAAGCAGTAGCGTAAAAAGAAAAATTTAGTTTAGAGGAATTCAGCTAATTTAGAATAGAAAAACACTTAGAATAGAGGAATTTGATTGTGCGATATGATGCGTGAATATGTGAGTGTAAACATGCTTACACTTATACAAAAATATTTTCGCGTCCATAGGAGAGTTTCGATGGAAAATATTCGGTCGATGACATAAAAATTATGGAGAATCATTCTATAAACAGTTGTAAATACTGAGTAAATAATAGATGTTATAATAAAACTTCCTCTATATATACAATTATTATAATATTGCATTGCCTACGTTTTTCTTTTTTTTTTTTGCAAATTTTTGTATGCGAATTTTTTCTTATGTAACATGCTAATTTCATAAATTTGAATTTTATAAAGAATATTTTTTCTCATTTTAAAGAATTAGTTGTAGAGAAATATTAGAAAATAAAAGAAACAAGTTGCGCGATATTTCAAGAACCGGCTGTGCATGCTAAGAAATTAAATTAAAGATGAAAAATTCTAAGTATTATATAATAAATATTATAAATATCCCAAAAAGAGTTTAATTTCTATCCTCGAACTCGAGTGTTTTGTAACGCAAAATAAAATTAATGAAATATGTTGCGAACGTTTTCCGTGAAACTCCTTAATAAGGACTCTACACACATATGTATACATATATAATAGAGTACTGGCCAGCCCGAGCTTGAGTTTGATTCAAAATTCACACTTTTAGTAACTTAATTGATTTAATTACACTTTGTATTGATCTTGAGTTAATAGATAAAAATTTGATATGATAATTAAGAAAAAATTTTTACTTTATCCCGAACAATATCTTTAAAATATCATACAATTGTAAATTTTATAATAAAATAGGAATTAAAAAGTTTTTCATGTATATATTTTATGATCATAATCATTGTCCTATTTAATCGACGTCTCAATAAACCGTCGATTAATCTTAAAAGAGAATCGATTTTAATAAGAGAGACTATATTGTAATGAATTAATTTAAAATCGACAATAAATTTTGGTATAAAATTGCATAAAAAAATAATTATGCAACAAAAATAAAAAAAAGAGAAAACAGAAACAGACTCTGATCTCGGAAAGGCATGGTACCTCAATATTTGATTTAGTATTATAGTTTTATTATTACATTAGACGATATATTATAGAGACTCGAGACAAGAATCATCCACACACAGATATATTACGTATAAGAGTATATATGTTAAATATTAATGCAATGATTACGATTTACATTGTTATAAATGATCGTGTATAAAGTTATCTAAGTGATTTCTAAGTTTTAAAAGAAATGAAGTTTGACCGAGAGATATGCCATTATGATTTTTTTATGTAATATGGAATACAATATTATATATTGCTTTAATTATCAGATTTATAAGTAAGAGACAAAAGAAAAATGAAATATTGAACATTAACATGCGTTTCTTTAAGCTTTGTCACAGAACTGCTTTTCACATCATGCTAAAATTCTTATCAGTGAGAATCTTGCAATTGATCATTAAAAAAGAATGATTATTTATATATTTTTTCAAATTTAATCTTATAAAACGCATTTGCTAATGTGCAAACCCATTCTGATTAGGCAGCGACACTTAGGTTAAAGGGATGTGTTTGTATTTCTCATAATAATCACTTTGTATTCTAAGATCATTTTCTATAGTATTTCTTACTGATGAATGATTTTCTTTACTTAGCGTACTTTGTTTGTTTTTATCTTTCTCTACACTTACAAAGCGATATACCAGATCGATATACATCGATTATACAGATGGAAGGCCATCTGTATAATCACAACATAAGTTATAGCTATGTGATAGGAACTTTGATTACTCTAAAAATCTGATCTTGGCATTTTTCGATCAGGAGTATATTGAAATCAATCTTAAAAAAATATAGCAAACTATACGGCGATTTCATAGTAATATGAAGCGTCGATATTCAAATTATGGTACATCGTTCAATCTGATTTCAATATTGCTCTTCAAATCTCTGTAAGTTAAAAGTATTTTTCAAAGCACTGATATAAGGGGATACAATAGCCCGTTGCAAAAAAATGTTTCGTACTTAATAATATTATTTACATATTACACAAACATGGACCATAGAGAATGCATACAGAGATTTTTCATGAACTTAGTGGCAATTGTTTAAACGAGTAGAGGACCATATCTTGCAGTTGACTTTGTTTAATCACATCATATATATATGTATATATATATATATGTATATATATATATATATATATGTGTGTGTATGTGTGTGTGTGTGTAATGTGTAATTGCGCACAGGAAGTTTTTACTTATTTTTTAATTCGATCTGTTGTGTGTTCCCGAAACAGGACTTGCCTATCGAGGAGTAAATAGTAACATAAGCAAGAGAAAAGGTCGTGTATATTTTAATAAGATAATATTATTTACTGTATTCTTACTTTAATTAACTTTTACGGAACAAGTGGCAATGTATTTTGATCTCTTTTAGTCAGAAATGTCGCTTTTTATTTGGGGTGAGAAGTGAATTTGCTACATGGGTTGACTGGAGTAGAAAGGAATTTATGTTTAATCGATATGTGAATGTGTTTTTTAACTGGCAGCTTTTATATGTTTTACTCATTGTTACCGTTTTTTCTTTTTTTTTTTTTCTTTCATATAATCTCAGTGTTTATTTGAAAGTAATTCTCGGAAGAGTTAAAAAAAAATATTAAAAAATATAGAAGAAAATAACTTTATAATTCTTCTCAATAATATATCCATTTGTAAGTATGATCTTTAAAAATGATTCGTGGCAGTAGTATTTCTTTCAAATGGATGCTAGCCAGTAGTAATTTCTTCATCGTTTTTTATTACTTATATCTTTCGTCAATATGTAAATTGTGATTTAGCAAAATCGTTTAAACATTAAACTGAAATTGTAACCACGACTATGCTACATATAAATAAGTTTTTTGCAATACGTTGCTTGTTAATAACTATCAAAGACAAAGTTTTTTATTTTGCATTTGCAGTAATTTCAATAAATAACATGTAATGTTTTTATAATACATATTTAATTATAATTATATGTATAATGAACAAGGATATGTCTCGTGGTTACATATCGAATTGCTTAGTAATACATTGTTTCTAAAACAAATTCCGCAATATTTTTTAAAGATACTCACAGGAATTCGGTTCGATCGTGTAGAATTTTATTTTATACGAAAATTTGAAAACAGGTAGAACGAGTATGAAATTGAGAAAAAGGAGCACCGACACTAATATTATTGACATTTACGCGTAATGATTTTAAAGTAAGCGAATTACATTTATAAGAAAAGATTATAAAAATATATATTTATATATGTCTTCTGTGAAGATAGAAAATAGTACTCTCTCACTCTATATTGATGATATTGAAAATCGAGGCCCGATAAAAAGATACAAAATGCAGAAGTAGACTAAGGAAAAGAAAAAAAAGAAACAACTTGCACTGTACACAATAACATATGATACGATCAATCGATTGACTCAGATTTGTTAAATATCTTTGTATATATTTACATGAAGACCATGAGAAATTGTTCAAGTTCCAGCAGCTACATTTTTGTAATAAGTACTCCCGTGAGAAGAGAGAAACTGTTTTGCTTGCAACTCGTTATGAATCCAGTTCCACATTTCGAAATTAAAGTCAAAAAATGCAAAAATATTCTTAATATTTTCATAGAGATTTATTAGTTTTTTATAGATACAGTACTTTGATACAAGAATAAATGTTTAATATTTCTTTATTAATTTACTTATTTTTGTTTATCTATGTTAGTAACTATATTGCTAAATAGCTGTATGTAAATTATGTATTTACTGAGAAATGAAACAATTACTTATGAATTATTTAATATTTTATTTACTCTTTGTATTTATAAACAGTTAGATACATAAATGAGTAATTAAAATATATTTATAAAATAGAATATTTTTAATTATGGTTTTAATTATGATTTAAACACTGAACCGTATATTTATCTCTAATGTAATTAAATCGAATTTTATCTCTATGAAAGTATTGACTACGTCTATTCGGCCCGTTAATTCGACAAACTTTCGAAAAAATTTGTATCTTTTAAAAATTTTATTTATTCATATCCTGGAACTGCCATATCAAAGAATTGAGCTTGATTGTAAAAATGACTAAAAAAGATTCATCGGAGAAAAAAAGAAAACAAAAAGATCTACCTGTATATTATCATAAATGAAATGAAATGAGGATCAAAGTAGTTGTTTTAACGAGTAAATGAAAAAAATAAATTAAATGATATATCATTAAATTAGAGGTTTAAAAATATAATAGAACTCAGTATATGTACAGTATTTGAAAAACATGTTTATAATTTGTATGGAGAAAATAAATGATTGATATAAAAAAGGGACTGTTTTTATTTGGGCACCTTTACCGTGTGTCACTTTTCTGAACATATTTTAGGTAATGTTTTTCTCACAAAATTGAATATTTTTATATAGTCTGTTATTGCAAACAACAGATACAATTTGTAAATTGCTGGTATATATAAAATGTAAATATTCCAACCATTATTTTTTGAGAATCAACTGATGCAATGAAATCGAAAACAAATCAATTTTTTAAAAATAATATTACAAATATATGTTATTAATATTTGTTTATTTTCTGTTTTTCCTTTATGTCTGACTCTAATCTTAAGTAAGCACAGCCATTGTTTTTAGCTAAAGCAAAAGAGTCGGAAATAGAACAAATAATTAGCAAATAATTAGCAAAAATGGCAATTAATTTTTGTGTAAGTCATATTTGATTGTGTTAAAGTGCAGCTTAATATACATTAATTGTCAATTCTATCGCTGTTAACTTATTTACACAAGCGGCAGTCAAAGCAATATACGAAATCACATAACTCATTTGTCGCTGAAAGTGAGCGATACTATGAACTCTTCTTAACTTTTCATTTTTTGAACAAAAAATAAGACATATATAGTCAATATTTTTACAACACTTGCATTAATAAATTTACAAATTATATTTATTACAGAAAAGTGTAAAAAACAGCTTCAATTTTTCAGGTTGTTCTCTTTTGATCGAATGTAATTACAATAGAAATCTTGATTAAATTTGATAAAAACGAATTAACCTGTAGAAGCTTTTCACCAATTTTAATCCTCTTTTTCTTTTTATATATTTTTTTACAGTAATGATTTAATAATGATGTTACAATTTTTTAATGATAACGGTAATGCCAGAGTTAGGAAAGTAACTTCTGAAAAATAACTCGTTCATCATTACGCGTACTCATTTAAAAAAGTAATTTGTTTCTTTATTCATTAGGGAATTAAGATGGATAAGTTACAGCAGATTAGGATAAACTTAATTCTAGATGCCTCTTAATAATGGAATTTATTATGCATGCACTGTTAAATTTATAATATCATTTAATTTTTCGCTGTTCGGATTCGGTGTTAAACTGTATTTCCTCGAGTGTTGATAAACTCTAAAAAGTAAGAATGAAACTACTATCAAATACGAAAACATTATCAAATAGAAAAACATGTTCACACTCTGTGGACATACAATTTCATCACCATTACAGTAGTTCGAAAGGTAAACATGATTTGTAATATATCGACCCATTGGAACAGACAATGTGATAAAATATATCCACAGGGTATGTTTTTTTATTTGATAGTATGTTTTTGTTTTGATAATAATTGCATTCTTATTTCTTTAGAATTTGTCAACACTCGAGGGAACCAGGGAAGACTATAATTTAATGCCGAATCGCGAGTCAATCGCACTCGGAGCCACTTGGCTTAAAACCATATCGTTAATTATCAATTACTGTTTTAAGTACAAATATATACTGCCTTAAAATTAACAAAATACAAGAATCGATTATTATATAAATATCGGCCTATTAGTTTTTAAAAAAGAATTCCCCTTTAATCCCTTATACTTTTTATAACTAGGTCTATTTCTGCAACTCACACTCAGATAACATAACTGATCGATTTAAATTAAAAAAGAAATTGATTTTCTTTACTTCTTTATGAATTAGCTTTGTTCAAAATGAACTTAAAAAAAGAATTCCTTTTTGACAATTAACAAAGAACTCCATAAAAATATTTCTTACAGAGTTAAATTGAAGTTAATTTAGGAATCCTTTTTTGTTTGTAATGAGTTCGAAAAAAATTCATTTTTGGTTTGGTCACAATATTTATTCCCGTTACAAGTCATGATCTGCCGCCATTAAAATTGGACTTGAGTGATTGCTATGAGCGTATTAGAAATTAGTTTTTGCAATAGCATTTTGTATACATACATACAAAAAATATACATACAAAATGTATATTACATTTATATATATTCATATGCATACATAATCATATGTTTAAATATAAAAATAAAATTTAATTTGAATAAATGAAGTATGATTTATTCTTAAAAAGAAATATATAAAAATATGAATGAATAAAAATATTTTGCTGCGGCAAAAAATATGACAATGGTTTGAATCCACAAGTGATGAACCAATGGCTGCATTCAGCAGTCAAAGCAGCAGATATATATTTACGTAGTTTTCAAATCGAAAATGGATGATACTGTCGCTAGAATATTTACAGGCTATTTCGACAGTGTACGAAAAATACCGAGATGTCCATTTTTCAATAATGATAAAAAAAAATGATAAAAAAAAATAGAGAATGATTGAGAACGATAGGATTTTTATCAATTTGTATCGTTTAATCATTTTCTATAAGTTTATATCATTTTCTATCATTGACCGCGCGAGCATCACGATATTTATCGGATATAAATTTCATCATATGTATTTAATTATTAAGGATTTTATAAGATTTGTACAAGATTTCCATAAGATCTGATTCAAATTATGAATTTACGAACCAAATTCCATTTTCAAAATGATAGGATTTTTCTATCGTTCTCTATCAACTCTTTTTAACAGGGTTATATATGATCGATTGCTTACGCAACAATTTAAAATTTCTTTGATCATTTTAATTTAAATATTATTTCAAAATTGAGTTAAAAAAAGTATATAACGCAAAAAATTGGAAAAGACTACTTAAACTGCATTCCACTTAATGCTCACAATGCTCGCGAGCATTGTTTGTCCTTGTTTAATATTTGATAAACAACAAAGATGAAATAATTCCATGAGCGTTAAGTGGCCTTAATGTTACAAATCATATAATTTTTTTATGATAATGTGTGTGTGTGTGTGTGCGTGTGTGTATGTGTGTGTGTGTGCGTGCGTGCGTGCGTGCGTGCGTGTGTGTGTATGTGTGTATATTACATGAATGAAATTTTTGTATTCATTATTAAGATTATTAAATCACAAACTGCCTATCTTATCGACGGTGCATCTTTTGAAATAAAACCGACCATTACTGACCACGTTGTTAACAGGGCCTCCAAGGTCCTCTTGAAAACTGAAAAAAATTGGAATGCTATCAAAAAAGGATATGGACTTATTTAATGAACGAGCAGCCGCAGCGGTAAACTTTTCTAGCAATTAATTTCTAATATTTATGGATTATTATGTTAGAAATTTATGATAATTTGATACTTTCGATAGTTCAAATAGTTGTGAGGTTATGTGATTTTCGTACTGTTCAATATTGCAGGAGAGAGAAATATTCGGTTTAAAACAGCAACTTGAATCGCTGCAACGGAGCATTACGACTGACATTCCGAGTAATATAATTAAGGAGGAGTTCGAGAAATTGCAACGGGAAAACGCCAAATTGATTCACAGGATAACGATACTTAAAAGGGTAGATTTTAAATATAGAGAATTTTTATTATTGTGACAGAATTTATTTAAGTTTTTTATCTATTTCGCATATGTATTTATTCTTTGTTATAATTTTTTATAGACTGTGGAAATGCAGAGAGATAAACTAGACAATAAGATGGAATTATTTGGAACTGCAGATACAATTAGTATAAAAGACAATCTTTCTGTTGTTTTTCACAAGGCTATCAGTGCTGCTTATCCTGATATACTGGATCCACCAGTAATAGTGACTACTAGCACTAATCCTAAATTTGGAGATTATCAGTGTAACAGTGCAATGCCTTTAGCACAACAATTAAGTAGTTCTGGTAAAAATTGATTACTTAAAAAATATTTAGTATTTTATTCTCAGTATTGTATTCAACAAAACTTGACGAGAAAAAAACATAAATTCAATATTATTATTATTATTATTACAGGTACTAAAATAAGTCCACGTGATGTTGCTAAAGAAATTATGTCCAAGCTGAAAGTATCCTCTGTTATTGAGAAATATGAAATAGCCGGTGCAGGATTCATAAACATATATCTAAAACATGAATTTGGGCAGTCTGTTCTATGCAATTGGTTATGGGCCGGTGAAGTTCTTCCTCCGTATGTTAAGAAGAAAAGAGTAGTTGTAGATTTTTCTAGTCCTAACATTGCCAAGGAAATGCATGTTGGACATTTAAGGTCTACGATAATCGGAGACAGTATCTCAAGATTGTTAGAATACTTAGGACATGACGTGTTGAGACTCAATCATGTAGGTGACTGGGGCACACAATTTGGTATGTTGATAGCGCATCTTCAAGATAAATTTCCCAACTATTTAACCATTACTCCTCCAATTGAAGATCTTCAGGTAATTATATAATCATATATAGTATAATTACTTTATAAATATACTGATAATTTATATATTATATTTGTGTATACATACAGACTTTTTATAAAGAATCTAAGACTAGATTTGATGAAGACGAAGAATTCAAAAAACGTGCGTACGAATGTGTCGTTAAATTGCAAGCTTTCGAGCTTAATATAACAAAAGCATGGAAAATGATATGTGATGTATCTAGGCAAGGTAAATACAATAATTAGCTGTTTTACAATTAGCTATTGATATAATTAATCATCATTTAAAAAGAAAAATATCTTAATTATTTTTGTATTTGATGCAGAATTTGAAAAAGTGTATACTCGATTGGATATCAAATTGATAGAAAGAGGTGAATCATTTTATCAGAAATATATGGAGTCGATAGTTCTAGAGCTAGAATCAAAAAATATGCTAGAAGAAGATAATGGGCGAAAGATAATGTGGGGAGAGAAACATGGTAATGGAGTACCATTAACTATAGTAAAATCTGATGGAGGTTTTACATATGATACGTCAGACATGGCTGCTATTAAGCATCGTGTTGAAAAGGAAAGAGCAGATTGGGCAAGTATCATATTTCACATTTTAGCATCTTTATCTCTATTATGTCAATAAATAATTTTATAATTTCTATAATTTTACAGTTGATATATGTGACAGATGCTGGTCAATCTCTGCATTTCCAAACCATAAGAAGTTGTGCCAAAAGGGCAGGAATCTTGAAAAGCTTTCATAGGATGGATCATGTTAGCTTCGGTGCTGTCTTAGGTGAAGACAAAAAGAAATTTAAAACCAGATCCGGTGATACTGTGAAACTCAGCGAATTATTGGACGAAGGTAATAAAGCAATCTTAAGTATTAGTTTGGTACTATTACTTCATTTCTAAAAATTTAACTGTTACGCATATTGCACTTCAGGCCTGAAGAGAGCACTGCAGAAACTGAGAGAGAAAGAACGTGACAAAGTATTATCGCAAGAAGAGCTAAAGGCAGCCCAAGAATCAGTGGCATACGGTTGCATAAAATATGCCGATTTATTGCATAATAGAAATCACGAATATGTATTTTCATTTGATAAAATGTTAGAAGATAAAGGCAACACAGCTGTTTACTTA
>Ga0157364_1007192_pt1 | contig 11518 bp, 7 predicted proteins | sample AttsexASBM2_FD_111476 | JGI IMG/M metagenome (GOLD analysis project Ga0157364, IMG submission 111476) | Fungus gardens microbial communities from leaf cutter ant in Ribeirão Preto, State of São Paulo, Brazil - Atta sexdens ASBM2 | ecosystem: Host-associated > Fungi > Mycelium > Unclassified ...
TGCCATCGCTACTAATCAGCTAAAAAAATCCTATTTCGGTGAGAGTAATGTAATACAAAGAAGATAAAATAAAAAGAGAGAGATGAAACTCATATATATATATATATATATATATATATATATATATATATGTGTGTGTGTGTGTGTGTGTGTGTGTGTGTGTGTGTGTGTGTGTGTGTGTGTAAATAACTTTACAGGAGCTCGTTTAATGTTATGTGCTTGCTAAATATTTTTAATGCGACGCACATAATGAGAGAGCATCGCATTATTTTGCATCTCTGCCTCGCAAGTTCATCGCGTGATAATTTCAAGTATATACTTTAATAAAAATTTAATAGCGTAGAAATAATTTATTCTTTATTGGGAAATTAATTAAACGAAAGTGTCTTTAGTCAACTGTGGCTTACTATAATGTACAATATATTAACTTTAATCTTGATTTAATTTGATCATATTCTCTTTCTCTTTTTCTAATTCTTAGAAGAAAATAATAAGTAAATTAAACAGAGATTAAAGTAATCCTTCCATCGGCAATGTGCAATTTTTCATCATAGTCTGCAAAATTCGCATAAAAAATCGATTGTGTCTTAGAAGATCCCGCAATGCTGTGAAGGTTAATCAATTAATATAAAAATAGATATACGTTATATATAAATGTATAATCGAATTATTCGATTGTATGTTTGTTAAACTATCTAAATTTAAGGTTGGCTCTTCTAATTCAATTAAGCTTCGATTAGCTAGAACTTTGTCATTTCGCGCGAGCTGATATAAATTCCTTACGCTCTACATTGTCGCATGAGTGCTAAATCAAGTTATCGCAACTGCTGCAGCTGTTTGTAACATCGCAAACTACAGGCACCTTTGACTTTTCCATCTTCGCACCAATCTTTGAACGTTTAATTAGCCTTAACAATTCACGAGAAAACGATTAACATGGCAATATGGGAAGGTGACGCTTGTCGCCATCGTGAGGCCGTGAAGTGTCAAGGCGACTCGCTAACGCCGTATTTCAGGGTTTACGAGCGTCGTTGGACTGCCGAACAAACGAATGAATGGCGCTTCCCCGCGGCGCCAAGAGTTCCTCAAATATAATAAAACATCATGTATGCTTAGATATGCATAAAACTGTTAAGCGTAAGCGGATTTTTTAAATTAAAGAATCTAAATAAAAAAATGAGGTTTAACTTTTAATATTTTCTACTCCATTTATATATGAATCTTACGTATCCTGCCTCTATTTTTTCTCAGATGTTTGTTGAACTATTCACGAAAATATATGTATATAATTTATAAATGTTATGAGTGTCCACAGTATACCGAATTCGGGTCCGTACGTTTTCTAGGTCCAAATAACTGTGAGGATTATTCATCCCTGCGGGGGCGAGCAGATTTGTTTGACACGTTGCTTGCCGCACCTAATAAAAGATGCTAATATATATGCCTCCCTCGAGAAACCGGCGCCCCAAGACAGTCAAATAGATGTGAGCGTCTATAACTCAGACGACAGAGAAACAGAAATCTGAGATGTTTGGAACACCCGGAAAGCCCGAGGAGAGAGAGAGAGAGAGAGAGAGAGAGAATTTGAGTGTTAGGAAATGGCGATATGTCGGGTCTGTCGTGAGACGAGAATAACACGCAAGAAACCAAAGATGGATCGGTCCATAAGTTTGCACTCCTCTCTAAAGTTATCGCGGTGCTAATTAATCCATACGATGAAGATTTTTACATTTGCATGTAAAAGAAGAAGCAGTCAATTTACTTAACATGTTCGTTCATTATCCTTAGTCTATCTAAGAAACTTCCATCTCCATTTGTCCATGATTTTTATTAAGTAATCGTCCCATTCGTTTTATCCAGCCATAGAAAATGACTTTGGTCGAAAAGAGACGTTGCTAAGATAAAAGTAATTTCCTGGCAGTCTTTCGTTCGTTCCATGTTAGCGGAGAAAATCAAGGAAAAGCGCTTGTATAACGTAATGATGATAAAGAGACCCGGTGCTTGTCACTATTATTTACATAATAATTTTTCATTGTATGTACATACAAGATGTTGCATAATAAATGAGAGAAATAATAAACTCTTTGATTTATCTCATTATTAATATCGAATATTCTATCTTAATTTAAATTTAAATATTACGCGAATGATACCATCTGTCACAATTTTCAATTATCTCTTTAAAATTGAATCTTATATTAATAAGATTTTCTATTAATATTTAACAAAAATATAAGACAAAATTTCTTATGTATATTTATAAATAATATAAATAAATGCATTCGCATTACTTGTTTATACAAGATTAGTGATCTAAGTATCGTTTTGTAAAATATGATCAGCACGATCATTGGAAAATTGAAGAAATCGTGAATGTTTTGCGAAGGAAACGACATGTTCATCAGAATCAGTGTGCAAGTAGAAATCGGCACTATAGAATCGGTAATGGTGTTCGTCGCGCTCGTAACTTCGATGAGGATTATCTCGATTCTGCGTTACGAGCACGCCCCATGTCGCGCCCTTTCAGAGTCATCGTAATATCTGCCTCCACACCCTCCGTAGGCCGTTTCTGCACGCAGGCGTTACATTGAAATCCCGCACAGTCACTTAACGTCGAACGCCGATGGTTTAAGGTTTTGTAACATAGCCGGAAACAGCGCAATAAATTCCACAGATAAGCGCCACCGGCACAACATCCGCTTTCTCTTTCTCATATATGTATGCAAAGAAACCAACGTCGTGCATCCTCCGTGTAACTTATCCTCTTTCGCGGAACGATGACTCTGTTCTCTTGTGCATTTGGTCTCTCCAAGTTGATAACGTGCTCAATAGCGACTGTTGCTCGGGTCTTTCAACATCCAGAGAATTTCACGCGATGCAAATGAACCGGTTTTTGCGAAAGCATTACTCAAGTTTGCGACGAAATTTTAGTCACGCATCGAATAAATAAAACGTGAATTCATAATGACTCTTTCAGCATCCATTTAACAGACATGATTTTTTTACATATGATATTTTTAAAACATTTCGAAAAGAGGAAATAATTTTTATAATCTCATATAATCTCATATAAAAAATAAAAAATAATTGCAAAAATTTTCACTCACATTTATTATTGTAAGAAAAATTTACGAATTTTTATATTGTGCTCAACAAGTTATAACATAAGATTTTTTTATCTGTATGCAGCGAAAAAAATAAAAATATAAAATAACATTTTGAGGCATAGAGAAGATTAATATTAATAAATAATAATTAAAAATAATAATAAATCTATAAAGTTCAGTTTTTATACAACTGTAATATTTCACAGAAAAATTTTTTACGGAAAGAATGATTTTGCTGAATTATCTAAAAATTTAGTTGGATCTGAAAATTATTTTGTTAAACCATCAAAATAATTACTATATGTAGACTTCTTTAGTTATTAGAAGCTAGTTACTAGAATGTCAAAACTTTTTGCAGCATTTGTTTGAATGTCCTACAGTGAGAAAAATTTCTGATTGAAAACAAACAAACTAGAAGAGTCTGATCATATCAATCAGAATTCTGACCATCTCAACTAGAATTATAATAGATTCAACCAGAAAATTCTGACTTGTTCATTTTCAACTAGAATTCCAATTAATGTAACCAGATTCTTTTTCCAATGAATAATTAATTTTGATGATGACAACAAATTATTTTTAGATCTGTATTTAGATATTTGAATAAAATTCTTCATTCTATGTTTTTTTAGTCTTCTTTTTTCTAATGTCCGTTTCTAATAATGTAGTTTAATTTTCTCGGTTTAACTAACTCTTCATTTTCTTCTAAGAATTAAAAAAAATAAAATTAATCTACATTGATAAGAGAAACAGACATAATTCTTGTAGAAATCATGCTCGATTTCGCGATCGTCTCAGTCTACGTAGCAATTTTCAAAGGTAGCTTCAACTATCGGACTATCACCGCAATCATGTGCGCTCGGTAACAATCGATTGCTCTACGAATCGAAGGAAGTCCTCGTCACGAACCAAACTGATTGTAACGCGAGTCGTAATACGCGTACGTGTACGACATCGCGAACGCGACCGAGCGCGACGAATCGAATGAGCCTCGCAGAAAATATCCGTACGTGAGCTCTTGGTATGGTCGGTTGCAAACTGTTAAATCGTACCGCACCGCATGCTGCCACGTGCCGCATGCTGCTCGCAAGCGCAAAAGTGTCGACGTGAACTTTTTCCTTTTTTTCCTTTCTTTCCTAAATCGCTGACATTGCGCTCAAATACAACAGCGGATGCAAGCGTCAGCCGGCGATATTTCCCCACGCCGGCTAGTTTTGGGCGGGAGATTCGCGTTTTCGCAAGCTGTGTGTGATAACGCGGAACCCAATAATTGCATTAACTTCCACCAGTTTGCCAGGGCGTGAAAGCGAACGAGTCACATTAAAACCGAGGTAACGATATCGGTTTTCCTGTTTAATTAACTTTTGTTTAAATTGAGTACAGTCTGCGGGCTTCTTTCGAAAATGATAAACTAGGTATCCAAATTAGCACTGGAATACCACGACTCTGTTAACTAATTAATTTTCATTTACATCGTTTAACGAGCTTGTTTGTAAGAATCAAATAGACATATAAATGCAATACATAAATTACGCAGCCAAGAAAATGATGCTCTTTGATTTAATATTAGATATTTCGTAATAATTAATTCTCATTTCAATCAAATATATATTAATGAGACTTTGCTAGGAAAATAGTGCGAATTAAATTATGTTTGGAGTGCCAATTTCGCGCATCGTCGACTTACGAGAACGAATGTACATATAATACGCTGTTAAACATTAGTAAAATTTGACTTCCGACATTTTCGAGATAAATGGTTCATATGCTCACGCGGTGTTGCATTATTCGTGAAGAAACAAACACGTAAACACGGGTGCATAATAAACGTATAAACAACGAAAATTATGTTGTATCACCTCATTTCGCACAGTTCGTCCGGCACTTTTGATATTGCATATTACAAACGAGTCTGTGCGAGATGCATGTCCAATGCAGTCGAGGAATTCCTCGCTATATTTTTACGCGTACGCGGTAGACTTATCGCCGCAACAGCGGAAATTAACGAACAAAAAAGAAAGAAAAGAGAGAGAGAGAGAGAGAGAGAGAGAGAGAGAACAATGGCGATGCGCTCATACGCAAATAATGAAGCAGCCGACACGGTTCCAGTATTTATCGTGCGACAACGGACGCCGCACACGAATCGCGATTGCGATAATATAAAACCGTCTCGGTGTGTATCTATGCAAATGCCACCATGTTGGCCAATATTTTTTTTTCCTCTTGCACTTTCGCAATCGTTTTCCCACACAGACACGGTTACGGCGTCTGCGATTTTTCTTCAACGGTCGCGCAAGATCGATCGTTATCGATCTGTCACGGCGAAGTGCGCATTAGTGGCGTGAGACCGGACGAGGAAACGAGAACCCGATCTGTCGAGTTGGTTTTATCTGTTCTCGCAGGACTCCGCCTTTCTTTTCCCTTTCCTCTTTTACACCGTAATGCTTTTCATTTAACGAAGTACAATCGCCGCCGGGCGTCTCTTCCCGAATTAATCCACGAAAGCTGCACCCAACCGCCCGATATGCCCGACAGCGTTTCGTCGCAACGCTAACGGACGGCTCTGCTTAATTAGGTAAATAAATTTTCGTCGCGTCTCATCGCTATCGTCGAGCCATCTCCAAGATGGTTCTCTCTTGTAACAAGCGGGGACCGCGCCGCATTGCGCGTTGGTCGTCGATACACAAGGCGGACGCGTAATTAATTCATGCGCCTGTTACTTATCCCTCCGAGGGGACGAATTTGTTCCTCCGGGTATACAGAGCTTAATAGGTCGCGAAGAGACAGGTAACGACGGACCCGGCGAGAAGGCAGTAATAATCCCGAAACGCGGGCGCGAAATGAGAAACGCTTATCGAGGAAAAACGTCACCCACGATTTAGCACTCAGTCGACATTATATTAATTCTGAATTATTACCAGCCCCTCGAATAATTATCATTTCACATATTATAGAATATAACAGTCGAATTTTGCAAAAAATTATTGTAATGAAAAAATTAATTCAAAGTTGCGTATGATAAAGAAAAATATAAATATAAAGAAGAAATATAAAAAATATATATAAATAGAAGGAACAATTTCTCTCACGGAAAAAAAAAGATTAGCTGCTACAGCTAAAAATAAGGTATAGCAGCTAAATTCAGTAGTATTATATGAACTTCTAACGTCGTGTCTGCGAGATCTAATTTCTATTAGCTGTGAGGCTTAAATATATTGTCAATAATAGACAAGCATTTTGCTATTATGTCGATGTATTGATCATTGCAGCAAACAATTTGGTAACAAGTATAGTTCTGCATATTTAGCTGTGGTAGAGACAATTTTTTCTTTTACATGGACATATCCGATAACCATGACAATTAACTTGTTGCTAAATAAATTGAGTGTAATAGACATGAATATTTTACTGTCACGTCCTTATATTAGCTATAGCAACAAATCTTTTGTATTAGCAAATTTCATAGCTATAGTAGCAATTTCAGCTAATTAGAATTAGTGATCAGAAACATTTTTTTTTATGCTGTAATAACAATCAAGGCAATTGGCTCCCCAACTTTTTTGAACTTTTAAAAATTAACTATTATAATTCAACAAAAACAAATAAATTCAAACTTATATGTGTGTGATAAAGAGAAGTATAAAGAAGAAATACAAAGAGAAACATAAATATAAGAAATAAACGGTTTTTCTACATCCGCTAATCAGAGCTAATGAGAACAAACGAAAAGAAACTCGATCTGGGATCTAAAGTTCAGGCAAAATGATCGGCGAGGGATGGTACATGGTTTCTACTACCCAGTACTATCGCAGAAAAGTGTCGAGGGACAAGGGAGACTGTATGAGGTACAACAATCACAATTTCAGGTCACCTCGCTTCTAAATGGCCGGCCCGCGCGATAAGGAGGTTGCGAAACAACGGGTGCGCGTCGTTGGAATTACACTCGCGCGGAAAGTTTTAATTATCCAGGAGACGAGCAGCGGGCGATGGAGTTTCCGCACCCGCCGTCCGCGGTATCGCGGCTTCGCGGGCGACGGCAACGGCAGCACGTGCTACCTTCTCTAACGAAGTTTCGCGCGCGTGCTAGTTTGCAGTTAGTTTCGCGAGTAAATACAATATCGTCGTGTAAGCGGATGACTTTGCCGCGACATCGACGACGCGCAGCGGGATCCGGAATAAAGCGTCGAGCTTCCTGGGTCCTTCCGCTGCCATCATCCTCGCCACTATCGTACAGTTTCACCAATTCCTTCCTACGCGAGAGAGGATGTTACCACATTGCGTGAAACAGGAAGAAAGTTTACGTTTACGATTAAGCTCTCGTCAAATATATGACTCTACAATCTTCCTATTATGATCCTTCTTAGCGATAACTTATTTCGCTAGAAGCCCTCTTAAATTAAAATGCACGATATTTTTATGAAAAATATTATTATAGTGGAAAACATTTAAATGCTTTATTTATTTGATGTTGGTACAATATTGCAAATCCAAGTGTGTGATAAGTGACTTCAAATATGTATGTGATTTTTATTTTCCATATGAGAAAAATATACTAAGAGAAAAATACAGTTTTGGCAAGTATTAAATTAACAACTCTAAAATTTAAATACTTGCAATCAAGTAGTACTGAACGCTATATTTTTATAGTACTATAGTATAGTTTTATAATATTTAGTACTACTTTAGTTCTTATAATTTTTTAAAACTAGTTGCAAATATTTAAGTTGTTAATTTATAATTGCCAAAACTATTCTTTTTCTCTCAATGTAAAAACAGCACTGTTAAAATCACTGTTGGTGTCAAATTATATCTAATTAAAATTTTTAAGTTTCTATAGGTAGCTCAATATATTGTTAATTGAAGCAATGAAATTAAATAATTTAACTTAAGAATAAATATGATCAAATTTGATATTAATGTGGACGTTGTTCACTTTAAAACAATTACAGAAACAGATAATTTAACACATGGAAACTTTTGTTAAAAATAACAAAAATTTTTTAACTCAAGAGATTGGGTTATCATTGCTCTAAGTTACTTTAAGTTTTAAAATTTAACAGTGTATTACAAATTAAAATGTCTAAAATTCATTTTGTATTTATTATCATTTTGTATTATTTTTACATGAAAAACTAATTTACATACACATAAAGGTATTAAAGATAGACTTGAATTTGGAGTGAATGTACTGATTCAATTAAACCCATCATAATTATCATCTCCTGAACTTGTAAAAAAAACATATCGTTACAATATCAACCGCTTTAAAATTGGTTCTAATCCATTAGAACAATAAGTTAGGATGACAGGTCCAAAACTGGTTTGGAACGACGGACATGTGCTTTCTTGTTTGCAGGTTACGGGTGGTCGTGAATAATAGCTGACGAGTAGTTGTCTTGATATATACCATCCGTCAAGTCGACGTAGGAAGTTCCGTCGTCGACGGGATATTTTGGCATATGTCCAGCCATATCCCACGAACAACAAACTCGTAAACTTAAGGAAACACGATTGCGTTTTGATTTTTAAGAATAAAGAAGTATAGCAAATAAACAAAATAAATAGAATAAACAAAATAATCAGTGTGAAAATAAGAGAGAAAAAAGCAATTATAAAACTAATAAAAAAACTAATAAAATATAAATAATGAGGAAAATAATTGCTAAAAACGAAGAAACTTTAGATTTTGATTGGCTCTTAATAAAAGATCTTAGCGATATGCAATGGAGAATAATGTTCCTCTATATTATACAGGCACGTCAAAAGATGAACAGATATATCTGAACAGATTTAACGAAGGCAAGACGTATCCGACTGATTGAGTTACCTATCTCTATTCTTTGTTGAGTTTATCGTAATTGCATTGCGGGCGTGTTCTAATATCTCTAGCGATTGAGCTAGGAAAGGTCGATAGAAAGGGATTCCAGCGTGGAGATAATTAACTTTCTACTCGATCGCTTCGTCCGTTTCTCATTACTCTCGACGCCGTTATGGACGTTTACCATCTATTTTCAACAATTTGCTTCAATTTTAAGATTATTATATTAAGCAGAGCGATAATTTATAATTTTTAGAAAACCGTAGTCCCCTTCTGTGATGGTTTTAAAAATTCTTATCTCATATGTTATTTTTATAAAAAGACGTTTAAATATAGATGTATTCGCGTATTAACGTTTGAAATCCAATGGTTTGAATTATTAAGACTGAGGATTACGATGCTGTTACTCATATGGCCTAGAATGTCCCATAAATAATTTTCTTCTCGGAAGAACTTTAGGACGCTATGCCTTAGTTTTGAGATACGGCGGCTATATTTTATAAAAAGGACGTCCAGTTATTCTTGCCGGTATTCCTGTCGCGAGTGTCCACGGATGAATTTCTGCGATCGTGGTAAATCCCGCGGAGCGTATAAACGGGAAACCTCACGACGTGTAACGCCTTACAATCGCCGGTCGTCGCGCATTCGTAGCAATGGCGTGGAACGAATCCGAACATTTGTATGCGCCCGGTTACAATCCGCGAGCTAGGACATCCATTTTGTGCCCGGTGGAGAACGCTTGTTTAACCCCCTTCCCTTAAAATGACAAGTCGTGCTCATGCCTGGTAGCGACGGTGGTCTAAAAGCGGCTAGAGACCGAGTGACACTTGTGATCCTTTGAAGTGATATATGCAGTTTGTTATACACGCTTATTTTATACGCAAAGTTTGAAACCGTGAGCGTCTCACAGTCGTCGTATGCTTTATGATGCTTACAGTAGATAAACAAATTATTCTATGCAAGAAAGACGGCGATTTATTTAGAAAAATGATTTATTTTCAATATGCATGCCTACACTGAGAAAAATGTTTGTATATGTAACTTACAAAAATTGTACTAAAATTGTATTAAAATTTGATTATTAAATAACCAAGTTTTGATTCCAACAACAAAAGTTTTAAATTAAAAAATAAGAAAGTCTTTGCAAGTCACGTATTATATAAAACATTTCTCGATCTCAGTGAAAAATTAAATACTCTCAAGGATTCCTCCTGCGAAAAAATAAATTATCTCCTTTCGAGCAATAAGTTATGCTCTTCCGGATAAATTTTTCAGAGAATTAGCTCCTAGTATATATTTTCCTTCGCACATCAGAGATTCAATACTAATTGGCAACTACAGTTCGATCTCAAAAAACGGCAGATGTCGAGGCAAGCAGTTAACGCGCCAACGGCCGCTCGATCCCTCGAGAGAAGACCCAGAAACAACTAATCTCCGACATAATTAACTCACTCAACGTGCACACCGTGTTCCGTTTATTTTCGTTACGTTAGCTGTTCCGTGCTTTGAAGACGGTCGCCGTTGCGGATTTAAAAGAGCCGTGTAACTTGGAAGTGCTTTGGGCGAACAAATACGAGCGTGGGAGAAAATCCTAGCGGCGCTATGGCGTGCAGCATCCTTCCGGCTAAACATTTGCCTTTAGGAGTACAATGCGATGCGGAGAGATCGGTGATCTGCATTATACACACCGTCTTTAAGCTGCTTAACGTCGGAAGATATTTCAACCCGATGCTGGGTCGGCTCGACGTGTCGCAACAACAGCGAGCTATCGAGAGATGTCCGAGAAAGCCGATCGGCAGCAGCGAAAGACCATGTTTTCCAACATGCGATTAATCTCCCGCGCAATTAACCCGCCGTCGTGCAACCGGTTTATTTTCAGCGCTTCGCACCACTTTATTTTTACCGGCTGACGCTTTTCCCGATCGCCCCCGTTTTTTCTCATAACAATCCTTCATTTTTAGACGCCAAGTATTTTATCAGAATATCTCCGTGACAATATTTATCCAGCTATTTACAGAAATTCGTCATTTTTTAAGACGGAATGGAAGGATGGTCGATCACGATTTATTATTTTATCGATTAAATATGTATATTAAACTCTGTAATACGACTTTTTTATATGTGTGACATAAAATTTTTCAATAATTCTTAAAACATATACAGTCAAAAAGTTTTTTATTTTAATAACACGAATTTTTCTCCTTGATATATGATGCTAACTTATTTTCATAAAGAACATGTGAAAAGAAACATGATTTATCATCGAGAGTCAGCTGACATGAAAATTAAATATTATTTCATTTCCAGAGTCAAATTTTCAACTCAATGCGCGGTGATATAATGCTCCAAAATCACGGAAGCAATACCAAATGTACATTCGTAAAAGTCAGAGGGTCGTCGCGTGTAAACGTCATTTCGTAACTTCCCTTCGTAAAAAGTTTCCTTAATATCCGCGGGACGCGATCGCGTACTTTTCTCAACGGGACAAGTAACATCTTGCGGCGAGGGGTTTGCGGTTGTCCCGACGACACGACGATGGGAACCCGGACATTTGCATGCGTCTCTTGCAAGTTGCTGCAGTGTGTACCTGTAA
>Ga0157364_1007193_pt1 | contig 11518 bp, 5 predicted proteins | sample AttsexASBM2_FD_111476 | JGI IMG/M metagenome (GOLD analysis project Ga0157364, IMG submission 111476) | Fungus gardens microbial communities from leaf cutter ant in Ribeirão Preto, State of São Paulo, Brazil - Atta sexdens ASBM2 | ecosystem: Host-associated > Fungi > Mycelium > Unclassified ...
ATAATATTGTAAAAATCTTCATGAATACAAATCACTGTCTGAGTGTCTCTTTTGTTGTCTTATTGTTTTTAATATATATTTTATTTTATAGGTATATGTATGTATATATATATATATATATATATATATATATATATGTTCTGTGTTTTAATCGGAGATTGTAAGTATTGCTGTTATAAATAATGTTATAAATTTGATATTAAATATCAATAAAATCAATAAAATATTAATAAAAGTGATATTTCGGTAGTGATCAAGAAATCAAGAAAAAATCAAATTTGAAGAAATGTAAAAAATTATTTATGTATAATTATAATAAAATTATGCATAATTGTGTATAAGCAATTTTTTTTACTGTTTTTCCAAGCTTGTTTTTTTTTTCTAAAACGTACAATGCGAAAATTATTTCTTTAATTATTTTTTATGTTATCATTACTATTGTTATTTGTATTACACTAAAAAGTATAAGTAATTTTACAAAAAGAAGAGAGATGTTTGAATATATATGGACACATATATATATATATATATATATATATATATATATACACACATATATATATATATGATTATAAATATTTATAAATATTTAAGTATACATATTAATGTATGTGAGAAATCATGTGGACTGTTACATTGAACACTATTATATGGAACATTCTCCGAATATATAACGATGTATGAATAAAATATTTAACGATTATTTAAATGTTCTTACAGTCTGAAAATATTTCGGGACATTCTGAAATATTCTTGGAATTAAGGATGCATCGGATCGTAAAATTACTAGATATCAGATATCCGATATCCTCCCAGCAAACGAGAATGGATTGAAATGAATTGAAATGGATTCAGATTTTCAGAAATATTGATTCATGAATGTTAAAATGAATGTTTTTCAATTCTGAATGCATTTTTATACATTTATAGGAATTGCATGGAGCATATCTCTATGCCTTTCAATCTAAAAAAAAATATTAGCTTTTCCTGTGCACACAGACACAATTGTGAATACTGTTCAATTCAAAATTTTGAATAGGAAATGCAGTTTTCAATCCAATTGTATCCAATTGAATCCAATTTAAAATCTAAAAAAAAGTATTCGCTATTTAAAATACGAATAGAAAAATTCGGATAGAAAAATATTTCAATTCATTTTAATCCATTCTCGCTAAATCATCGCATATCCGAGAAGGTAATTTTTTCGAGTCGGATATTCGACATTTTCCAGATATTCGATCGAAATCCAAGTGTTTTCAAAAAAAAAAAAATAAAAATAAAAAAAAGCTTATAGAGAAAAAGATTGTAATTTTGCAACAATGTATAAGATATTATAGCATCATGACTATGCATATTTATTTCTCGAACATTTGTATAAGAAAAAAATCAACAATTTAATCGGATGTGACATCAAATCGGATATATTCCGGATATCTATTAATGATATATCCGGCTATTCGATCGAATAGTAAAAAAGTGCCGGATAATACCGGATACTTTCCGGATATTCGGTGGATCCCTACTTAGAATATTATTTTCAGATTTTATAAATACATTTCATGAATATTCTTAGCGTCAGCTGGCATTTTTTAATCGGTATCGACCGCGATAAGAGCTTAGGATTGATCGGTGGAACGAATGGTGCTCTTATTGACCGACAGATAATTCTTGGAGCAAAGATTCGCGGGCGCTCGCGCGACGACAAGAGGCCGCGAGGCGCGGCAGTCGGACAGTCGTGTCGGGACCACCGTGCAATGTGGATGTCGTCTCGCATTTCGCGTGTCAACATCTCGTGGTTTCGATCGGCGCCGTACCTACGTGCCAGTGACACTTGGCGGCTTGCTGCCCGCGGGCAGGCATGCGGGAGCGACGCTGAGAGAGATAGATACATATCCGTATATCTGTAAACACGCTACTCGCGTGGCGCGCGATCAATCCACCGATTGCCGATCGTCGCCGTCTGTAAGTCGTTGATTTTTATTGTCGCCCACGTTTCCTTGCGCAGATCGGATCGGACACAGGCAGATCGGATCGGTGAATTACGGCGCATACTTGCCCGAGTTTTACGTTATTAGAGGAAGAGGAAGAAGTTGGAGCTTCCGCGATCGACCGGTTGTCGGCCCGCCCACCGCGAGGAAGAGCCGCGGACCTCGGCGCGGACGTCGGGAGACAGAAGTGCCACCGGTGTTTTCGCCTCCCGTACGTACGAGAGTACCTAAGAGCAAACGAACTCTGATCTGTAGCAACTCTGCGCGTTTCGCAACGTTTAGCAATATTCCAGAGGAGCGATCTCGGTATTCTCGATTCACCGCGGAGCTGGGCGAGCAGCCAGGAACCGTCACTATCACCACCGTCGCTGCCGCCGCCGTCGCCGCGAGAAAGTGAGTAAATTTTTTGCATTGCTTTTTTTGTTCTCCGCATTCTCGTCATTCGCAGCTGACACGCGTTCCACAGTGCGCAACCTCTCTTCCAGGTGCCAGACCTCTCTGCTGCAATTTTGATTTTTTGCGATATATCGCGCCTTCCGTTTATCTCTCCTCCTCCGCAGGCGGAAGTGGAAAGAAAAAAAAAAGGAAATCTCAAATGTCTCTTGTGGCGACGTTTGGAATTGCCCGCGTAAAAATACTTCTCGCTTGATGATTTCCGTCCGTAGGCGCTTTATTAAAGTTCCTCGGCGACACGATACGGAACGCACGATGCTAACGCCGCGCTGTCGTTCTCCACGGTTTGCAGGCTACGACGCGGTCGGCTGTTAAGTCGAGCGGTGCCTTTCGATTATCGGTAATGAGATGCGTGCCGGCGCTTTCATTGGCCACGACGACCGCACGCCCGGCCGTCATCGGCTCGCTAATGACGCGTCCGACGCCCGGCGTTCGCGAACGAGCGAGCGGCGAGCGATGACAAGAACAATGTGTCGAACATCGGATCGTATCTTCGCTCTGCCACATCGCATAAGACGCGATGGATGTTTCTTTCTATCAGTGTAATTTAATTTTAATCTCGGTTTGATTTGTTTTATCGTTTTCTGATTCTTAGATCCGGTTCTATCAATGTAAGATTAACTTTAATCTTGGTTTGATTGCTTATCTTTTTCTAATTATTAAAATCGGAAAAAATGAAGATTAAATTGATTTGAAATTAAAGTTAATTTACATTGGTAGAAGTAGATATTAGAGATTGAAAATTGAGCCATTCTTTTTTAAGGTTGTACTATCTATCATTAATTGTAAGATCAATCTTATTGGAAAAAAAGATTCTTTTAACATCATAAGAATTTATTTTACTGATTATATTTCCTGCCTAATGTTTTAACTCGCAATTCTCTTATTTATATACCTATATATTTTATCTATAAAATTTTGAAAACAGTTTATAAAAGATGAACAGTATTATATTTCTGTAAAATAAATTTTCTATAATGTAATAACTAATGCAACGTTTAATAATAAAGGGATTTCAGTCTAATTTTATCAATGTGGATTCATTTTAATCTTGATTTAATTTATTCTTCTTCTTTTTCTAAAAGAACTTCTTAGAACTTCTTAGAACTAGAAAAAGGTGAAGAGTAAGTTGAACCGGGATTAAATTTACAATTGGTAGAGCATAAGTCATTGTTTACCTTTTTCTACTCAGAAAAAGATAAACAATAATTTAAACCGAATTAGAAAAAGAAAAAGTTTAAATCGTAATTAATCTTACATTGGTAGACCAGACCTTAAAACTAGAAAATGATAAAAAATGGAGGCTATTAGAGTTAATTCCAGTGACTTTTTTGTCTTTATTATAGAGCTGCTGATTTGCTTCGAAGACTTCGACATTCGAACCTCGAAGCTTCGAAACTTCGGCATCATCTTCGAAGATCGAAGCTTCGAATTTTTGATGCTTCAATTTTCGAAGCATCGAAGAATCAAAAGTTATACAATTTTTAATTTAATAGTTAATAGTAACGAATATGTTTTTATAAAAAATATACAGATATATTTACGAATATATGTATATTATGAATATATATTTTCATTTTCTTCTATTCATACAAATATCTTTTCCGAAGCTTCGAATTTTCAAGTAAGGTTGTTATTAAAAATAACAACCTTACTTGAACTTCTTGAAATTCTTATTGAAGTTCTTATGAAAGTTCATCTGAACTTCTTCTTGAAATTTTTATGACACCTGCGATTTTAGAGGTTTGAATATGTTATTAATTTTCAGATTATTTTTCCTTATTTTTTGTATATAGCTGTAATTCTGACTAGGATAAAAAATAAGTTAAATAGAAATTAAAGTAATCTACATTGATAAAAGTGAACATGATTGTCAGTTATATTATTATATTGGAATCGGATGATTTTCCTTGTTCCATCTTCAGTGTCCATTTTTCTCTTTTTGCTTTTTTTATCTTTAAACCTCTCATCGAAATCGTTTCCTCTTTGCTCTTCCGTAAGAGGAAATGCTGACGTGTGCACTCAAAGTAAGGCAGAAAAGGTAGAAAACCGAGATGGTTCATCTTTCATCTCAAAGCAGGTCGGGACATAAGTGATACCGATCGACTCGGCAACACTTGGTCTTTCAAATTTGGTATTTAAATCTCACTTTCAAATTCTTGGCAATGAGACGAGCGGCGCGTCTCGTGTCAATATTTTCACACCTGACATCGGAGAAAGTGTATATACGTCTGTATTAATTTTTACGTGAGCGTTTCAGAGTGTAAGGGATCTAGCTCGAAAATGCAAGTCTCAGCGAAAATAATAACGAATTCGATTACTCGCATTACGCTGAATTAATGCATACTAAAAACAGCTATCATGCGATTAACGAAGTTAAATGTAAAAGCATATAAATATTTTAAAAGATTAATTGCCTAATAATGACATAATCACATTATTTAACATAAAGACATTTAATATAAGTGCAGTATTGTTTTATTAAAAGTTGATTATATTATGTCACTGCTTAAATACTTTATAAAGTAATTTTAATGTATATTAATTTAGTGTAGTACGAAAAAAAGTTTACTGAAAAATCTAAAATTTTTAGATCGAAAAATAATTTTGTTTGGAATAATTTTGTTTGGTTATTAAAATAATTAAAATAATATATAACGATACTTATATATTACAATAAGAGTTCTTTAGAAATAATTGTTAGAATGTTAAAACTTTTATTAACTTTGTTATTAAAACTTAAATATTCTACATAATTATTTTGATGGTCTGATCTAAATAAAGTTATATTCAGATCTGTATCTAACTATATTTTGAGAACAATTTACTTTATTATTTATTATTATTTTGAGAATAGTTTGTTATTTATTTTAGCAAGAAAACTATTTTTTTCATATGCGAGTGATATTGAATTTACTATAAAAAAAACAACAAAATATTATTTACATAACAGGATACATTTCTCAAGTTTAAGAATTGCGATAAACAGGAAAAGAGAAGAGAGGAAAGAGGGTGATATTTAAAGTGCGCATTTCCGTCGTTTATACGCAGTATTTTCGACACGTTTATTATTACGTACGTGATTCCTTAGACCGTCGAATTCGACACGTACGTGAAATCTTCGCATGCGAGTGTAGTAAAAAAAAACATTTGCAGTTTGCATTTATCATCGGACACTCAGTTGTAGTCCGATTGCTATAATAGCTCCTTGCTGGTTTTCCTGATAACGCGTCAATGAAAACTAGAGCATTGGGGCGGTTACGTTCAATGCTGAATGCCAGGAATCGCGTGATTGATTTTTTTCATTCCCTTTACTGTATTCGAATTTTTGAAAAAAAAATAGAAGCGTAAAAACAAAAACAAAAGCTTATCAACTGGAATGGCATTTTTTAGAAATGCATTTATTAAATATAAATAAATCGGGACGATGTCTTTGACTCGAGTTGTCTCGATTTTAATTTGTACTTCTCATCTCGTACCACTCTTACTAAAAAATAGTACAATACAAAACTAAATAATGTAAATCAAATCGAAATAAATAAAAAACAAGAGAAAATAAAAGACAGGCAGCTGGGAATTTGCGCGATTAAAATTACGCAATACGATATAAATAAGACTTCAATATTTACAACATTACATTATCATGTGTACATAGTTCGACTTTTAGCAATTAGTCATCTTTAGCAATTAATTAATACGCAATGAATTTATACATTTAATTTTCCAATGAAATTTATGGTAATATTTTTCATGAAGCAATCAACCCTTCTCTTATGAAGAGTCAGAGTAAAATATACGAAAAAATAAAATAGTAAAATGTACGAAAAAATCGTGACTTAATCGCCCTTCAGATTCGCACGTTTCAGTGAGGTATGAAATCTTGCTGCTGGAAGGTAATACAGCACGTTTATTCCACCAATTACTAAATGTCCTCGCAATTAGTGTTAAATCAGTTACTTTAACAGAGATGCTGCTCTTCGCGGATGACATAGTTCTTATTTTTGATATCGTATCACGTTCAAAATATCGATGCGTCTTTCGTTAATATCACTATTCTTGCATAACGGTGCATAATAGCTTGGTTAATCAACGTTTCGAAAGACATAGCAGTATCTTTTTCGAGAAAAATGATACTCGCTTTATCCCGCGAGATAATGATGAACATAATGAGATAGAAAACTGCCAGCGTCTCGGAAGCAGATCCATTGTGATTTTCTTTATATATTGTATCTTTAACGATTTTAACTTTTTCTTGGACGAGAAAGACTTCGAGTGATATGAAATTGCGTTTATCTTTCTTTTGAAAGAGGTGCCAACCTTATTTTCCAGGGTCTTCGAATATCGATTGCATGTATCCGGAGACAGCGGGTTCAACGGGTTTTTATCACGTCGGAATTCTCCGTAAAACGGATATAATACTTCGTTGACTGGAGTAGGTCAAACATGCTTGGCGAATCCATAAGGGTTAATGACATCGCGCGTGAATTGCTTCCTTCTTTGCATATCCGGTTTGAGATAAAAGTATATTGAGTGATGTTTTGTATGTTTCAGTCAAATACCTGGCGGCGAAATCAATTAAATAATTAGTATTGCGTTGTATTGTATGATAAAAAGAATAGTCTTCTCGTTTGCTCCGAAAATTTATGCTCCGTAACGTAAAAGATTAATTGAATTTAATTACATTGTGTCAGGTGTTGCATTCGTGTGCAATACATATATTTTAAACGTTATACTGAGAGAAAAAATTTTGATATGTATGACTATAATTGCATATAATAAAATAATTATGATTAGGAGCTCCATTTTTATACTTATTACTACTATAATGTTAGCAATAAATATGTTTATAGAATATATCAAGATGAATATATGATTATTATTGAAAAATGTAATTATATAAATATAATTATTATTACTAACGTAGCAGTAATAACTATAAAAATGGAGCTTTCAATCATAATTATTTTATCGTGCGATTTATAATCACAAATACTAAAAACTTTTTTTTTTAATGTAGGAAGATGCAAATTAATCTTAAGGAAATATAGTAGTTTCAATGTAATGTTTTACGACTCAACATCGAATACGTAACTTCGTTTACGTCATGCATTAACAAGGATGCGACGTCCGCGAAAGGTGATATGGAGGATATGATATATACATGAAAGACGGACAATTTTTCTGCATTTTGTAAGTCGGGAATATTTTTAGCGCGACACACATTCGTGCGTTATGGCTTCAAGGCTGTGTTGAGATTCAAAGATGATATTTTCAAATGGAAAGGACATCGCATTGTATAAATAAATATACCTCATCTAACAAAGTTTAAAATTAGATTTTTCAGTACAATGCGCTTTGACATTTTTTCTTACTGGCTTTTATTTTTTAATCGGGCAGCGTCTCCAGTTGTTCACTTAAGGCGTACGATCTCAAAAATAATCTTGAAAGAGAACAAAAAAGTGAAAGGAACTTCTTTTTTTAACGAACGTATACTATTCTCGTCGATATGCATAATGCATCCGGATGTATAACGCAGTGGATCGCGATTGACGGTATTTATTTCTTGAAGTTGGACATTGGATGAATTATTTACTCTATAAAATTATATTGGCGCAGTACAGTTAATTGTGTTGATCTCTTTGAAAGTCATGGCGGAGATACGATCCTCCCAGCGAGGATGCAATTCTGCCTTGTTGATTGTAACATACACCTTTCCTGTGAGAATGCTCTTACGTAATTCACGATGAACTTGCTATCCTCTTGCATGAAATTAGATACTGCGCATGGCTTTTGGGAACACTCCAGTAATCCGAGGTCAAGGTATGTCGTAGGCCGTAATGCGTCAGATTGAATCTTAGTCCCGGTTGACGCATTGCATACTGACGACCCTGGAATGCAAGCCTGTTTGCACCTGGTGCGGAGGCGTAAATTACATCTTTTGAGGAATGCAAAACGAATTGACAGCAAGTATATCATGCTAAGAAATTGAAATTGAAATTAAGCCGGTAAGAGATACTTACACTGAGAAAAATGATCTGGTTGGATTAAATAGTAATTCTGATGGAAAATGAACGAATCAGAATTTTCTGGTTAAATCGGCTAGAATTCTAATTGAATTCTGATTGATATATTATTCTGGTAAAAATAAGAATTCTAATAGATTTTGTCAGAAATATTGTACCAAAATTTCGGTTATCTCAACTCTAAAATTCTAATAAATTTAATCAGAAAATTCTGATTCATCCATTTTCAACCGGATCCATTTTTTGTCAGTGTATTTCTGATTCTCTGTTAATATCACGACTAGTTTATCGATATACGGAGCGACATTTAAATAAGAATATTTATTAACTATTCGATTTCTTTCAAGGAACTTTCGCGACTTAATGTCAGCAGCGTTCTTGTAGATTTATTAAATGGAAAAATTTTTACGATTGCAATCCATCCTTCTTGACAATATACATGTACGGTAATATTTCGTGCTATAATCGTGAAATCTTTTTTATAGCTGTATATACAAATAAAATATCTAAAATATGTGAGCCTCCGCAATTGTGTTAGTGCGTAAATCATATATATTCATAAACGATAAAATATAAATATTTAATATATATATATATATATATATATATATATATATATATATGTATAAATATTTTCTTACAAGCAATTAGGATGTTCTGAAGTTAGCGTTTTATTAATTGTCAAAAAACAATAATAATTCCAGCATTTTTCGTAGTTCTGCCGTTTTTGAGTGTTTTCGTTGGAACAAAAGTTTAAGAACTTTACAATTTAAACAGAACTTCATTAAAAAGGAATGAAATTTAAATTAAAAGCAAGAGTTTTAGAGCTTAAAATCTCTACTTTTAAAAGGTCACTATGTCTTTTTAGTTTCTGTGAGTTTGGTAATTTTTTATATATATAGAAAACTACAAGCTGGACAAAATAGGAAAGTTTCTTTTCACTTTGTGAGCTTGTTACGTGTTCGAAAAAAACTTGCGAAAATTTTTTACTTTCATGAAAGCTTAAAGTTTGCCCTACAAAAATCGATTTTTAAAAATGTTTTTAAGATTTTTTGTTACTGAGTTTACTGAGTTATTGTAGATTAAATAAAAGAGCATTTTGATTGCTCATAACTTTCTTTAAAAATCTATAATGAATTACTTTTGTTCCAATTTAACATTTGCTGAAACGAAGTTAAAAGTAAATATGAATTCACAGACGTTTCGATTCTGGATTTGAATTCTCTTCAGTGCGATAATTAGTGAAATCGATTACAGACACAATTTTTATAGCAATACGAAAACTTTTGTGTTAAGAAAAACTACAATTATTTTTGTGCTGTGCGTAATACATTTAGGATCATATTAAATGTCGCCGTTTAATAACAATGTTTTATTCGGCGAATAGCTGTTGAGTAGATAAAATTGCATGTCCTCATGCACACCACTATGCCACTGTGCATTAATACGGTTTCATTAGGCGATATTGATAGTCAATTGGCGGTTTATTGTCCAACTACTGCATCATTTGGTGCCAAGACGGAGTAAACATTTTTGTTGTGTTGTTGCAATTCATACAGCCGCTGATATTTTTACAATATATCATATAAATATGAAAAATTAAAATTTACACTTACAGAATTTCAATGGCAAAATTTAATGAGTGAATTAAAAAAAGAAACGAAATGGAAAAGTTAATAAATGATTTAAAATTATTAATTCTAATAATTAATAGTAGAATAATATTATCCCATAGAGGATAGTCTAATACTGGAATATATTCTGTCTGTAGAATTTCAGTAGCAAAATTGATCAAGCATCGAACTTATTTTAATATAGTATGAATTTTAAAAAAATACGAAACCGAAAAAAAATTTAATAAATTAGTAATTCTAATGAATAACATAATATTATTGCATAATAATCCAATACTGGAACATGTATCATTTAAACAAGAATTAAACAAGAAGTGATAATGTTACGGGGTCTAAAAGAATATATTAAAATTTTATAAATATATTCTTATTATTATATAATTATTCTACGAATAAATGGAAAAAAAACAGACATATTTTTTCTATCTTTTTTGAATTAATTCTTTTTTGAATTAAAACAAGCAGTGGCATGTGGCATAATATTGGAGTTGAAGAGATTTTCAGTGTATCACATGATAATATCATCTTGTGGCAGCTATCTTTTAAACAACATTTTAATATCCCTGCATTGAAATGTTTGATGATAACTTTTTTTTATCATACCTAATAAAAAGAAATAAATAGAATATATATGTATTAAATAGCACGCATTTATAGCGATGTGATGTTAAAATGAACTTTATCTAGTAATGTGTGTATTAAAAAATTATAAGTGTGTGGTAATACATTCTTATTACATTCAGTCATTTACAATTTATAATGTCTGTCGACTTCCGCTGTTAATTTTTCACGATTTAGTATTTTGAGTTAGATTTATATTCGTAATTCTATTTACAAGTTAAATGAAGTTTGCATCGTTTTTAGTAAATGTCTAACATAAAAAATAAATACACAAATTGTTTTTAAAAATAACATAGTGCAAATAATATTATTTATTTAATATCATTATGATAATTAATAATTTTTAATATTATAGCGTTTAATGCGTATTTTAGTGATAATTAGTTGATAATATTATTATAATTTGAGTGAAATAATCACATTTTTACAGTAAAAAAAATATTAATTTTAATTGTAATGTTTATAAAATATTTAAAAAAGTATTAATTATTTATTAAAATATATTTCTAAGACCTCCATTATATTTTTGCGCAAAACTAATTTTACTGATTTTGCTGCAGCTTATGATAATTTCCAGAATACATTTTATACGTTAATATTAGGTGTACAACTTTGCTTCCGCCGTTTTTCTATAGATGGCTTTAGCGGTAAGTGGTGGTCGAAATAAATAGATCACAGACGTCATACAATAAACTTGGGCATCTGTCAACATAACTCCATAGAAACATTAGTCGATTTGTGTCTGCATCATAAAGTTATTCTCGATTGAAAATGTCAGTTTACGAGCCAAATTCTCGTC
>Ga0157364_1007194_pt1 | contig 11517 bp, 9 predicted proteins | sample AttsexASBM2_FD_111476 | JGI IMG/M metagenome (GOLD analysis project Ga0157364, IMG submission 111476) | Fungus gardens microbial communities from leaf cutter ant in Ribeirão Preto, State of São Paulo, Brazil - Atta sexdens ASBM2 | ecosystem: Host-associated > Fungi > Mycelium > Unclassified ...
CTATCACTTGTTTCGATCAATGGTACACGGCCTGGCTGACCAGCACTTCCGGTCTTATGAAGAAGTAAAAAATTGGATCGATTCGTGGATAGCCTCAAAAGATGACCAGTTTTTTCGACGCGGCATTCGTACGCTACCCGAAAGATGGGAGAAAGTAATGGAAAGCGATGGACAATACTTTGAATCATAAATGTATAACCAGTTTTTTACAATAAAGCCTCGAATTTCGGAAAAAAACGGCGAAAGCAAAGTTGTACACCTAATAAATTAAAAAATATTTGTTTAAATACTACTAAATAAACATTTATTAAATGTAAACATACATTTATCTGATAAAAGAATCATTAATTTGATTTAAGTAATTTTTTTATTTTGAGTAATTATATATTTATTTACTGTAAGTAAATATTATGTAAGATTATTTCAAACAATTATTTTTAAAATTTTTATTAAATTTTTTTTAATGAAACAGAATTATTAAATGTAATAATCATACTCAATATTTTTTCTCAAGTTTACAAATGCGTTCTTTACAGATTTGTATAAATAATTATCGATTTATCAATTCACATAAAATAAAACTTTTATACCTGGACTCACCATCATTTATAAGAATTGAAGATAATTTATATTTTATATTTATATTTTAATTTTGTGTTTGTTTAATATTGATGTTGATCCATTGTACGATAAAGCCACATATTTTACAAGCTGTCTTTAGGTTTGTTCGCGTCATAAGCTCCAACATGCTCCTACCACAGTTCCTAGCCGATTAATTACTATGCTGATAAAATTATAAAAAATAACTGACAATGAGTTAGGTTAAAAATAGCATGCTACATTGTGAAATTCATGTAAGATATTTCAAGTTTATTACTACTAAGCACACATCTATTTCATTTAAAACAGAGAAGAAAACAAAGAAGTATAAACTATTCAATATATTTTTAAATTATTGAAACGTTAATTTTAGTAAAATTAATTAAACGTATTTCATATATTTTATTGTGGCAACATTAAATATCAGAAAGAAACACATAAAATTCTTTAAAATACCATATATATTATTCTATGATTATCATGCATTTTAAGATAAATTTTAAGAGAAAATTCTCTCCGTGTATGTTATAATATATTTTAACGAAATATATTTTATTTGTATAATTTTTTTAAATATATTTATTTTTTATAGTCGCATGTGATGAAAATGAAAAAAAGTAAACGAAAAAAAGACAAGGAATCTGGTGTAGCACGTGGCATCGATTTTCAATTTATATCCAATGTAATCAACTTTGACTTCCCATTGAATTTAAACTCTTACGTACACAGAGCAGGGCGTACTGCTCGTGGAAAGAACCAGGGAACCGTTCTTAGCTTCGTAGCTATTAAGGAAAAATCATTAATGGAAAAAATAGAACAAGAATTGAAGCACACTTACAATTGTGAGAATCTATTTAAAATTTATCAGTTTAAATTGGAAGAAATGGAAGGCTTTCGGTATGTGTAATCTGATTTTTCTGATTTTATTCTTGCAACATATTAAAGATTTTTTGTAAAAGAGGAGAGAGAGAGAGAGAGAGAGAGGCATACTTTTTTCAAACAAATTTTGTTTTTTAATTTATTTAAATTTTTTAGAATTATTTTTTATGCTGATCTTATTTTATGAAATTATGATAATTTTAGATATCGTGCGAAAGATGCTTGGAAAGCCGTTACAAGGATTGCTGTTCGAGAAGCGAGATTGAAAGAAATTAAACAAGAAGTTATAAATTGTGAAAAGCTAAAAAGTTATTTTGAGGATAATCCACGAGACTTGAAATCATTACGGCAAGACAAGACGTTGCATACTGTGAAACTTCAACCACATTTAAAAGATGTGCCTGAATATATAGTACCACCCACTTTGAAGAAAATCATGGGAATAGGAAGAAGAAAAAGAAAATTTGATAGAGATTCTGTATCAGGAGAAACGACCAAATCAAGATATCTAGCACGTGCTTCAAATCCATTGATAAGTTTACAGATACCAGGAAATAAATCTCTGTAATAAGTTCGTCAAAATTATAGTATAAAATTAATTACATATTCATAAATATATGCAAAAATTCCATCGAAAGAGATTTGTCTTTTTATTTTTAAAATATTGACTTCTACTGTACACATTTGAGGAACAGACTTTTAAAATGCATTTTATTTAGAATTTCATTTTTTTAGTTAAAGATGGCGTAATGTTCAATATTAAATGATTTATATTATAAGTTATTCTGAGATATGCAAAAGGATTTTTTTCATCGTTAATTTATATTCTGAAAAAACATAGATAGTTATAAGCGCATTATGTTTTTTAACTAGAAACAAACAAAATTCATTTGATTAATTTTTAATAACTATTAAATAATTTTGTTTAATATTAGATGTAGTAAAAAGAAATCCATTATTTTTCCATTCAATTTCATGCAAAAATAATGGATTTCTTTTTACTACACCTAATATTTTACATTCTACTAATTGATATATTGTTATATTTTATAAAGTGCACAGTTTTTTCTTTCTCATTTTCTGAAAATTACAAATTTTAGACAAAATGCATTTTGAAAGTCTGCTCCTCATTTGTAGAAAATAATTAGTAAATTTTGAATAAATATGTCTGGATATGATTATATGCATAACATTTTTATTTGTTATATATCAACATCTTCTATGCATTTGCTATTAAAATACAAATGGAACATATAGATAAGAAAATAATAAAGAAAGCTATAAGATGTTAAGAAAAAATTTTATTTACAATTTATTAGAAAAAAAAACGAATTAAGGCTCCTCTGTCTCTAGACCATAAACTTCTGTATCTAGATCACTGTGATAGGAAAAAATCTTATTCCGAGCTGTCTTTGTTTTAGTTTCGGACATTATATTTGCGTCCTGTCTGTGAGTATAGCACGTGATGTCCTTATCTCCGCTTTCCTGTTGAATTTTGATCCAAGATCTCCCTTTGTTTAGGCTTGGATTGCTGTTTCTACAGTAGACTTATCCACATTAATATTCCAGCTTGATTTTTGAATTTGATTGCTGAATGGACCTTTTGGCCTGACCTCTCTTTTTAGATGCCTAGATTGCTTGGTACTGAACGTTTAAGGCTGAAATCCTTTGGACTGAAAAAGAAGAAGAATAAAAAGCAAGAAATCGAGCGAGTCGATCTTTAATAAAATATATTTTTTAATATAAAATTTGAGTTACAATATAAGGCTTCCTAGATAAACTCACAATAAATATGTAAGGAAATGTCAATGTGAGTTATTTTACAACCAACATTAGTTATTTTCATGTGTAATAATACATATATTTAAAAAATTAGATTCAGACGTTTCATCCTAGTATTGAGTTTAAAGATACTATTGTCAATAAGTTATCGATAATTTATCGATTAATTTAAATTTATTGATAATATCATTAAGATAATGATATAAGATAATTTCAAACCTATGTACTTAAACCTTTTTTAATAATTTTACTTGATTTGTCAAATTGAGAAAAATTTTGATTTTAATTCCGACATTTAAATTCTCGATGTAGGGGAGCTCACCTTGACAAGATAAGATTTTATTCACAATTTTTATATATGTTAGTTCATGTTGTCTCTGAGGAAGGCTCAAAAATAAACTGAAACATGTAAGTGCATTTTAATGAATAAAGAAATTTCACATTTCATAGATATATTATTTGTGCGTTTTCTGCGCTTGACTCCAATCCGTATCCTTTCCAGTTCTTTAAAAATAATTTTAATACACAGTTAGAAAAAGTTTGTGTTAATCACATGTCTCAAATAGTCCATCAATTTTTGTATTAATTTAATGCAAGATGAGTATGTTAAAGAATAACTTTGTACTAGGAGGATGCACCGGATATCCGGAAAATATTCGATATTATCTGACACTTTTTTATTATCCAATCGGATAGCCGAATATCACTAGTATCCGGTTCTTCTTATGCTTCTGCTTTCCGATCCAAGGAAAGGGTCACAGTACCATGCGTTGAATTTGAGTATAAAATTCCGTGATAACCTCCACGGGGAATCGGAGGTTTCACTGTTATTTTGTTGCAATTAACAAGGTTGGTGTTCCGGAAGTCACTTTTTCTCGCAGCTATGAGATCAGGACGTCTCGCATCAACTACTGCCAGAGATTCAACTCATCATTTGAATTCCCAGAGTCGATACTATTCCTTCGCATAACAAAGGATGGAACTCCAACCACAGCTGGCATCACCAGATGACCTGAAGGGTGAAGCACATCTCAGGCAACAGATCGTTAAAATAGTACAACATCCAAAATGCTTAAGTCATTGAAATTTAAAAAGTTAATTATATATTTGATTGCTTTTATATTTGTCTTAGCTACAACATAAGCTACAAAGAAAGAAAGGGATATAACTTTAGATCTAAAAAAGATTTTATCAGGAAAAATTTTCCTGATATTCAGTTTACTTGATATCCAATATAAAATAATGAAACTAGATTTTATGGCTAAAGAGATTACAACATCTGGCATTCAATAATAAGTGGACTATAAACAATGCATTTCGTCAATTGAAAATAATTTGTTTTGAATATCCCGAATTAAGGGACAAAGCTTAGACTTGTTCTTTTTACCCAACGACAATGTAGTTAAACAATTAATATAAGTTGGCCCCATCCCATTGAATTGTATACCCACTTCACTCACAAAGGTATACGCGACAGACTATCATTCATTATCCAACGAAATTCATTATCCATTGCCTCGAGAAGGACGATGGAAAAATCCAGTAGCGCCCTGCAGGGCGTTTCTGCAAGGATGAGCAATTTCGCTGCGACACGCCTCGAAACCACGGGGAACCACGAGGAAGTCTACTTATTTGCGTCTTATCCAGACGTTCTGGAAGGATAAGGATAGGGATTAGGATCGAAATTGACTTGCCTATAATGCTGAGACAATCAAATAATTAGACTGCCTCCTGCCGGAGCAAGTCATCGGAGCCTCTATGTGGGACGTCGGCAAACTCTTAACAGTAGGTCACGAGTCGAACGCACAAGGCGTCTGACCACTGACGCCCAAAATGTAGTTAAACAGCTCTTTGAATCTATACAAATATTAGTGAAAGGAATGTTATTTCTTAATATTAAATTTAGTATCTCAAAAATGGCCTAAAAAGTCTTCGCCACAAAAGAATTAAAAATCGGGTTCAAAGAATATCCTTGACTAAAATTCATAGAAAGAATCCAAAAGGCACATCCCACATCTGAGACATATCTAGAGTCATTTGTGTAAATTCTAACCTCATTAAGTAAGACAACTCTAAATGCAGTTAAATTTATAAAGGCTTTATCCGGATTATCACAACCCCTAGCCAAAATTTCCGAGTTTAAATCCACCTTCAATTTAACAGATAAAAAATCCAAAGGGTAAGGAAACGATAAGTGGATTTCTCATATAATAAATGTATATAATTGAATCCTTAAAAGCATTTATTTCATTTCATCTATAAACAATATATGGAATGTTTCTTTTTGCAATTCTTCCATGTACAAGGAACGATGTATCAAAATGTGATAAATGGCTAATCCTATTTATAATAAGAGTACTATAAGTTGAATATATTAAGAGGAAAATCAGTTAATTTTGCCATTCTAATCTTAAAAGGATTCTGCCCAGAGAATTTCCAGCATACGCGATTTGCCGAAGATTTAGGAAGGCCTAGAACCAATTTATAAGCTCTGCAAAGCATGTTATTTATTTGTTTAATGTATGTTTTATACGCATTAATAAACCAAGAAGAATCCCACTCACTCCTGGTAGCCAAATAGTTGCATTAATAAACATTTGATTGCTATGGAATTCTAGCGATGGGCAAGTGCCAATGATCAATCCACGAAATAAAAACAACGACTTTATTACAGACTACTTACACAACTGGAGACAAAAAACAAGTAGAAGCGCTCTCTTCTCACTTGTTCTTTTATTTGTGCCGGAGAGACCGCTTTTGTCTTCTCGAATATTCTAAACGTTTTCAAAATTCCACTTTTATCAAATACTTGCAACTAGCGACTCAATTTCCCTAACGGAATGCAGTAGCTGCATCTCTTATCGAATTACGGCAGCATTATTAGGCTATTTGTTACCCGTTCTTATGCATAAATTCGTTTTATTATGCGTTTCTTTAACTTCTTTCTCTAATTGTTATTCGCTTTTTGTTTTCCTGTTTTTCGCTCATTAGTAACTGTCTCGTGACTCTGTCTATGTTTACTTTTTTTTGTTCGTACAGCTGATTTCCGCACAGACTAATACATATTCGGTGTCTCTTGTATCTATCCTAATCTTTTCCTTGAAATGATAAATCGTTATATTAATCTTTTTTTTCTTGCAATTGTAGTGGCGATAAATTCTCTACAAACATAATGACTGTCATTGGACTAATATCCTGAAGTACCGAAAATTCATTTTAGAATATTTAAAAACTTTGTTGTCTTATGCTTGAGTTCGACTAAGTGATCTCTCCATTTCAAGCCTGAATTCATAATCAATCCCAGATATTTGACCGAGTTAGAAAACGGAATGATCTTGTTCAATTGAATATTTATTGGTATTACAAATTTTCTAGTCCTATGAAAAATTGTGAATTCTGTTTTGCCTATTTCCAAAGTTAAATTTATCGAATCAAGTCAAGAATTAACACTATTAAAGGCCAATTTTAAATGACTGACAACTGACTCCGGATTATTATCAATCGTTAATCGTTATATAAAATAACAAAATCGTCTGCAAATTGAACGAGTAATTATGAGGAACTGAGAATAGAACCCGGTTAACATAAATATTGAATAATATAGGGCTTAATACTGATTCTTGAGGCAAACATTTTGTACTAATCGTTCTCCATAAGAGGTTCCCGAATTAAAAAACTTATGATTCTAAAAGACAAAAAAATGATAGAAAAATCGTTTATATTCCAATGGCAATTTATTAATAAGTCCAAAGAGTATCGATAAGTCCACACTATCATAAGCCCTCTTAATGTCTAGAAATAGAGCACCCAATAATCTTCCATTTATAAAAGTATTATAAGCCTCCACATTAATATGCAATTGCAATGATCACATGATCTCCCCCTACGGAAATTGAGAAATCGGAATTATATTTTTTAATTCAACCAGGCGTTCAAATCTCCTGATAACCAGTTTCTCAAATATTTTACCAATATTTGAGGTAAGAGGTATTAGTCTAAGACCCTTATCATTTGGTTTTGGAATAAGAATGTATCCATTTTATTCCAAGCGTCCTGGAATCTATCATTTTTTGATTGAAGAAATCCGATCTCGAAGCACACTTTATTCTAACAGAACTAACAATGTCAACCATCTCATCAATACCAAACTTCGAAAATAATCTTTTATTTGATTCTATATCGCTATGAAAGTCCAGTCTAACAAAACATCAGAGATGCTAAATTTTGAATTGAATTTTCCATCAACTTTTCGAATGACATCCTAGGTGGATTAATTGAATTATTATAAGCACAGCTCTTAAAAGTATTGATCATATCTCAAAAAGGTTTAATTTGAGGTTATGATTCACCTCATTAACAAATTCTTTAAATCTTTCCTTTTTCCTTTTAGCAATAATTTTCCTAGTTTCATACATATCAGATGAAACTGGTGATAAGCAGCTAATGATTCTCTTGATAGAGAATTTTTGAGTTTTATAAAAGCTTCTCTTCTATTATTGACAGCTTCCGAAGTCATCCCACTATGGTATGACTTTATTTTTGACTGGGAATCTATATCTTTGTATTGTATAAATAAAAAGGAACATACATCCACGACGCTAGATGTTTTAAATGAAAGTCAATATATTTAAAATTATCATATAATAACGTAGACGTTTCAGTCAAGATTTGACCATTAGTACATATTATAGAAATATCAAGATGTCAAAAAAGAATTACAAAAACAAATATTAAGATGTTACAAAAAGAAATACATAGAATTAAAACAATAATTGCTAGTCAAAAAGATGATAAGACAAGACTTTCCAATCGCTTATGGAACGAGTTAACAGAGTAAATTAAGGTTCAAGAAAATGACATTAAACAATATTCGCTTATGAACTATTTTCTTACGTATAGGATTCCTTATTACATGAAGCAAAGTGCGCCTTCGTGTGTAATATACGAAATTTCCAGATTTTATTTAAAATTAAAAAAGAAAATAAGATTTCAATAATATTACTTTAACAATACATTATAATTTGTGAGAATCAGAATTTTATAATAACAAACGCTTACCACGTATTTTTTGACGCAAGTCCTCGCAAATGTACTTCGGAGTAAATAATGTAAATTAAAAGACAGACATTGGAACCACTAGTATGAATTATTGCTGTGACGTCCAACGCTAGTGACAAGCTTTATATATTGTGAAAGTAGAGGATAGGAGAGTGGAGAAGATAATTCTATTGGTGGGTAGAGAGGTTTATTTAAATAATTGGTAGATAAATTTCAGGAAAAAAACGTTCTGTGTCACTTTGTTTATTTAAGCCCATTTCTTGTCTTTTGATATATATCATCTCGGAAATCATCCTTTTATAATAAGATATTCAAAGTCAAAAATGATAGTATTATTCCAATCGTATGATCATAATCTAGTCTGACACGAAATGATAGACAAAGTATTCGTTGGTTTTTTGAAATCGTTTATATATTCTTTTAACCGCGTTTTCAGTTTCCTTTTGATCTGTCCTATGTATGCAATAATTGCAATGAAGACAATTTATTTTATACACCACATTTGAGTGATCTTTTTTAATTTTTATCTTTGTCTGTTTTAATGAAAGTATTCATACAATTTATTGATTTGTGAGCGATATTGAAGTCAAATTTTTTTGTGATAGATTTAAATTTTGCCGAGATTTTATTAAAATAAGGAATGGTAAAATATTTTTTAGAAAACTTAGTAGAATCCGAGTTGGCATTGTCTTTGTGTTCCTTGATATTTTCGAAATTATTTTTGAAAAATAATGCCTTGATTCTGTTATTATTAGTTATTAATAGTTATTAACAATTATTATTAGTTATTAATAGTTGCGAATAAAAATTCTAATGGGTATCCATTTTTTTGGAGAATATTAATTAGGGAAATAATATTTTTCTCATGAAATTTCGAATGAGAAAGGAATAAGATTCTGTCTAACTGTCCAATTACATTCTTTTTGTGTTCTAAAGGATGATTTGAAAAGAAATTTAAGTATCTATGTACCAGAATAAGTGGGCTTCTTATAATTGTCAAAAATAAATCGTCCATCTTCTATTAACAGTTCAACATCGAGAAAATTTATTCCTCCATCATATTCGACAGTAAAATTAATTCTTTCATGGTAAGAATTAAAGGAACATAAGCTTATATTAATATATTCTTTTGGAGTTGCTATAATAATGTCATCAACATAGCGATAATAGACTGGAATATATATGGTTATAGTCTTAAATATGTTAAGTTCCAAATCTTGTATATATTATAACATCAGTTAGAAAGGAGAAAGCGGAAATCCCATGGGCAAACCGAATATTTGTTTGTAAATTTCATCATTAAATTTAAAAAAAGTAGAATTTAGTATTATAATTGAGATTGCTATTTTAAATTCGTAGATAGGTGTTGTTGTATTGTTGCATATCGAATTCCATTTTTCCAAGACACTTTTCAATGCTAAATCATTTGGAATACATGGAAGTAATGTCAAATGATACAATTTGATAATCTTCATCTAGTGGCATATTATTAATTTTTTTAACAAGATCAAAGCTATTTTTAATGTAACTGAAATTTTTTTAAATTTTTATCGACAACATCTTTTAAAAAAGTAGCCAAATTAAAAAATGGACTATTAATGCAATTGACAATCATTCTTAAAGGAAAATCTTCCTTGTGCACTTTAGTAAGCCCGTAAGACCTCGGCAAATCCCCGTCAGATGTACAATTTTTTATACGTGGATTGATCAATATAACCTTTAGTTCTCTAACGTGTCAAAAGTGTACGAATTTCCATCGTCAATTTACTAATAAGGATCTTTTTTTTATCGTAATGTACAATAAATATTATTATCGGATAAAATTTCATCCATTTTATCATTGTAATTCTTCGAATTTAAAATTACAGTAGTATTGCTCTTATCCACTCTAGTAATTAATACATCAGAATGATCAGCAACGAATTGAGTTTAAGTTCTTTAAGCCCCTTTTTTATCAAAATTATTAGAATTATTCGGAAAATTAAATCGTATATTTTTAAGAATAGGTATAACATCTTTTCTAATAAAATTCCCTATTCCTTTATCTAATTTAACTAAATTATTTTCTATATGTTTTATATATTCTTTTGTTATTTTTTTCTTTATTTATAATTATTCGGTAGATTAAAATGTTGATCTAGTTGTAATATGAATTTAGCATTTTCAGGAATATCAATAGCTGCTAAGGTTGATCAACCAATTGTTGTTTATCTAATTTCATTTAATTTATAATCAAAAACAAAAATCTCTGAACTGACATATGATGTAACAATAGAATTATTATCTCTAACATTTTGTGTTGAAATTTTATTAATTTTAATCGGAACAAAATCATTGTGACCAACACTAATATGCGATTTTGTAATGGTAATATTGTAATTAATATTTCTAATATTTCATTTTGAGTACGTAATTTTAATTTATTTATTTTTTATTTATTTTTTAATTAATATTATAATTTTCTTTATCCCTATTAAAGTTAATTTCTTGACGATGGAGAATTGCACAACAAATACCAAAAGGAAGGAATAAATTAATAGATCTATAATTTGTAAAAAGTTCGTATTGTAAATGTGATAATTGTCTATATGCGTCATTCAGTTCAATACATAATTTTTGGATAAAATTGTGTTTGAGTTGATTATGCTGTATAAAAGAACAATGATGTGTATTAATTTTATAGTGCAAAATTTTTTTCAAATGTACCGGAATAAGTTTACCATTTAGGCAAGTTTTTAAAAAATGAATTCTTACTCTTAATTTCGCATTGGATTTCATAAGTCATTTCTTCAATAGAAGACAAATTTGGAATCCAAAATATATCGTAATAAAATAAAAAAAATGGTAAACTAAAACACATATTCATGCTCGTGTAGAAATAAAATTTAAACTGTTTGAAGATGGTTTAAAAATACAAAATATAAATGAAAAGGAGCATACAGCCACGACGCTAGATGTTTTAAACGAAAGTCAATATATTTAAAATTATCATATAATAACGTAGACGTTTCGGTCAAGATTTGACCGAATCATACATAGAAATATTAAGATGTCAAAAAAAGAGTTACAAAAATAAATATATTAGGTGTACAAAAAAGTTCTGAGCTTTTTTTTGTAAAATTCAATCTTTATTCGTATGTAATCGTACGGAAATGACTTGCTGCGTAACGCCAAGCTGTTCTGCAAGCTCCTTTTCAG
>Ga0157364_1007195_pt1 | contig 11517 bp, 3 predicted proteins | sample AttsexASBM2_FD_111476 | JGI IMG/M metagenome (GOLD analysis project Ga0157364, IMG submission 111476) | Fungus gardens microbial communities from leaf cutter ant in Ribeirão Preto, State of São Paulo, Brazil - Atta sexdens ASBM2 | ecosystem: Host-associated > Fungi > Mycelium > Unclassified ...
ATTTTACTGAAATATCTAAAAATTGAGCTAGATACAGATCTAAAAATAATAATTTTATTGGATCACTGCTCCACATGATAAATGTGGATTGGGTTTTTCAAAGTCATTTTCTGTATATTTTTGAACGCTGAATATGAATCTGGTAAAATTGTTCTACCATTTCAAACGAGACAAATAAGATTATGAGAAAATTACAAAGAAGCCAAACATAATGTTTTAAGCAATATTCATGCATTTTCTGAAAAATACCGATTTTTCCGATTTTACCGATTATAGTGTTTCTTCCTACACGTACGATTGTGTTACATAGTATCAGTCTTGAATAAAATTCATTTTAAAAATCATTCCAGTACGATTTTTTTATTTGAAATGTACAATATTTAAGATACAAGATTTACAACGCTTAGGACATGTAACACAATCGTATTATAGACTTATATTTTTTTACGCAATATAAACATTGGTTAAACATTCAAATTAAATCCACAAACATGAAAGCTTAAATAAGATTTAATTTTAATTTAATTGTAAGAAAAAAAGTACCCAAAGTATCCAAAAATTAAACCCATAAATTAAAAATCCATAAACCCTAAATCTGTGAATCCATAGTTCGAAAATTTGAAATCCTTTAGGTTTGTTCGCATACTCCAACATGCTTCAATATATTCCTATCACAGCTATCCTATTCATTCTAACGAGCGCGAGAAACTACAGTTGGAAGAAGTAGGATGCTGGAGCATACGACGCGAACAAACCATTTATAATTAAAAAATTTTATTCATTTTGTAACATTTTGTTGCTTCATATTTTTTTGTAAAATTGTCACTTATACAAACTTATACAAACACATTGCGTACATGTATTTTAAATGTTGCACATTTCGGATAAAAAAATCATGGCTGACTCAGATGGATTTTGCAGTTCAAGACTGCATATTATACAATAAAGAAAAACATTACAGAAAAATAGGTATTTTCTAAATATTCATGCATATAATGAATATTGTCTAAAACGCCATGTTTAGCCCTCTTATTATTAATTTATTATTATTATTAATTATTATTTATCTCGTAAACCTGAAGAACAATTTTAGTTAGATTCATATTCAGCGTTCAAAAATCTACGGGAAAATGACTTGAAAAACATAGTCCGCATCTATCATATCAATCAGTGTTATCAAAATAACTATGCAGGATGCTATACTGGTTTTAAGAGAAATCTCGATCGAATAACTATCGATAGCGTGCAACTTGCATATTTTCTACCTCAAAAAATAATAATATAAAATGATGTTTAAATATATAAACCAAAATTAGTGTTAACATTTAAAAACAGTGTAGTTAACAAATGTATTGGGTCATCTAGAATTATTAAGAGAAAAATCTTTCAAATTATTTTAATTTTTCATATTTATTTTTTATATCAAAAAATTAATAATGGGTATTAGATATATTAATATGTGTAATATTCAAATTCAATAAAATGTAAAAGTGAAAACATAAAGTTTGTACAAAATAATTCTTTGTTGTCAAAAGATGAAGATCTAAGGTATTTTCGTAACGAAAATATAAAATTTTTTTTATTATTCATATCATGCAAGTTTTGTACATACATATGTCATGTTTCAAATTAAAATTCAGTCAACCAGGATTTAGCATACAAGTCGTTGTTTTGTTGTTTATACATTCTCATGAAGGTTTGTAAACAGGTCGCGGTTTCCAAAAAGATTAATAGTCAAAAACTATCAATCAGCTGTATTGAATTATAACATTTATATCACGCCATGTGTGCAACATTTTTTACTGAAGAAAAAAATGTCGACCAGGCCGGTCGATGACCGGTGTCCGGCAAATGGGTCGTCGAGCGCGCGAGGCCATAAAATCTTATTTGTCGATTGAGTAATGGCGACGCTAAGACATGGTGAGCTTGTATCGTACAATCTGCACTAGCCTCGTCCTCGAAAAACGTCCACTCAATCGCCATTGTTCAATTTTATTTATCGCGCTCATTAATCTAATCAGAATTTTTCTCAACCTCGGAATCCGAAAAAACTTCATATCAGATTATTTTTCTAAATCAGCTATCGATATATATGTTTTTATTTATTAATGAATCAGTTTTTAATTTGGATTAGTGTGCTTACTGAATACAAAAAATTATAATTGAGCTCCAAATTGTATTTATTCAAAATTTTCACATAAAAAAAAGTGTAATCATATATTCATTCAAAATTTTGGGTTTTTAAAAATATTTATTTACAAAAAACTATGAATATTTAACGAGTATTCATATTCATTCAAACAAAATATAAACTGAAAAAAGCTCCAATAAGCAATCGTTGCCCTTAACTATAACCGGCACTTTAATGACTTTAAGTAAAAAAAAATTAATTTTATTTATTTTTGTCATGTTCAAATTTTGTAATGTTCAAATTTTATGAAGAAAACTTAGAATTTAAAAAAATATTTTAGAAAGTAATAATTTTTAATTTAAAATTTTTAATTTATAAATATCTATTTGATAGAATGTCATATATTTCGATATAATTCTGGTTACATTATAGTAATGTGTCATAAACATGTTATAAGATATCTTGGACGCGTCGTTCATTATGGTCTGTGGACATTAAATTCCGAGATATATTATTTATTTTCAATAAAAATCTTTGTTTGACTTATAGATTAAACAATTATTTATTTCCAATAAAACTCTTTGTTTAACTTATAGGTTAAACAAGGATGCCCAGTATAGGCAGCGGATTAAGCGCGCGGTGTAATCGTAGCTGTTGTTTTTATAGATTTCTGTTTTCTCTTGCAGTCATGCAAGCTATAATGTGCAGATAATACAGAATAAAAGTGAATACGAAACGAAAATCGTAATCATATTCAAAAAATATTCATTCAAATGGAATGAAAAAGTATTTATCTTCTTTCTTGACGAATAAAAAAGAAATATTCGAATGAGTATATTTTCATTCATTTATTTATTTATTTATTTATTTATCGAATATTAGATGTATTCACCGGACACACTAATTTAGTACTTTAATAAAAATTAATTATAATTAATTATAAAAATTAATTAGATTAATTAAAAATAATTTCTTATACGGAGCGTTTTCTATATATAAATATATTTAAACAATAATCTTATTAGACCGTACATCAATGAAAAAATATTTATATAGAAATTAAAGACCCATATCGGCCATAAGAGTCAAAGCTGGATCTTTGATGTTTTATACATATTTTAAAATAATATAATTATGAAAAAATTACAGATTATTCTAAATCATGTTTAAAAATAATACGAGAAATTTGATAACGGTTTACTATTTAAATCATAAGTTTTTTTAATAAATAACAGTATTTTTTAAATCAATGCTCTAATAAAAATATATGGAAATGTATTATAAAATAAATTTCAATTTTTAAATATATATATATATAAATACGTTATGTATTCAAGATTATTGACGTAGAGTTACATTGCAATGCATGAACTAATTGTCCAATAAATAAACAAAATATTTATTTGTTTTTTATCTTTATAACTAATCAGTGAATCGCAATAAAACTTTGCATAAATTATTTTGAATATTTAAAGTACTTAAAAGAAATATTTTTTTTTTTAATTTTAATTTTTAATAATAAAAATAATAATAAAAAAAATAAACTACAAAAATATGTTATTAAACAAAAATATAATCTTATTTACACAACTTTCATATGTATATCATAATTTATTTGAAATGTAAATATTAAACATACTCCTAATTTAATTTTCTTTAAAGGGAGAGAGATTATATGTCTAATATAGTACAATCTTAAATAATTCAATGTGAATTTTTACATATTATATATACATATTTTACATATTATGTATATACATACATACTATATTTATAATCCTTTGGAACTACGAGCCGAAATATCATCGAACTGAAAAACATAGCTAAACTACTTAAAATTCTTATTCTCTGTTTCTTGTTCCCTATTCCTTTGATTGTGCGCAGCCCCTAAGTGAGTTACAGTTATTAAAAGTTCTAAAATAGCTTCTATATTTAATTTAAAGATGTTCTGATATGATTTAATATTTTGAAATATATATCATTCATTCTTTTGATATTTGATATTTTGCATCAAAACTTCGAATTCTTCGGATTTCCTTGAAATCGTTTCCATATTGTAGCATATTGGATTTGGAACCTATACAGATATCAATTGAGTCGAAGGTTGTGTTTCCAAAATTCACTCTCAGTTTATCAGCCAGTGCAAAAAGCTATTTAAGTTACGTACATTATAGGTTTTCAGCACTACTGACAGCAAATTTTGGAATACAGCAGCCAACAAAGTAGGAGAACTAGAAAAGAGAAGCAATAACTACCTAAGTAGCACAGCAGCGCTAAAAAAGTGCTTACATACGCTTTTTTAACGCTTTGTAGGCACTGCGTGCTTGGGTAGGGATATCGTACCGAATCATTTCTAGTCAATACCGCCTTATTGATACACTGCGTACTTTGATTTATATCGATATGAAGTATCGAAAAATCTGTACTCCTTTACACATCCTTAAATCAGTTATTAAATCGCTATCAAAAAATGTGTCTCGTGCCAAGTACTTATAGTACAAGACCATAGAATCGATTGTATATATCAATCGTGTGAATTGCTGAGTTTCCAAGATTATCAGACCTCAGAAACGGTCGAACAAATTTTTATTAGGTTCAATTAATTAATTTAATTAATCATGCTTTAATTTGTATAAAAAAATTTCTTCATTGGGGATGTTTTTTCTACGTGTCCTGAGACTGAAGATATTACAAAATTTTAATGTTAAAATATTTATTTAAGAAACATCATTTTGTCGTCGTTATATTTTCTTCTATTTTTTTCTATTATATATTTAATACATTATTTGTCTTTTTATATATTTGTCTTTTTGCATATTTGTCCTTTTCTAAAATTTCTATTATGCAATTTCTGTACGGTTCATTTTCAGCACATGCAACGCTCGCAGTATCACTAACTAAAATTTCTATAATACTAAAGTTCCTACATTATTGTTATTATTATTATCATCATTATTATTATTGCTATTATCGCATTACTATTATATTATTATTATTATTATTATTATAATATTATTATTATTATTATTATTAGAAAAATTAAAATTATTAAAAAAATTATTAGAAAATTCTAGCGCTAACTTTACTGTGAAGCCTTTTGACAGGTCTGTTTTTGATAGAATTTTGACAATGTCTTTTAAGTAAAAGATTAACTACAATTATAAAAACACTACACTAAGTTCGAAAACATCCTAAGATAAACGTAGTTTATCCGTAAATGACCGGACATATCTATATCTGGACATATGCACAAAAAGAACTTCATCCATTTTGAGCTACTCGCATTCAGTCAATCATATAAAATTTTGTAGATAATAATGGTAGCATTTAAGCAAAAATAGATCCTCAAAACTCCCTCCGAAAGTAGTTCTGATCTCCTAACGATGTGATTTTATTCGTTCGTTGGCTATTATCAGAGCTGTCCAATACGACAAATATGTCAATGATATGCTCAGAAAGTATATTATTCATTGGGAAGGTATTTGGCGTACGCTAAATATCAAATGATAACATATGGGCACAGTAGCCTACAGTACAAACATCATTCTTATAGTGCAGTAATATTCTTTAATAGCATTTATATATTTTTTCCTTCATCACTACATTCTGTTATAATGTAAACGTGGCATTGTGTTTTATTAACATACCTGAACTATATTCGAGTTTTAAAAAATATTAGATTATCAATATCGATATTAGATTATCAATATCGATATTAATTAGCGATTATTATCAGCTTCTATATCATAACTAAGTGATATAGGAGAATGATGTTCGTATTTTAGACTACTGTCAATTGATATTTCGGATACATTAAATATCTTTCTAATGACATACGAATATCACCTGAGCATATCAATGATATATTCAGTATTCGTGTTGAACAGCTCTGATAAACCAACGAACGAATAAAATAACATCATTAGAAGATCAGAAACTTTCGGCGGAGGTTTAAAGATCTGAATTTATTTTTTTGTAAATGCATTATTATCTACAAAATTATACATAATTGATAACTAGACGCGGATCAAAACTTTTATAAAAATAAGCGAAGTTTTTTATTTTCTCTCTCTCTCTCTCTCTCTCTCAAATGCTTTTTTATTACAATATTATAAGATTGTATTTAAAGATTACAAGTAAATTATAACATTATATTTAAAAAAGTATTTGAGATTAATAATAAACAAATAAAGTTTTGTGTAAATGTCCGGACATAATACATGTTAGGTACATGTTACTAAAATGTTTATCTTATTTGAAGTACAGAAAGCAAAAGAACCTCATTTTACAATGATTGATAGAGAAAAGTTCAAAATATTTTACAATTCCTATACTTTAGAACTTTACTGTACCAATCATACAGATTGTATAGCATTAAATTATTATTGAAATGATGCGTTGCTGTAGTCAAAGATTAACATTGAGAAAAATAACATTATATATATAATGTTACATAATATAGTATAATATATTTTTATTGCTGTCTTTACTAAAGATAAGGCAAATAAGATGAGATAGTATATTATTAAATTATCAGTGCGGTGGCTCCGTCCGAAATTATTGTTTTGCACAGCACAGATTTTCATAATATTATTCTATTTTTCAGTCTTAATATTAACACAATTTTTTGATATCATTATCTTCAAGTGTCTTACTCACAGTATGTAGGCGCCTTCCTCTTATATGACATCATCTCATTATTTTTGTACAAATTAGAATAATTTTATTAAATTTTATAAAATAATTATTTTATAAAATAATTTTGTCAGTAGTATAATTGTTTATAATTCTTACTTTAATTAAAATAATATCATCCATACCTTCAAAAAACATTTTTTTACAAAAGACGCATATACTTGGCATTTTTTATTTTTTGTTGAAAAGGTAATTTTTAATAGTAGATACAATAATATTATATTGATGAAATGGATATAGATACAATCCTATCTTATTGTATGTAATAATTTATAATCAATCTATTTGTCTACTTATTAATTATAGATAGATCTAACTTCACACAGTTATTTTATATAGCAACACATTAATTTATCCATTTATTATTTATTAATCCTCTTTATTTAAATTTTTTCAAATATAAAATTAATTTTCTCAAGATTTCTCGAATGGAATTCTGTTGTTTTAAACCCTGCGGTTGTGTCTTCGCAGTGAAATGTCAATTACTACGTTCGTACAGGTTTATTGTCGTTGCTGGCTGATTGGCGTGCGGACAACATTACAAGATGAACCAAACGCGATAATTAATTATTCGCCCGGTGATAATTAATTTCGTGTACACGGCATACGCACGCCGGCGCGTCGTAGCTACAATAGCAAAATTAGCGGCGCACACAATGCAACCGTGCTCATTACAGTTAATCAGTTGGACTGTCATGGCAATCGATACGATTAACAGTCACTCAGTACAACTAGTGATATCTAATAAGAATGCAGCATTATGCTTCAAAAATTAGATTCAAGTCCTGATTAAGAATCAATGTCGATTGTGACTACAAGGAATTATTCATTTGCACTTAAGGAGATCTTGAAGATGATTAGTGATGATTGTAAATAGCACTTATACACAGATTTATGTCATTGACACATCACTACTCTCAATATCTCATTCACGCTTACCACACATACACAAAAATTTTCGTATAACAATGATGTTTTAATTAGACGTCTAAGTCTTCTAAGTCTTCTAAGTTCAATTCTAACAATAAGAATTCTATGTTGTCTTTTCATCAAACTACTAGTCTGTGGACTATTATTTCGTAAGTACACATTGCACAGTTTTTATACGAAGTAAATGTTGTTACGATGTGACAGCTCTAGAGTGCTATGTTGGACTAAGAGATCGTAAGGAGACCTCAATTTTGAAATTTTTTTACGTTCTCGACATAAACTCCACCTTACAAACACGTATTATTGCGTGTATTTAATCCTGTACTTTAATCCTGGAAAAGAATTTTTGAATTAAAGGAAGAAAAAAGTAATTGTTACACAAAAATTGTACGATTTAGTTAGTGTAATACACATGATTTTAAGATTCCCTGAAGGTAAGTAGTATACTTCGCAACAAAACCATCCAAAAGTTAAGTCTCATCGTGTGCTCATTGGCGATACCCCCCTACTCCCTCCAGTGAGAGAAAAGTTTGATTGCACCTACCCAAAGTCGCATACACATGCGGAAAAAAATGAATACAAATAAACGCAGACAAATATACTGATATTGCCAGATGCTCACTGGCCGTCTCCTCCACTCTCTCCAATCGCCTCTATACATATATATATATATATATATATATATATATATATACATATATACCAAACAAAATGAAAAATTGCATTCTTTAATTACGATTCTATTTTTACGATTCTATTAAGGGAAGGCGCGTCTCGAAACGTTAATAGGTGCGTCCTGATCATTTTGACCAAAATATATTTTCGCCCATATATGTGTTATAACTGGAATACATATATGATTATAATTACTATAATTAATAAAAAAATCAGACTACAAACACTAATTACACTAACGTAAGTGAGTTTACGTACTATTGTGTACCGAAACGGACGTGTTCCGTCTCGGGTGTAACATCATTCTTAATTTTTGTCAAGCTACCGAATTTTTTCTTTTTTTTTTATTTTTTACCTGCATTTTCGAACTAGTTTATAGCCAGATCGCAGCTAGGTTGGCTGTGAGAGTCAATAAAAAAAGAAAAAGAAGATTAACCTAATTGCATGCGTTACGGTCTTTTAGATCGACCAAATTTTATGTAGGTATATGTGTGTTTACGTCATCTATAAGAAAAAATTCTATTCGCATACTATAAGAAAAAACATTAACATAAAGGTAAAAATATAATAGTGCCAATGAATTGAAAGATATGAATAGAAAACGAAAGAAACGGCAAAATGATTGTAGATCATTCCCAAGTTAAGAATTGAACGATAAAATAAACATTAATCAACAATAAGAGCCAAATTTTAATATATTTAAAATTATTCAAACGTTTCAATTATTCAAACGACTTTTTTGTCAGGCCATCTTTAGTGTTTACAATGTTTGGAAAATTAAACGCAATAAATTAATTTTCTATAACAGTTGGATACATATAATTCTGAACTTAATAGTTACGCTAACATAAAATCATAGATTCTTCATGTATTAATGCCGTAACAATATGAACGGTAAAAAATTATGAAATTTTTTTATAATATCCGTTTTATATTCCTTCATTATATCATGCTTATTTTTTATTAATCTTAATGCTACTTTAGGCTCTACAAAAATAAATGTGACATTTTCATAAATTTTATACAAATGACATAAAAAGTGTTTTTAATTATTTCTAATATATCTCAATATTGAAACAGTCAATCTCATTGTAATTGCACAAGTGTACCAAAATCTTCTAGTACAATATATAGATTCAATTTTCAGAAATTCAAATTGTTTTCAATTCGCGAGTGTACACTACCTTAACACGGCGAACGAACGGAGATAATGCGCGATTAACGTATGAGAGTAGATAATCGGTGTGTGTAAAAATCTACATTTGATCTCACAGATCTCAAGATAAATGGGACGAGAGAAATATACACACATTTGCACTGTCGCAGTGCAAATATGTATCAGTACTAATTACAAAACTGAAAGCACGTTCTCCGTACTACAGTAAGATCGTGTCTCATGTAGCTACAGCAGCCTCGTTAACTAGCTGCCACGCGATATTGTTGGCACTGTGTATACACAAACACACACATTTCACTCCCGTGCACACATACTGAGACGCTTGTGTACGTGTGGGGATACAGGAAACTACGACGAAAGTTATATCTTATAGTTACAGCATATTATCACGAAACTTGTACAACGTAACATACGGGATGGAAACTGCACGCAAGTACCACACTGTGTACTGGGTGTCACGGTAATAATCGACCCTCACTCGTGCATGTCAACATGTTGTGTGCGATCGACCCCTCAATTAGATTCTTCTCTTTCCTTACTCCTTTCTTCTCTTGCAATTCATTGCCGTATAACAACAAGGCTATTCTTTTCAAAAAGATACGCATAACAATTATATTCTACATTTGTGTGCGTGTGCGTGCATGCATGCATGCGCGCGCGCGTGTGTGTGTGTGTGTGTGTGTGTAGTCAGAGTAATAAAGGATTCTCTAGTAAAGAATTTGGAGAATTAAAGATTCAGTACTATTATATTAATTTAATTACACGATAAATTATATAAGTAAAACGTGACTGAATGTATTTATAATAATTTAACACATCTTAATCTCAACTAGTTATGAAAACTGTATTTAAGTTTTAAAGCGTCCAGTTTAAAGTGCAAAATGCAAATAAATCTCCATCTTACGATACTTGATAGAGAAAGATTCAAAGTTTTTTAATCTACATTTAGAACTTTATAATTTCAATTGCACATTTGTGCAATTATCCAAAAATTTTCGTCTTGGATCCAAATGACTCGTTACTGTTTATAATTGCTACAATCAAGGAAAAAAAAATAAAAGCTTTCTTCGCTTATTTGTATATTGTTCACATTAATCGATTCTCACTTAATATTGAAAAAAATTATACTTTTCATGAAAGCTTCACTTTTATAATGCGATAGTTTTCTTCTATTGTTCTATTTCAATATGACAAAAAGAAATGAATTTCTTTTTTAAAAGAAGACACGCAACATATCTCAAATTTATTAAGATTTAATAAAATTCTGTAATAAAGAATATAAAATCGAAGATTTAGAACTATACTATAATGTATATAATAAATTATAAAATGATAAAATGTGAAATTGAATATATTATACGTATAATGATAATTTACTTTTTTACTATTTATATTAAAACAAGAAAATAAACTTTTAATAAAAAATTTACTTTTAAAACATGGTTTTTTCTTCTATTATTCTATTCATTGTTACACGAGGGCAAGACTCATCTTTTTAAAAAGATACGCAAAATGTTCCACATTTATGTTACGTTATAACGAAAAATTTAATAAAGAAAAACTTTCGATTCGTGATTTAATGAAAAATTCTTTACTAAAGAATTCGGAAGTAAAGATTCAAAATTATAAATTTTAATGTACGTGATAAATTATGTAGGTAAAATGTGCTTTTTAATTTATTATGCAATAATCTAATTTTTTTAATTTAATCTTGATTTTTTACTATCTGAAAATAAAACAATAAAACTTTTCGTGAAAGATTCACTTTTGACATATAGCAATCTTTTTCTATTGTTCTATTCGATGTAATGTGATATCTGATTCTTTTCAAAACGGCACACAATATATTATGTAATTAATGAAATTTTCTAGTAAAGGAAAGAGAGAGAGAGAGAGAGAGAGAGAGAGA
>Ga0157364_1007196_pt1 | contig 11516 bp, 4 predicted proteins | sample AttsexASBM2_FD_111476 | JGI IMG/M metagenome (GOLD analysis project Ga0157364, IMG submission 111476) | Fungus gardens microbial communities from leaf cutter ant in Ribeirão Preto, State of São Paulo, Brazil - Atta sexdens ASBM2 | ecosystem: Host-associated > Fungi > Mycelium > Unclassified ...
TCATTAACATATACATAAATAATCTTTTTAGTGACAGAAAATTTAAATGTTATTCATCAGTGAACATTAAAGATTAATAAAATTTAAGAACGTTTCTAATGATGTACAATTAAACTTGTTAAATGGTAAGAAACATGTGAAAAAACCTCAGTCAAATGCGTCATCGTACATGGAATAATATATCTGGATTTACAATGTAGTGACTATCTACGCGAGCTTATACTATAATTTCAGTGTACATGCATTAACATGTCAAAAAATAAAACTCCGACTAAATATAAAACGCGACGAAGTCTTGAACCGTAATTAAATACGATGATCTCTGTTAGCTGTGTTTCTTCATAATATTATCATAAAAATTCTTAAGATAGTTAGGAAAATATATATAATATGAAAAATAATTTTAAACTTGTTGAAGAACTTGATAGTAGACATTTGAATTGATGAATTTCAATTAATATCACTGGATGTTGTAAGCCTCTTCACTAACGTTCTCATAGTCCCCATTGATTATGCGATGAACTGTATTAAAGACCATTTGTGATTTATTTCTAGAGATTGTTGTTTATTGAAGGAGGAATTCATTAAAGCAATTCAATTTGTTTTAGATTCTACTTCCTTTGTTTTTAATAATGTTATGTATAGGCAGAATTACGGGAATCCTATGGGATCTCCGTCTCTCATCATCCCTAATTATGTGAAAGCTGGAGATTAGAGCTTTGTCTTGGTTTGGTTTCCGTTGTCCTTTTACTATAAATTTGTTGATGACATATTATTGGCACCTGCGTCTTCGATTAGTTTCATTCTAGATATTTTTAATTCTCAGCATCTTAGGCTTCAATTCACTATAGATGTAGAGGATGATAGATTGAATTTTTTGGATGTTGTAGTGATTAGGGATTAATGAGTTGATAGAGTTCAATTGGTAGCACAATCCGACTTTTCGGGTAGATATTTGAATTTTTGGTCACGGCCGGTTTCTCAAAAAAATACAATCATGGGATTAGTTAATAGAGTAATATTGCTTTCGAATTCTAAATTTCATCTTAATAATTTGTGTTTCATTATTAAAGTATTGTTAAAAAATGATTATCTATTGAATTTTATTTGAGAATATTAACAATCGTTTGAAGAAAATTATTATGGCTAATAATAGGAAAAGTGTTATTAATGATAATAGAGTTGAAGTAGTGCAGCTTTTGTGATTCACTGTTCATTTCGTTCGTGATATGATACTGAGAAATTTAGTAGATTGAATAGAGAGAACGTATGAGGATATCGTTTTAATAATCGCACTATAAATAATAAATTGCGAGAATTCATTAGGAATTCATTAGGAATGCATACTCTTTACCGCGTGACAAGAAGTTAAATATTGTTTATAAGATCTCGTGTAAGAATTGCGATGCAAATTATATGAGCTGAGATCAAGAATCTCAGAGCATAAGAACCACATCCGATGGAACACATTTACTCATAATGTCATAACAGAGCATTGGTTATAAGGCCATGATTTCGATTGAGACAACGTTACAATACTGCACGAGAAGCCTCACTACAGGAAGAGATTGATTTCGGAAATGATATTCATCAAGCGATAGACGCATGGACTTAACCTACAAATATGGAGAGACAGATATGGAGGGCTTCCCTACTTCCCGATCATAAACAAGTTATGAAGACTTGAGTTGTTTCACTAGTCAATCAGTGTCGTTCATACGTAGTGAATCTTTCTGGCATGTTTATCGATTACTTTCCAACTTTCTTGTTCTTGGAATTGATTAACGCATTAATGTTATGTTTTTGTTGTCTCGGAAAATTATTAGCTAAAAAACAGAAAATATATCTGACTGATCAATATTATCAAGAGCTGGTTCTTGAATTATTTTTATAATAATGTTTGCGATAATAGTGCTCTGTGAGCATGATGAGTTCAACTGTTTAATAAAAACATAGTTTTTATATTTGCTAGATAATTAATTATAAGTTTCTTTAAGTTAGTTGATAAATTAATTTTCCATATTCTATTTTACAATATTTTCTAATTTCTTTTCTTTTTATTTCTTTTTCCTCTTTATTCCACTCTTTTTTATTTTAATTTCGATATTTAAATTCTCGATGTAGGAGAGCTCACCATGACAGAATAATTTTTATTCACAGTTTTTATATATGTTGTTTTTATATATGTAGTTTATGTTGTCTCTGAGAAAGACTCAAAAGTGAGTCGAAACATGTAAGCGCAATTTAATAAATGAAAAAGTTTCACACTTTATAGGTATATTATTTGTGCGACATCTTCTGCGCTTGACTCCTACTATCCGTATCTTTTCAAGTTTTTTAAAATAATGAATAACCAAAAAATAATTTAAAATAATAAATAAACAAAAAATTGGAAATAATAAACTCTAATAATATTGTTTAATTATTATTAGATACGGATATTAGCATAATCAATATCCGTATTCATAGTCCTTTCTTGAGGAATGAGGATTTCTTGTTTCTTGTTTCACGTTTCATAAACCTTCTTTGATCAAACAAGGAGCCTTATAAATTTCCTTTTCTTAAGGGAGGTTACGAGTTTTTTTGAGGAGAAGATGCAGCCTTCATGACCGATCAAACCACTAAATTTAGTTCATCACATCGATTTTTTTATTTTTGATAGCTTTTAAATAGATCTATCGTATTGATAATTATTTTCGATAGCATTGTTTCAGAAATAAGCTGCGCCAAAAGCATTTTCTCTTTCTTTGTGTAATAAGCATTATGGCGAATTCGATTGGAAGTACTGATGCATATTAAAGCCGATGTACACTGATTTAATTTGACTATAAAAGTAAAATGCAAATTTCGTATTATGATTACATATTTTACTTAATAATATTATAAATGTATTTCACGATTTAATCGATTTTTATATTTATTTATGAACATATATTTACATTATTTTGTGTATGTAGTACGGTAGTTTTAATGTGCGACAGTGTGCTGAGTACGTTCAATCGAATTTGCTATTAGTTTTATTTTTGTCCATTATTGTTGCAAAATGCTTAATCACGATTTTATTTAATCCAACAATGCCGTTTATTCATAATTCACGTTATTATATCTGCATATTCTGTTTATTATGACATGCTGCCTTTAATAAGTTACTAAAATCCCTAAAATATTCCTTCTTTCGGGAACGGAAAGAGATCCATTTACGAAATAAGGAGATCGAGAATCGAAGAATCTTTCGTGGAGGCTTCTTTCACGTTTAAAATAAGGAAGGACTATGAATACGTATGTCATTTAATATTTAGGTGTATAGCCATATTTTTACTAGCAAAATTGAATCTGTTATTACGGATTAATACAGGAAGCATTTTCAAACGAAATGTGCAATATTTTTCAATTATTATATCTTTGAAATCATGACAGCAAATACGAAAAAAATCTTGAAATTTCTCACATAAAAATTTTGTGATATTATCTTGAATTGAAAGAACTTCCAAATTTTGTTTAATTATTGATTCCATGTTTTTAAAAAATTGAAACGTTGAAGGATTGACATAAAATATTGTCTCACTATTAGGACACTAATAGTACACACGGGTAAGCAACTTCCGCTTCTCAATTTAGCGGACCAATCATCGATCATTATTTTATTGTCCGTACTCTTATTATAGGTACTCTAATGGAAGCTTATAAAGTTCTTCGTTGATAATTTTTTATTAATCCATGTTTACGTCGTCTTTCAAATAAGAAATTTCAACTCAAAACCTATTCTTTATATTCTCTTTTTAAATTTGCACCTTCATTAATGCTTTTAGCTGCTGTTAATCTATTTTGCTGTACTTTTGCTTTTGTTGTACAATCGCATCAACTTGACATCCAATTGAAATACCATTTTTTATGACATTTTGGATTTTACAGCACTTTATACAACACAATTAATATATATGGTAATTATCGTCAAAAATGTATTGCTGTTAATTTATTTATTTTAGCGACATATGAAATCACATGACGCGTTTGTTGTTGAATATGAGCAACGAGCGATAAACATATGTTTAACGTATAATGCATAGTGCATAAGGGAATCAACCAATTAAAATTCTTCTTTTCTATGGAAGAAAAAAGGAAAGATTCTGATTATTTAACTCGCTTATGCATTATGCGTTATGTGTTATGTAAAAATCTGTGCTGCAATCTTATCACATATACAGTAGCGCAATTCTTTGTCGGCACCTTTGATGTTAGTGTTTCCAAAATAGAATGCGTATGCGCGAAATAAATAAGTTTCCCAGTAACGCCATCTGAATTTCTTTCTCAGTTGCTCTTTATTTTTCCGTTCTCTCTCTCTCTCTCTCTCTCTCTCTCTCTCTCTCTTTCTCTCTCTCTGCCTCTCTCTCTCTCTCTCTCTCTCTCTCTAGGTCGTTTGTACATCAAAGTCTTTAATCTAAATGTAATAAAACTAAAAGAAATAGATTTATAATTATAATGCACTGCAAAATAAAAAAAATACAAAAATAAGAGGATATAAAATTATATAAATGTTATATGATACAAATATTATACTGTAGAAATATTTTAATTAATTGTAGCACATGCTTATTTTCCTGCTAGATCGCTTGCGTTTTAGTAAAGTATTAGAATTGCACCACATAAAACGCAGATTTTCTAGCTAAAACGAAAGCAATCCAATTAGAAAAAAAATAACGTATTTAAATGAAAGGAAAATATTTAAATGGCCCTGAAAGAGAGAACAGAAAAAGGAAGAAATGAGATAGAAGTTTAAATGGCGTTATTGTAACTTACTTATTTCATGCATGCGCACTCCATTTTGAGAAACATAAAATCAGGATAATTGTGCTACTGTATATACTATGGTCTTATCTCTGTTTCACTTTAATACTATTATCGTTGCTGAAAACATCAACTTCAGTTGTGTCTGCGAGATATTGCTAAATATGTCCTATGTTTGAGATACTTAAAAAAATATTCAGTTTTTACCAGGTGTAGGTATTTAATTTTTAATTCGTATAGTTGTGTTCTTACATGTAACGTCTAAAAGATCTTTATTATTTATTTCACGTTGTCTGAAAGAAAGAACGTTGTTTCCGTACATATTGTACTAATTATTGTGAAGAATACTAAGGCCTGGGTAGTCTAAAGGCTTAGGATGCCCGTACGAAATACAAGAGATCCGAGATTTGACTTACCGGTCGAGGTAAGTCAATACTTTTCACAATAAATTTATTTACAGTTTTTCAGCGCATTAACATCTTTTTAATATAATGCCTAATCGAGCATCAAATTAATTGATTATCAAAAATTGCTTGTCTATTGTCTAATTGATAAAATTAAATTAAATTTAATTTGTAATATTATTAGTTTAATTGCGTTTATAATCCGAAAAATCAATTCGGCGCGCAAGTTCAGATAACTACAAATATGGTATATAGGTCCAAAAATGGGGACACCTGAATATATACCAATTTTTGAAAAATATAGAGGAAAGTTCCCTATTATGATACGCAGATAGCAAGTTTTCCGTATGTTGCTATAAATTTGATTCAAATTGCGTGACCTGAGTTGTCATTTTTTTATGAAAACGGATTTCGATTTTGTTTATGATATTGGCGACAGTATATATCATAAAACGGTTAAGCACAACCGGAAACAATTTTCATATTCTTTTTAATAAGTTTTATAGATTAGGAAAATCGCACGGCAACATGATGGAAACTAATTCTACATAAAATTTGCTTGCAATTTGAGTACTATAAAAGAAACTGTTGTAATAAAAAGGATTAATTTCTAACAATGCTTTTCTGTTTAAAATTGCGCGATTCAAAAGAAAACTTGAAGATATCTTTAAGAGTTCTTTAAAAAACATCTTCAAGATATTTCATAAACTCTGAAAAATATTTTAAAGTGACTTATGAGTTGATTTCAGACATTCTACTCATTTGGTTGACAGGTATAAATTTCTATGAATAAAATTACAATGCAGAACAGAATACGTATTAAAAGATTTCATTCAAAGATTTCGGTAAAACATTTCAAAAAAAGTATCATACCTTTCACCTTAGAACCCTTGGGGCTCACTTCAAAAAATTATTTTATTAGACAGCTGAAAAATCTTCTAAAGCTGTGTCTTTTATTCTATTTTATGTTGTTTTTTTTAAATTTAACTCGATGCATCTCTGGTAGCGGTACCGCATCCTACTCGATGATAGTCCATTTCCATTCGATTGATAAAAATGTGGACTAAATATTTTAGAAAAACGATTTCCAACAGCAACATTTATACGAATAAATTTGCTACAGCATTTCCGCTCGTTTGCGCAAACAATCGTTATCCGTATAATGCTTCTAGGTTGACCTAAACGAAATTATTATTGCTTTGATGACAATTGCAACATGATTGCAATTGAAAAAAAACTTGTGCTAAGCATCTATTTCTTTTCTTATTCTAAGGAAATTTTGTTATCTGGGTAGGCGCCTAATATGAGATAGCGACGTTTTTGCTATACTAATAAATGCTACCTATTGATTCCACTATGAATTTATTGCTCTTGGATTGAAAACTATTAGTAGTAAATTCATTATTAGGTCATGTAGTCATTGTAAAAAAAGATTTTAGAATGGATGTCTTCAAGATTCATTGAGATAAGCCTTTAAACCTTGTTTATTATTTAATAAATAAATATTTGGCAATAAATTCTTTATGTAGTAATAGAGTAAGATCGTACTAATAGAAAAATACGGGATATGTTGAATTAAATAATTAAAGAAGTTAGATTTGATGATCGTAAAATCGAAAGGCATGAAAATCATAATATGAAATATCCAGAATATCTTTAATATGAAATGATGTATGCTTCTACGTCATAGTGAAAATCATTGTTAAAATAAATGTTATATAATAAATAAAAAGGGCAACCGAAATAAATGTCGAATGCCTGCGATATTTTATTATAACTACCTAAAGAAGAGTAATCTATCGCATGCTCATTTTTCGCGCATGCTGGCTATGTTCGTTTATATTTTAGAAACATTAAATAAAGTTTTTGTAATACTGATATACTTCGCGTTTTACTATCGATTTCTCGAGTTATCTCATATTAGGAGCGCAATTTTTCGACTTTATGATTTGTTCGCTTTTTAAATTTCTTTAATTTAAAAAAAAATGAAATTTGAATTAAACTTTATATAAAGCTTATTAAGTTATTTTAAAGCTTATTAAGTTCCCTTCAAAATGACCTATTATTTTTTAAAATTCTGCCCATAAACTTCTAGCATTTATCCCGCATTAATGAACTCGATATCTCATAATAGGGGCGTTTCCTTTAAGTTTTACAGAAAAGTTTTTCAGTAAAACTTCAAAAGTTGTAGGATTCAAAAAGATTTATTTCCTAATCTTATCAGTTTGATCTTGAATGACATCGTTAAAGTCAGATCAAGGACACCTCAATTTTTTTTAATGGAACGCCCTACTTTCGATTCCAATATCTAATAGCAGCATGTCAAATGCTTTCTAAAATGCTATAAGAAAATATTTTTTTATTATTTATTTTTTGAGTTGTGATGCTTGAAAGTTACAGTACCGCCGGCATTAGCATTACCCAAGGTGTACCACGCGGAGATTGCCCAGACGGATTTACACGTCTTTTGTGCTCAGAAAAAGTTCTTATTGAAGATATTCTTATATCAATCTAAGTAATGGCAGCTTTAATTCCCAGTCAAAATTACTCCTTGAAAAAACTAATGCATCAAATAAAAAAATTAAAACTCAGTTGCTACAGTCTTAACTAATCAAGTTAAATTCTATCAAAGTAAAACTCAAGTGGTATTATCTTTGTTATTTACTTTAATAATATGTATTGTATTATTATTTGTAAAAAAAAATTTGCTGTAAACAATTGGCGTCAAGTTAAATCACATGCCAAAGTAAATAAATAATATTAACTTTAATGATATGTATCATTCATAAAAGATTTGATATCAACAAAATTGGCGCCATGTTAAATCTCACACCAAATTAAATAAAAAATATAATCCAAGTAATACTATCTTTAACTCTCAGTACTCATACTTCAAAAAAGTCCCTATCTATCCATATCCGGGTTTGTAACCCTGCATTCTTTTTTTGCTTGTATCTCAGATTGTACATCGATTTTAACTAACTTTTTTTCAATTGTTTGAAGATTGAAAAAAAGAATTTTTAAGTTAGAAAGTCTAAAATGTCGTAGCATAAAAGATGTTTTGTAATAAATGAAAAGAAATCGGAAAAAAATCGATTTCTTTTCAAAACCTCAACTTTTTATCAAAAATAAATGGGAAAAGATTTTATTATTGATGAATCAACAGCTAATGAGTTGAACTTTAAGAAATTATAAGCGTTTTTGCGATTTGTTCTAAAATTATTTTTTTTGCAAAATGAAAATAAGTAATTTTTCAATTTTATGGAAACAAAAATCATAAACCGAAAATCTTTGAATTTTGATAAAAATAAATAAAAAAAAGTGATCCTGTCATTCTTCTATGATAAATATTAACAATTTACTATTATATTCAGTATTAATAATTACAATAATAATTAATAAAATTATTAATAAAAATGGTTTTTGAAAAATGACGACTTTAAAGGGGAAGGTATATTAAATCTTTTTTACATTTTCGATAAATGTTATGTTTTTTTCGGAAGAAAAACAGGATTCTTGTTTAAGAGATTCTTGATTAAGAGCTTATATTTAGTTAATATGAAATACAAGGAATTAAGAAAGAAAGTAGCTGAGAGTCAATTTATTAATCAATAGTTAGTTGTTAAACAACCCTCATGACTCCGTTCATGTCATAGACATTGGTGACAACATCTTCCCTTTTTGAAAATGAAACGCTGATAATCTTTTAATTTCGGTGGACTGCGTCTGTGGTGCTAAGATTGTCTAATTACTAGTTAAGGTTCCTGTTGAAAAGGTTCTGATTCTTGATTTTGATGCTGGAACTCTTGTGATTGCGTTTCAAAATCTTCAGACAATTCTCGAGAAAGAAAAGGTTCTTATCCATTGTTCTTGAGATGCAGTGGAAATTCTTTGAGGGAAAGTGGAAGTTTCTTGAGATGGAAATTTCTTGAGAATCCACTTGTTTTTCTTCATCATTGAAAGTATTAATTAATATCTCAAGTGGTAGCTGAAATTCCTTTTGTTGAAGTGAGTTGTCAATGTCGTCAACAAATCGAAGTCTAATTTGATTTGCATAAGCTCGAACCAAATGACTTCGAGTATGTATACAACAAGTATGTTGTAGATAACTCTTTTAACTTTTTTAATTACTTCGTAAGGAATTCAAGATCATTTATTGTAAGTTTGAATTTAAATGTAAACTTTCGTTCCTAGTTCAAAAGTCTTAGATTTCACTTCATGTCTCCGATTGTATTGTTCTTCTTGTCTTTGTTTAGAAAGAGTCTTGTCTTCTTAAGTTGAAGAGTCGAATACTCTGAAGGCTTAAAAAAATCTAAAGTCGTATAGGTTTTTCAAACAAGACTTCAGCAGGAGAGACTTGATTTGAAATATTAGGATTTGAAGTTGATTTATAATATTGCAAGAAAGTCCAAAGATGTTCCGTAACTTTCTCCCTTGTTTGGATTTTTGAGAGTGACCGTTTAAAAATATTGACAAAACGTTCTGCTTGTCCATTAGAACTTGGAAAAGGTGCAGTAAAGAGTACTGCAGTAATCCCCTGAGAAAGACAGAAGTTTTGAAATTTTTCCGAAGTGAACTGAGTTCCGTTATCAGAAACTAAACTTTCAGGAACACCAAAGATTTCTTGAAGAATATTAATAGTTTGCTGAGATGTAACTTACTTGTGTCGAAATTATCTCAAGCCATTTTAAAAAGGCATCAACTAGAACAAAATATTTTCCGTTTAAAAGATTTCTGCGAAATCTATGTGAAATCTATGCGAAATCTAACTCTTTGCCATGGTTTTGCAGGAAGAGACCAGCTTGATAATGTTATTTTAATTGATGGTGATTTCACAACAAGTGTTTTTGCAAAACAACAATTTTTGCAATTTCGAACAAATTCTTCTATTTCTTGATCTATCTTGGGCCAATAGACGTATAAACTATGCTATGTATAAGCTATGATCTTCATTCGCTCTATTCTCGGGGATATTGAAATAATTCTGTACATTTTGTTTTACAGCTTTGACCTTTATGAATTTGTTTGAGAATTTGTTTACGGAATTGCTGAAGAATTACAACTCTGTCGTTGAAAAGAAGACATTCTTAAATCTCGGTTAATGAATTTTGATGAAATAGTTGTAAATCCGATTCATCGACATTCTGTAGCCAAGAATTAAAGTTAATAACTTTTTGTAAAATAACATCTTCTTTAGTTGCATTTTTGATTTGCTGAAAAGGAATTGGAAAAGATCAAAGTGATTCATTGATGACTAAAAACAAATCTGTTTCCAATTGAACGGAAGCAATTATAAAATCTTTTTCAGGACGATATTGATGACTAATTAATTTTGATAAAACATTCGCGTGTCCAAATTCAATCTTGATGTACTCGAGCTTAAAATCATAAGATAATAATTGAAGTGCCCATCGTTGAAGACGTTAACTATATAAGCTGGAATTCCTTTTTTGCTTTCAAAAATGAAATAAAGGTTTGTGTTTCCAGTTTGAAGAATGTGTTACGTCCAGTTCTTTTCTTCGATTAGAATTTTCATCATCACTATAAGTTATTAACAAGTAATATCAGTAGACCATCTGTTTCTACCACAGGAAGTTACAATAGTGATGAGCCGAATAACATTTGCCTTTTTAGATTAATAATCCACTCTGGACGAAGTTTTTGATTAAAAATTTAAACCAAGTGCCAAATAGATGAACTTTATCCCGAGAAAAAGTAAATAGATTAAGAATTACAAACTAAAATAGCAGTTGTCGGTAATAAATGACACATGTGACTCTAAACTTTTATTGAACTGGCAAATGATTGATGACGAAAGTTGTCTCAGACATATCCCAGTATCCCATTTCACAACCTTAATTCTAATCTTAAATTAAACCAATAACATACACGAGGCACTACTAACTCGCGAACATAAAAAGAAGGTTCTTCGCGAACAGTCAGGCAATCAAACTTCATCTTCAATACGAAACTCTGCCGGTTCGCGATTATATAAGTTATTTAATAAGCTGATATTCTGCCGGTCCGCAATCATATCGCTCTACCGATTTTGGTGAGCCGCGATCAGTTCAATCAAGCGATCTTATTCATTTATTACTGTCAAGTGACTCGACCGAAGCCACTAAATCGATGACTCAACCCTCTCCTTGGAATCTTATAATCACAGAGATCGGACCTCCGACAGTCATCCTCAAAAGCTAAAACTTGCAGAGTAGCAGTAAGTCCCATCTTAACACACACACACACACACACACACACACACACACACACACACACACACACCCACACACACACACACACACACACACACACACACACACACACACA
>Ga0157364_1007197_pt1 | contig 11516 bp, 5 predicted proteins | sample AttsexASBM2_FD_111476 | JGI IMG/M metagenome (GOLD analysis project Ga0157364, IMG submission 111476) | Fungus gardens microbial communities from leaf cutter ant in Ribeirão Preto, State of São Paulo, Brazil - Atta sexdens ASBM2 | ecosystem: Host-associated > Fungi > Mycelium > Unclassified ...
AAAGCTAGGAAGAGGTAACTAAAGCAATAGATAAGGCTAAAGAAATAATGAAGAGGCAGTTTGACAAGAAGAGGTGAAACATACAAGGACTCAAGGAAGGAGACAACATATGGTTGGAAGCTAAAAACATCTATTCAAACAGACCCTCAAAGAAGTTAGACCAGAAAAGATATAGACTTTTTAAAATTCAAAAGATGATTGGTCAAGGAGCATTTCAACTCAAACTTCCAGAAGGATGGATGATCTACAATGTGTTCAATGAAGACCTGTTAACATGATGTAAAGAACCACAATATCAAGGCCAACATGTGGATCCAGCACCATTACTAGACATCATCAATGAAGAAGATGAATATGAAGTAGAAGAAATCAGGAAGCACCAGAAGAAGGGAAGAGAAACTCAATACCTGATACATTGGAAAGGATACGGGAACAAACATGATCAATAAATAGTAGAAATGGGATTACCTCATGCAAAAGGGGCAATTGAAGACTATTGGACAAGAATTTCAAGTCAAAATCTATAAAAGAGGGAGATAAAACATGTTTTCAACAACAACTCAGAACTCAACTTTCAAAACCAACTTCCAAACAAAAATGTCTTACCAAACTGCACCCATATCTCCTAACCCATATATCATTCAAAAACTTAACAATATAGATGAAGCCAAGGCATTGAAAGAAGAAAGGAGAGATTGAACAAGGACATACTACAAGACATTAAAAGAAATAGAGGTGATGATAGATGTACAAAGATGAATCAAGGACATAACAAAGATGGCAGAAGAGACAAATACAATGATTGTAGAAATGAAGGGATCCATTCTAGAAGCTAGTATTAACAACCGACTCATAAATGCAACAAACATTGCAGAGATATCAGAAGACTTGAGATACCTAGTTCAAAGTGATATGGAGAATTGAACCTTTCAAATCCAAAGAATACTAGCTGATGAATTGAATGCCTACAGAGGAAAAGAAAACAGTTATGTGGATGACAATATTCAAGAAATACAAGATTTATACAAGGAAGAAGGAAGGATTAAAGAGAAAGAAGTAATCTTAATCAAGCCTTATAAAGTTTCCGAATCCACAATGATGTTATTAGCCCAGACCAGCTTTATAACGGATGAAGTTGAAAACCTCTTCAAGTACATGAAGTTTATTCCAGCTCCTATGTAAACAAGGATTTTCAGACCACCACCACATTATCAAGCTCTCAAATCTAGAGGTGAACAAGATTCCAAATTCTTCAAAGAAGTCGCAACCACTCTAGTGAACAAGAAATATAATACTAAAATAGCAAGAAATGGCTATCAAATTGCCACGTTGCAAGAAGGTCCACTTCACAAACCATATTTCATTGTGGTCGACAACAGGGGACAAGTGATTATTAGTCCTAACAAGAAAACAGTAGCAATCTATGTGGTAGGAGAATTAGAGATTCTGATCTGATTCATGGGGATATGAATGATGAAATAGGGGTATTGTTATGACCAGTACCTCAAGGATGCATTGTGGAGAAGAGCAAAGGGTAATGATGACACAATCAGCTGCACCGTAGTAGTCTCAGTCAGCACCTCATGTAGTAGGTATAGTATCCTTGTTTTTATCTTATGTATTATGACTTGTCCATATTGTGTACTCCAAACATTTTCCTCATACTTTACTATTATATATAAAGTAGATACTGTACTGTATCTTTATGCTTTACTAATTGCATCTACTCTTATCTCTTTCTCAAGTCTTTGCCTAAGTTGCAACCTGAGCCAAGTCTAAGGTTATAACAATCATATTCTAAAGGGGAATCATGGCTGAAAAATATTTTGGCTACTCAAACTCACTGTATGCAAGAGCTACAAGAGTAATTGTCAACCATGCTTCTATCAACAAATATTGTTTGAGGTTCTTCTCTCAAAAAAACTTTGCATATTCATATAGTCTTTATCCAATTGAATCAAGAAGATATATTCTTCATGAGTACAAAATATTTAACAACTATTGGAATCCTAGAAGTGATATAATATCTTATTTCACTCTCTTCTTAGAATTCAACAGTAAAGCATTTTTCTTTGAAGAATGTATTACTTAAATTTTTTAAGACAATGTCTTTCATAACACTTTTCTTTTAGTTAGGTTTTTCTTTGAGTTGGGTTTTTCTTTTTCTTTTTCTTTTAGTTCTCTTTTTCATATAGTATTCTTCTAAATGTATGTAACTACTGAGTAGTTACTACAGTCTGCCACTAAGCTTTACATAATAAATTGTTGATTTAAAAACAAATTCAGTAGCTAGAGTACACATGTTGACAGTTGCTTTATACAAAATTCTGACTATTATGCTCCAAATCTAAATCTTCTAGTTCTATGAACTCTAATTATTGTACTATTTTCATATTCTTAAACAAGTTTAATTTTTCCATCAGTTTCTCTTATTGCTCAACAGTTAATTGCCTGATATTTAATCTCACTGAGCAGTCCTAAATAATATAGTTGAGATTTCTATAGTGATAATAACCTTTGACAGAGATTAGGCAATGCTTTTAGATAGCATTTATATTTATAGGAGCACTTAGAGAGAAGGATAATAGTACTTGATGTGAGGGTAATAATACTATAAGAGAGCTGTCTAGATATAAGAAGAACTAAAAAATCCTGTAGTAGATAACAATTAAAAAAAAGAATTAGAGTAGTCTGTTAGATCAATTGAAAGACTTTGTTTACCTGGTAGGTTTAGTCAGTATGTCATACAGCTTTGAACCAAGTGGTGGGGTCTATATTATTCAGCCTACCTACTAGCAAGATTACAATCTAATTCTGAATTGTAGTTTAGAAGTCTCTATGGAACTTGATTACTATAGTATATAATAATATGTTATTTTTTTCAGTTTGTTGACAACTTTGGCAGCAGTATTGATGGGAAAGAAGTGTTTCTGGAAAAGTTGTTTGAACTTGGACTAGATGAAGATGAGAAAGATATTGGTAGTTAACTTCTCATAGAAGATTTTTTCTGATTATTTAATAGCACAACTACTCTTAAAGAAGAATAGGACCTAGAAAATCTTATCTTAATCAAAGATAAACTGTTTGGTGTATAAGTAAATGTACAGAAAATAAGAGCTTTAAAAAGTTTTGCTAGCTTGCTAATTACTGCTAAAGTCTAATAGGGGTGGTATATGAAGTCTAAAGTAATAAGAGAAGTTTCAAAGTACAAGAGTGTTGGTAAAGAATTAATGTCTTGTTGTAAAGAGAGGTAGAACACTATCAGGCACAGTTCACACTAGGGTGGAAGTCTACAGAATGGACTCAGAGTGGAGTGGACTTGTGGAATGACCTTGGCTTCAGCTTATGTACTGCACTGTCTGTCTGCCACATAGTCACAACTTCAGATAATAAGAAGAAGTCTGAGATAGAAGTGAGTGCTGATTTGGTGTGTCACCATTGAACACTAGAGATCGAGTTCAATAAGAATTATCTTCATCAATTATCAGACTAGTAAATTACAGTATAACTACTAGTCTTATATACAAATAGATAGTATAGGAGATGCTTGGAGTTTCAGTAGTAAAACCCCTATTACTCTGAGCAGAGGTTTTAGTGTTGAGACACTGACAGGAGTAACTCCGTCATAGGAGACCAAGTTGAATAGGAGTATCTCCGCTATGGAAGATGGAATACCCAGAGGATTCCAGCATCGCTATAAGATATGTTGCAAGAACGGTAGCTACTATGGAAGGCAGGCTTGTATGATTTGGAGATAATATCATCACAGGGATGTAATTTTCAGATAGGTGGACTTGTATATGACAAACACCTACTGTTGTAGAAGTAGAATTTGATATAAAGGCTTACAAATCTCTAAGCTAGGTTACAAGACTAGTAAGAATATTATTAGTAGATACCTCTGAGATATACTGGTGCTTGGCTACTTCTCTCAAAAGATACTAGCTGATGTCTAAGATCTTGTCAACAGAAATAAGGTTTATAGAGTGATTACTTTAAACAGATATTGTATGGAAAGTGAGAAAGGATGAGAGAGATTGAGACATAAGGATAAGTAGTTTTGGAACTGTAGACTAAACTATGCTTCAAGATCCCAAAAGAAGAAATCTTGATCTGTTGTTAGAACAACTGAACAAAGTCTATAGTATTATAACAGAGTTTACATCTTTAGGTAAAGTTTTCCAAAGGTAGTTGCTATTTTAAATATTCTACTGTCTATTGCAATCTAGCAAAACAAATACTAAACCAACCATTAAAATGATAGTGTATAGATAGTTAGGAACATAAGCAGAATTGTCTAGAACATTATCCAAAAAGACAGAGTATACTTGATATTAACAGAAGACAACTAGCAACAATCTTGAAGGTTATTTGAAGAGATATTATATAGGCATTGGTTTGGTAGTGGTGGTTAAGAAGATCTATAGGTCTGAAAATGTTCTTTGATAATAGGTGATGATGGGAAAGTCCATAGGAAAGACTATGGGATTTGGGATTTGATATCAATAAAGAGTTGGGTCTCCTTATAGAAAGCTCCAAATGAGGCTATTTGTATATATATAGAATGTTCAAAAGTAATAAAAAATTACTGAGATATCAGACCAAGAAAACCTAATACTTTGTGAAATTCTAAGATATAAACACTGATGTTTATTGATAAATCCTTAAACTTCTCTATTTTTTCTGGGCCACTAATTCCAAATATTATCATTAAGTTCATAGAGTTTATCAAGTCAACTCTACCATTTCCACTTCCAAACTCTGTCAAGTGCCATTGTCTAAATGATTATTATTCTGTATCTTCAACTATTATCTGATAAGTTCATGCTATTTCTGGCTAATATTCTAAATACTTTTATTGGAATTTCTAATCATCTAAATACCATTCTTTATAGATTATGTTAGTATTGTTCTATCAGATTGAAATATACTCTAGAGTATTTAGGATAGTTACTATCTTCAGAATACCTCATTCTGTTCTCTTAGATCTCTTTTAAAGATAAGTACTGTATGTATCTTATCTAAACAATATAACTTGGATTTTTTCTAGAGCTTGAAGTACAAAACTCTATATTTCTATTTTAGTTACTCCAATAGCAGAACAGAAACCTTTTCTAGAGATTTTAGCATATTTTTTTACTTAATAATCTAGAACTATACTTATTAATATTCCAATCTCTCACTCTTTCTTATTTCTTATATAATATCTACTCTAGCAAAGTATCTCTAGAATCTGTAAGAGAACCTCTTACTTTGCTTAAAATCTTTAGCACTACTGAAGTCCAAGTCAACTCTATGGTCTTCTTATTTCTTAACCTTTATACTACCACCACAATACTGCTAGACTCTTTTGATTTCCATAGTACTATTATAAACCTTCATATTCTCTTCCATAAACATTGACTCATTTCCCTCAGCATCAACCAATAAGCTCTTGTCATCCAACAACATTTTATTGAGATATTTGATTAATTTATACTGTTATTCTATAGCTAAGTTACTGAATATTTTACCTGATATTCTAATTGATTAGAATAAATTCTTGGATACTTAGAGTAGCTGTCACTTCTGGCAAACTTCATTCTGTTCTCTTAGAATTTTTCTAAAAGTAAGTTATATACTTAGCCATTTGAATAATATAGTTTAGAATTTTCCTAAAGTTACAAACTCTGCTGGAATACCACAGACTTTATCTTGTTGCCTTCCTAGTACAAAGTTGTCTACATTATATACACTAGGTTAATAATCTATACTAAGCTATATCTAACCTATTCTAAAGACTATGAGTTATTAATATATAGTAAATATACTATATAATATCATTGTTCTAAAACCTTTTATACCTTTTTCCTATGTTATGTGATAGTGTGACTGTGATTATAACATCATGCTAAACTCTAATCCTAAGTTCTAAATAGAAAATAAATGGAAAATAAAATAAAAATAAGAAAGGAAAATAGAATAAATAAAGTTTACTATTTTTAACTCTTAATATATAAGTTTCTAAAAACTCCAGATGATATTTGAATAAGAATTCTACTGTTATATTTTGTATGGTCCATATACTTGATCAATTTATATCTATAACTATAATTAACTAAATAACTATAGTACTATTGTAGTAGACTCGATAATAAGAATTAGAATAAGTAGAAGCAGTTAATAGTCTAAGACTATCAGAGCCTAATCTAGGTGATAACCAGCCTAGAATTAAGCTTTTATAGAGTGGATTTAGACTTATTTATTGTTAGTATTTCCTAACAAACATCTGGATAAAAAGATGAGAGTAGAAATAGATGTATTACAACTTTCTACAAGTAGAGTATTATTGATGAAGTATAAGGATAAGAAGTGAAGGCTAGTAGCCTTTATTTCAAAGTTGTTGAATGAAGTAGAGAGAAATCATAAATTTCATAATAAAGAGATGCTGGTAATAATTAGATATTTAGAAACATGAAGATATTCCTGAAAAGAAGCCAAAGATCAGTTTGAAATATAAATAAATTACAAAAACTTGATAAAAGCCCAAAAATTGAATCAAAAACAGACTAAATAAGCTATAAGAAAGAACAACTTATATATTGAGTGACATAAGAGAGCTCAATATATACTCTAGTTTGTTAGTCCATACATACTAACCTATCCTAAAATAATGACTAAGTTCTTTCATAATATTCTATCAGGTTATATAATTATGTGATTGTGACAGATATAACATATGTATAACAATATATTATGATTTTATTATAATTTGTGACATTTGTGACCATTATATGTTATTTTTTTTTTAAAAATCACCAGTTTATTACATAGATGTAATAGCAGGCTATGGTAGCTACAATATAACTACTTATATAATAAAGAAAATAAAAGGAAAAGGATAATAAAAGAAAAGAAGAATATACTAAAAATAATAGAAAAACTGCTACTAAGTGATTCCTTTATGAAGAAAAAAAGCCCCAGAGTTATACTTAAGGAATATTATGAAATAACTCAAAGACTCTCTATCCAGATTCCAATAGTTGTTATATCTTCTATATCTGTGAAGAATATAATATCTTGATTCAATTGGATAAGTTTTACATGAACAGTCAAAATTTTCTCTTAGAAAGAATCTTAGATAATACTCTCCTATAAAAGTATGGTTTGTAATTGTTCTAATTGCTCTTGTACATAATAAATTTGAGTGACTGATAAGTTTAAGCCAAGATCCACCTTTTATATAAGTAGGCTTGACAAGAAGATATTTATCATCTAATAGATTGAAGAAGTGGTTTTCTTTGAAGTCTGACACTTGAAAAGTCATTTGCCAGTTTTGTATGATTGAGTCACATTCTTCTTTCATGCTGAAGTCTCATGACAATTTACATAGGAGGATAAGAGTGAGATTGAACTGCTTGGTTTCTTTATTGACAGCTATATAGAGAGCCCATTTATCTTTTCTTGGACAATTCCAAAACTTGATGAAATTATGTGAATTTTTATTGAAAAAAAAATCCTAAGATCTTGAGCTATAGTAATAGACTAGAGTTAGTAGAGATATATAAATCAAAGATCTATTTTGCTGAATGAATGGTTTCTGCAATAATTATGATGTATGATACATTAGAAATTTAAACTGCTTGGTTAATTCTATATCTAGTAGTAAACAGTTTTGCCTTAGTTGAAGTGATGTTGATAACATAATGAATAGTTTTGGCAATTGTGTTATAATCTGACAAAACATGTGATATTGATATAATAATGTTCTTGATACTAGTATTAGAGATGATGATGATTGTATTGGAATTAATAGAGCATCTTGAGCAATTTTCTCAAGTTTGTGAAAATAGGCTTCTTTGTTTTCTTTATCTTTATAGTTGACTGTAGAAAGAAAAGTGATTAGAAGAATTATCTACTAGTCTGAAACTAGAAGACAGTTCTTTATAAAGAGTGTCAAAGAAAGGAAAAATTTCATTGAGATGATTGTTGGTGTTTACAACAGAGCTCTTAATTTTGAGCTATTGTTTAGTTGTTATCTTCTCCAAAGAAAAATAATGTGATAACAAGTTTTTTGAATGTTTTTTCTTGAGAAGCAAATTGATTGTGTGATTTGATGGTAGTAATGCAGTTCTAAGTTGATGTTGACTACTGATCTTCTGTAGATGTAGATGGATAGAAATAAGACCAGTAATTATCTTAATTCCCTAAGTTAGTGAAGTATAAAAAACATCTGTGATTTATATAGCAGCTCTTTATTGCATTTCTCAGAGTTTTTTAAGAGAGTTAGATAGTGAAGCATTCTTGAAAAACCAAAGTGGAAATCCATAAAGCACAATAGATAGAATACAAGTTCTATAAAGTGGTTATTTGTAATAGAGAGAGAAATTTCCCAACAATTTTATATCCTTAATGGTTGAAAGAACTTTGTTGGAATAATGTTGAATGTGTTGTCAGAAAGTTAATTTTCTATTGAAGATAAAACTAAGATATTTCCATATATCTTTTGGTTATAGTAGTAAATCTTCTAATATGCTGAGACCTAAATAAGAAGAGTCAAAGTTCTTTATTAATCTTGAAAAGAAAAACCTTTGATTTCCCATGTTTAATTATAAGCACAAATTGATCAAAGAGAGAAGTGATAATGTTATAACTGCAAAAAAAGTAAAATATTTGATTTTTCAAAGATTTTTTCCTGTGAAATGAAAAAAAGTCTATCATTTACAAAAGAAGAACATGAAACAGGAATACTTAGAATAAGATTTCTTGCTCTTTTTTCAAAAATATAAAATATAAGTCAAAATATAAAGAACAGAAAAAATAGGAGAAAGGATAAACTCTTGTCTTATATCTATATCTATCTTGAAAAGAGGAAAAATGAAATTGTCCCACATATATCATGTTTTCCTATTTATTAAATAATTAGAAAATAAAATTGAAATTTTTGAATTAAAACTAGCTTTGTCCAGAATTAATAGAAGAAGTTGATAATTGAGTGATAAAAAATGAGTAATATCAAAGACTAAAATTTTTGTTTAAAAACCTTTGGATTATTCCAAACAAATAAGATGTGTAAAAAAAATGCCTATATCAGTAGTAAAGTGCTGTTTTAGTTTACCCAATTGATTAGAGTAAACAAAATTTAATGTAATAGATTAATTTTGAAGTCTTTTGCTAATAATTTTCTCAATAAGTTTTACTAGAGTATTGAAAGGAACAATTGGTTGGAACATTTTAGGAAAGTTGTAAGCTAATTTATTAGGCTTGGAAATAATAATTAAAGAGAATATCTTGAAGTATGATAGCTAATGCTCAAGATCAATACATGTATTAGTAATGTTGATAAAGTTGAGAAAATACCTATTATTCTTTACAACAACTTTCAGGTGTTTTCATGATATATGTGTTATGGTGTGTTTGGACACTAATATTCTTCTTTTTTTTTTATCTATTTTTCTTGATTTAATATTTCTTTTCTTTCAACTTTTCTTTTCTTTTTGATGATAAAGAGGCATGTGACTGCTGTCACATGACATATCACATGATATGAAGTCAAAGGCCTAGACTTGGTGAGAGCAGGCTAAAAGAAGCTAGAAGGATGACATGGTATTCTTATAGAAAATATAAGGGTGAGACATGGTAGACATATGGATATTAGGATACAGTTATTTATTAGCATGGACAATAAGGACTTTGTATAAATAGTATAAAAATACAGCAGAAACTTCTTATTGAGTTCTCTTGTAATCTCTACATAGATATCTTATTAAGAGATTTATTGTTTGTATTATTATTGGTCTTTGTGACTAGTGGTTGCTACAACAACATGATCTGGTCCTGGAATAGATAAATTGTTGCACTTTTTGATGACATTCCTGAATTTCTTCATCAAAAAAGTAGCTATTCCAAACTTGGTTTCATAGGAAATTTATCTAATAAACTTGTATTAATTTGATAATTTTATGCTGAGTTGAATATTTGATACAAAGCCTACCATAGATCTTCAAGTTCAATGCAAGAATGTCTATTGTATTGTAAGACTTTTATAGCTGGCAGTTTACAATTTTTAATCCAGTTTATGAGGGTCCAAGGTCTTTTGATTTTTCATGTGATTTCTTGAATCTTCTTGTCAAAATATGTACTTTTGATTTTCTTGATAACTCCCTTGAAATTCTTCCAGTCTTCAATTGTTTTAAAGAATCTGTACTTGTTCAGTTTACTGTTACATTCTTCATTCCACCATGCTTTGGAATGTTTAGTGATATTTCTTCACTATTGCAAATGATTGTTTGCCATTTGTCTTGAATAAACTCCTCACTAATGGATATGTCAACTATTAAAAAAGCATAATTGGAAGGACTTCTAGATTCCAGTAAGATTAAGTGATTGTTAATTTCATTTGAATCTAGTCAAAGAAACATGAGATTAATAACTAAGTTAGTACTATTAGAATTATTAGCATATTAAGTGGGAACTTGATTGATAAGAAAAGAAAGTTTCAGATTGAAAGCATCAGTAAATTTCACAAGAACATTGTTATAAGTACATTGCAAATATTAACTTCTATATCTTTCAGATACTTCAAGGCTATTTGATGCTCATTCAAGTAAATGTTAATAATAAAGAAAATAATACTATTGTTGAAAAAGAAAATTAAGTTAATATTCTTGTGATTTAAAATGTTCTTTCTAAGTAAAAAAAAAGTTGAGTAAGTTGAACATTGATGTATGTAATTACTCTTGGATGATTATTATTATAGATTAACTATTTTAAAAAGATTACCCATAATGGATGGTTGGAAGTACCTACAATTTTTTCTCTCTCTTCAAGTATCAAACTTGGAATAGTTTGAATATGAGACTAAGAAAATTCTTGAATAAGGATTATATTAAACTCTTTTTTGTTTTCTAGTATAATATCAATGAGTAATCTGTTTTTTAAACATTTTGTAAAAAAAGCTTGAGATTTCTTAAAATTATGAACTTGCCTTACCCACAGATGAGCAGATTAACATGAGCAGATTAACATGCTTCTATTTTCACAAAGCTCCTGATATTTTTTCAAGTACAATTTCTTGTTGAATCAGTGCCTCAAAAAAGGACATGCATTGTTATCAGCTTGATGTTCTCCTTTGCAATTAATGCATTTGAAACTATGTGAACATGGCTTATCTTTCTTTGTTTCAAGTCTTGGTGGGTTAATCTTGAAATTTGGTTTACAATACTATGCAAAGTTCCTATGATATTCTATCTTGTATAAACTGTTACACTTGACACATTTGAAACCATGCACATAACATACAAACATTAGATAACTCCACTTCTAGTAGTTTTTACATTACAGCATGTCAAGATCGTTGACGGTGGACTTTATTTTACTTTTTCTTGTCATTTTTATTTTACTTTTTGTTTCTTTTTTTTCTATTTTTAGAACAACTCGGGTTAGGGTTTATCAGTCATGCTGTCACATCAGTCACAAATTGATGGCGTAGTCACAAGACTGATCACGAGACTTGGGAGAATGAAGTAGAAGGTACT
>Ga0157364_1007198_pt1 | contig 11515 bp, 4 predicted proteins | sample AttsexASBM2_FD_111476 | JGI IMG/M metagenome (GOLD analysis project Ga0157364, IMG submission 111476) | Fungus gardens microbial communities from leaf cutter ant in Ribeirão Preto, State of São Paulo, Brazil - Atta sexdens ASBM2 | ecosystem: Host-associated > Fungi > Mycelium > Unclassified ...
ACAAGACTCACAGAATTAGGAATATCATACTTGAGAATGTAAGTTCTTACAATCTAGATGTTGCCCCAAAGGTTGGGAGTAGCTGATAGAATAGTATTAACAGACTTATCACAAAAAGTGGAATCACTTTTGTTGCCTTCCACTCTCAATCCAGACTGAAGAATTTGTCTAGTAGAGAGGAGATGCATCTGCATACCAGAAATACAATGTACTGGCCATAGTTTTGACACACCAACTTTAGTAGTTTCTTTTTCAGGATCAAAGATTTCATGTTCAATCAGAACAGTACTAGAAGTGACTTTTGAGTTTGTAGTCTCAACTCAACTATAATTATCCAGACTCATATTAACAAAGTCTGACTTAAATGGGATAAAGTGGGTGGAAGCACCAGAGTTCAAGAACTATTTATCTTTATAAAAGCTGCTATGAGGCACTTTTTTACTCTTACACAAAAAACATTGTGCTTTCTCATATTTGGAGAGATTCACAGTAATAGGCAAGTCAAGTAAAACAAATTTATTTTGATTGGAAGCCATATATACATAGTTAACTCTACTTGATCCTATAAAGTTCTTCATTGTAATAGTTACATTGGTGTAGAATGTTAGATGCAGTTCACACCAGGAGGCAAAAGCCTATAGAGTTGGCTTGAAAATGTATAGAGTTGTCATACTCTATATAATGAGCTCAGCATTGTGAACTTGTTAGAATAACCTTAGCTTCAACTTATATGCTATACCATCTGTCTGCCATGTAGTCACAACTTTAGATGAATGGATAAAGTCTGAGATAGAAGTGAGTACCAATTTGGTATGTTATTATTGAACACTGGAGATTGAGTTCAATAGAAATTATCTTTATTGATTATTAGACTAGCAAATTATAGTATAACTACTAGTTTTATATATATGTCAGATATATAGGAGATACTTGGGGTTTTAGTATATCACCCCAAGTAGAGGTTTCAGTGGTAAGATACTAATAGTAAGATAAAAGAACTCTGCCATGGAAGACTGGATATTCTGGTTGTTGCATCATTGCTATATGAACATGTTGTAAGAAAAGTGGCCATCATACAAGATGGACTTGTTTTATAGGTATTATAATTGCAGCATTGCCATAAGGATGTATCTTTAGAATAGGTGGACTTGATATATAATATAAGTTGGATAGACTGAGTCAAAGAATTTAGTGAATTATTAAGTTGGAAGGAGAGAGATATATACAGTTGGTTACCAAAAGTCCAACCATCCAATTTATACCTATCATTACTTCCTAGGAAAACCACATCATTATTATCATCTGCCCACCTTTTAGAAGTAGTTGTTGTAAGTGGATCTACCTTCATAGGAAAGGGATTTTTAATGGGCAATTATAAAGGTTGAGGCCTTAGTAGATGGGTTAGGAAACTTCTTCTTCAAGTACCTTTTGTAGAATTTCAGTCCTTACACTTTTGCTTGTATTTGAGGTCCTTAAATAGGACTACTTTGAGGAGTGTGTGCTGCAAAAAGGCAATCAGCAAGTTGAGAGACTGTAACTGAAGATTTAGGAAGGAAAGGGTGAATCAATGAAGGAATGGTAGCTATGCTTGCAAATACAATAGTACTGTTTGCCTTGTAGACATTGCTGTTATTATTATTCTAGTCTTTTATTTCATTTGCTTGGTAGACATTACTATATTTTTTGCCTCAGTTACTCTTCTTTTTTCTCTTTTGCTGCTCAGAAGAACTCTCACTTTGCAACTGCTGTTGCTGCTAGAAGTTCTTTTTCCACTGAGGAGGTTTATCTCTATGTGAAATGCCAGAATAGTAGGCAGCATTAGTGGTGTTAGTCTACCTAGAGAATTCTGCTTGAATAGCATAATGTACAACATCCTAAGTAAGGTTAGAGATAGACATATGAGAAGAAAGAATAAAGGCAGAGATAGAATCTCATAAGTGAGGAATTGCAGACAAGAGAGTCATTGCTCTTAAGACAGAAGAGATGTTACAGTTATTTTCATAGTCTTGTATAAAAGAAATCAAGCTCAGCAATTTGGGAAGTAAAGTCCCAATTACTGGAAATTTGGAATGTAATTATTCTCTAGTAATTAGCAAAAATTAATGCTGGACCAGGTATTCTCATGAGAGTCCAAAGATGACCCTAAAAAGCCTCAGTATTAGGCTAGCTATGCATTAACAAGTTATCTGGTAAGATAGAGTTAAGAATAGCTAAGACTTGGAAGTCTAAGAAATTCCTTCTAGTTATCTCATTTATATTAATGGTCTGAGAGAGTGCCAAAGCATTCAGCATATCATCAGCAGTAAAGACAGCCCTAGTATATATGATGAGAGCAAGAGTTGATTTGACATGAATTTCCTAGAAAGAATAGTTAGCAAGGTTAGTAAGTTTGGGAAAAGTAGTAATAAAGTTGGCCATTGCTATCAATAAAGATAATCAGCATGAATTAGGGAGTAAATGTAGCCAGCTGGAGTGTAAATGTTCAACCTAATCAGTGGTGGACCATTAGCACATATGAGGTGTAAAGAGATCTTGTAGATATAAAGTGATTTAGAATTAGCTCAATCTATAAGAGGCTTAGGAGTGACAAGATATCAGCCTACTAGTGAAGTTGATTAAGTCCTTTTTATTGATAGAAAGCAGTCTAAAAAAGCACTAACTAGAGATCAAGATAACTAGGGCCCATAACCTATTAGAAAGAATAGAGTGTACAGTAGTATGATGTAGTATGGACAACTGGCAACTACTTACTTGTGATGTGTACTTCAATAGAGAGCTGAAAGGGAGCAACAACAAAAGACAAGTAGTATTGGTCAGAGATAAACCTATATGTGTAAATTTTATATCTACTACTTAATTAAAACTACTGATTATGGGCTATACACTTACTAAGCAGAGTATTTCACAATAGAGAGACACACCATTAGAGTCAATAGAAATTGAGAAGAAATCTAGATAAAGATTACTCACAACCAACCTACTAATTATGTATCCAAGTTTCTAATCAGGCAAGATATCAGGCAGAACATTTGCTAACCTAACTATAGAATGATGAAGCCAAGTAGTCAGGAACCCTAATAGAAAGACCTCAAATATTACAGAATAGTGGAAGCTTATTAGGCAATAGCAAGAAGAAGTGAGTTATTATGATCATAAAGATATGAATGAAGAACTATTGGGGTTTATAGCAGAGTTGAGACTCAAGACTTAAAGAAAAAAAGATCTATAGTATTGATGATAAATATTAGTAATATTTATGATTCAATTTCTAATAAAGCAGCAGATCTCTTTATATCTACCATTCCTTCCAGATTGCTGTAACTCAAAGCAAGGAACACTGTTCAAAAATTGATGCTCTAAAAGTCCACCAAATAAATGAACTAAGTGGAGTTGAGACAGTGAAATTTGGTTATTTGATCAGATACAAAAATGTTTGTAGTGTTCTTCCATAAGTTTATTTCCAGGCTAAAACTCTTCTATTTGATTAGATACTAGTACTTAACAAGAGATTGCACAGTAGATATCTAGATAAAATAATTTATTTGTATTACTAGGACTAGAAAGAAAGAAACTGATTCTAGCATAGTCTGACTACAGACTAAATACAAACACTTGAGTATATACATATTTACATAGTAATAATAGGAGTAGATGTAAACTTCAATACTCCCCTTCAACAAGATATCATTTTCCTAGCAAAACACCTAGGTAAGTTTAAAATTTAACAAAGGCTTCATGAGGGAATGTTTTAGTGAATATATCTGTGACCATTTCTTTTGTTGATAGATATTGTAAGTTAATTTTGTTCTACTTGATATGTTCTCAAAAAAAAAGGTAGCATATGTCAATGTGTTTCATATAAGAATACAATACTGGGTTATTAGCAAGTACAATATTGTTAGTGTGGATGATTGTGGCTATTACTTGTAAAAAGTCCAGTTTTTTAAATAAGGTTCTGAGTTATATGGCATTTTTTGTTGCATTTGCTGATGTAATATATTTTGCCTTAACAGATGATATGACAACTATTAGCTGCTTCTTTAAAGACTAAGTAATAAAACCACCAATAGATCTGCAATCATTAGGATCTTGGGCCTAGTTGGAGTCTTTCTATTCAATGAGATCAAAAAAGTTCTTCCTACAACATTCTAAGACCAAGTTAAAATTAATAGTACTCTTTAAATAACATAAAATATATTTTATAGCTTTGAAATGAGAAATCTCTAGGATTGAGCTACAAGACTAACTACAAATTGGATATTTGATTTGGTCTGAATTTCAAATAGTAGAGATCCTACAAGTGAGAAGTAATGAATATTCTTAGCATAAGCTTTATAAGCTCATTTCTCTACCTCAGTTTTTAGAAAATGAGATATAGAGAGCTTATACTTGACCATGAGTAGGATTGAGACTGGAAATACATTCTGTATGCCAAAGTATATGAGAACTTGACAGATATATGCTGTGTTGTGGTATACTTGGGCTCCAATATTTTATTTTGATTTTCTTTTCTTTTTATCTATTTTTCTTGATTTGAATTTTCTTTTTATTTTTGTTTTATTCCTTGAATAATAAAGAGATATATGACTACAGTCACATAACATTATATTATAAACCTAGAACATTATAAAAAAGACTAGAAAGAATAATGTCAAGACACATGTCTATAGTATGTTAATTTCATGATATAGTCATGTATAACATATGAACTTTAGAATAGAGCTATTTATCATTAGCACAGACTATAAACTATTTGTATAAATAGAATAGCAATACATTGAAGACTTCTTGTCAAGTTCTCTTATGATTCCCATAAGACTCTCACTTATAAAACTACTTAGTGGTGCTATTGACTGTCTTTAGTTAGTAGTTGCCACAACAGGCTAATTGATTATATAAATGAGACACCTAGCATGATTACAAATAATAAGGATACCAAGTATAAATTTTGAGCTCACTAAGATTTGTAATTTTGAAGTTTTCATCTAAAGCTGTTTTGAAAAAAAATCCAATAACTACTTAGGCTACTAACTGCTATATTATTGATATATAAAAGAACAAAAAATACTGTTTTTCCTTTTTTTCTCTGAACATAAAGACAATTGTTTGTAAACATATACTTGAATCCAAGCTTTGTTAAAACTTCATGAAGTTTTCTCTTCTACTGTCATCTGGTCTGCTTCAAACTATATAAAACCTTTTTTAATCTCTAATAATAGCTATCTAATCCTAGCTTTTATACTCTATCTAAAACTTTCATATAGATATTCTTATTGAGATTATCTTGTAAATAAGCAGTTACTATATTAATCTGGTAGATCTTAAAATCTAAATGAGTAGCAAGAGTGAGAAAAATACAAAGTATGGAGAACTTAGTTACAGATAAGAAGATTTCAACAAAATTCTCTCTGGGTATCTAGGGGAATTTCTTGGTGACAATATATACTTGCTATAATTATCTATTTTCTTCTTGAAAATAATTTGGCTTCTAATAACTCTCTTTTCTGCAGATAACTCATTTATCTACTCAAAAATACCTGTTTTTAGTAACTAAGAGTACTCTGACTTAATAGTACCTTCCTATTCAGTTGAGTAAGAAAAACAAAAAGACTTCTCTATAGGTTCTCAGCTCATTTGCAACCATAATAAAAGCAAAGTTAACTGATCCACTTGTTATAGATAAATCAATCCACTTCAAAGACTTTTTGAAAGCAAGAAGAGAACTAGAGAGAATTCTGTTAATATCATTAAAAGATAGAATAATAGAGTAGATATCTGAAAAAACATTATCAGTATTAATACCATTCATAGGAAAACTAGGGATATCAGATGCCAACTCAGGTCAAGATTCTGTAATAATACTCTTGTCTTTTGCCAAGATATCATTTACAAACTTATCTATGATATTTGTAGAAAAAGCTAGCATACTAATATCAATAATATCAAGTTCACTAGGTAAGTTGTCTTCAAAGAATTGGACATCCTGAAACATGATAAGTTTGCCATTTTCAAAATCTTCAAGAGAATATCTCTTTTTTTTTATCATTCTATTATCCAAGCATTCAAACTTTCTCTGCTCTCAATTCCAACTTCTTCTTTTAAACCTGTTTTGGCACATAAGCCCAATTATAAGAAGACTAGCTCTTTCAGAACTTTCTTCTTCTGTGTTTTTTGGCTGATTTTTATTCTGTGACTCTTTCCCACATCCGATTTTTCATGCTCCAGATTCCTTCAGGCTATACACCAATATTCCAAACTATCTGGATATATTATTAAACTCACTTTTTCATACTCTCTTACTCTTCTACAATACTCTGTGGTCTTCCAAAGTCATCTAGTATCATCTGTACATCTACTCATCTGCTTTTCTATACTCTAGAAGTACCTGCTAAACACTCTAGCTCTCTTCTATTTTAGTTTTTCCATTCTAAACTATTCCTAATTACTTAAGTATCATTATTCCTTGCTTATATAATTGGAATTCTGATATATTAGAATGAACCTATCAATATATAGAGTAGTTATTATCTATGACTACTCTTCAGAAATTCTCATTTTATTCTCTTAAGATTTTCTAAAGGTGAGTGTTTAGTATTTTCTAGAGATTTGAAGTGCTTGGCTCTTCCACCCAGTTACCCTAACAGCAACTTAGTAAGCCAAAAATACACAAGTCAACTATATTAGACTTGCATCTAGTCCATATCTCAAAAGAAACCAATTCTTTAATCTAAAAGTATGTGTGAAACTTCAAACATGTATAGCATATATAAATATCTCTTCTCAATACTACAGATCCACTTCTATACTCCACAATATATATCAAACCATCTTGAAAAATACTGTAATAGTATATTCTACAATTCTGTTTTGCTTTGAAAGATAAAGAACAGTGGTTTTATATATAATACCATTATGCTAACAAAGTTGAGTTATAGCACAATTTACAAATTCAAACCCATTATCATTACAAAGTTAACATATCTTCAAGCCAGATTATCTTTCCAATAAGGCAATAATATCTCAGATAGTAGGTCTAGTCTCTTCTTTATTATGTAACAGATATCCTATAGTATAATGACAACTAACCTTGACTACTACAAGGGCATATAAGTATTCATTTTAGGTAGAAACAGACATTGGACTAGTAAGATCCATAATAAAAGGTTCTAGTTTAAAGTAGCAATTGAGATTCATATCAGACAAAGACAACTAGTGAGATTTATCATTTGTGTAGCTATTGTATAGATAATTGAAGTCTTTAAAGATATATATTTCAAGATTATGCATAACATGTTAGTAGAACATTGAATTGATAATATGAGCATTTAGATGGCCTATATGATAGTGTTACAAGTACATGCTCATGGTTTTTTCAACCAGATAAGCTAAACCAGTATTCAGATTACCATATTGGATCTGATATAGAAAAACCTCTAAAAATAGCTAGAAACAAGTCATTATCATTCTTTGATATAATCAATCTTTTTTTATCACTCCTTACTGTTATCTCTTTGCACTGAATGATACCCAAACTAACCAAATTGGTACAAAGTGTTAGCATATGAAGAATATTTAGTAATGTGAGAATGGAAATACTATGTGGTAGAATTATTGTAAGGTAAGCAAATACAATCCTCTCAACCAGAACCTTGTATTGACTACTAACTGTGATATATTCACTATCAGTGAGATAATTATAAGATATGAAGAATTGGCAATTAAAGAATATAAATATATGAAAGGTGGCAACACAGTCTAACAAAATCCCCTTAATAGACTCACTTAAAGTTACTATAAGTATACAACCAATCTTTCAACTATTAGAAAGCAAAACACTATCAATGACAATATTTACAGGACTACTAGGCTTAGCAGTCTTGGACTTCCTCTTCTTTGAACATTCAGGGCTCCAATATCTCTTTTTATTGCATGTATTGCATATTAAGTTGGTAGGCCAAAACTTTGGCTTTAACTTACTTTTATTTTTGTTCTTCTTTCCAAAATTGCTACTATTAGAGTTTTTTCCTTCAGAAGTAGACTTAACCTATAAGGCCAACTACTCTAACTTTTATTTTTTTTCAGACTTCTCTATAAGCTGCTTCCTTTCAGTACAGTTATGAATAGACAACAATTTAGCTGTCACAGTGTTAAGAGTAAGTCCACTCTCTTTATCTAGAAGGTTTTGTTTCACAATATTCCAAATATTTGAGCAGTGTTATAATCACTTTCTCATAGTTATTATATAATTTCATTGTATATTATAGGGTCTATAGTATGATGTAATGATTGGCTGCACTGTAGGTTGTATCAGTCAGTGTCTCATATAGTAGGCATTATTTTCTCATTAACTTCTTCTGTTCTCCTCATGTATTGTATCATTGTGAACATATAGTTTCCTCATAGTCTATAGGTATATATAGTGTAGATAAATTTCTGTATCCTTATATTTTACCAATTGATCATATTCTTCACTCTTACTTAAGTCTTTGCCTGAGTTGCAACCTGAGCCAAGCTTAAGGTCATAACAAGCAAAGCAATAAAAGGAGAATTGCATAAACAACATGGACATCATTAAGTTTCTGACCAGATTTGATAATATGATGATAGAGATATCAAAAGAATCTAATGTGATCAGATATGGTAGTACACTTGTCCTACTTCTTGGTACACAACTGCTGATAATAATAGTGTATATTTATTCTCTGACATTAAACAACATGGATATTGTAAAGATGATCCAATAAGTCCTTTGAAAACATAGTACTGGCAATATGTTTGTATTAACCAAATTCAATTATACCTCACATAAGACTAACAGCTGCAAAATCAGACTTGTATCATATAAGATACTCTTTTTTCAATATCATCCAATTCTTATATGTAGTTGAATTTATTGAACAGAGTTTTCTATCTTTGCCTACAAGAAGATCAGTAAAGAGCTTCAGAGGATATTTTTCAAGTCTTTCAACAAAGAGCCAAAGAAGATAAGCTTACAAAGCTGATTTTATATCATCAGGTCATGTGTAATAATTGGTGCCATTAAGCTTGGGGAAATAAAGGGTTTCAGAGAATGAATCCTAGATATAGATACTGTTGGAGCCTACAACCTAATAAAACAATAAGGGAAGACAAAGACATATCTAGGACTAGAAAGAAAAAAACTGGTCCTAACATAGTTTGGCTATGGACTAAATACAAATACTTAAGTATGTACCTATTTACATAGTAATAATAGAAGTAGATATAAACTTCAATAGAACTTCTTGTAATGCTAATGGCTATCCAAGATCTTTTCCATATTTTACTCTTCTTTTCTATTGATAATGATCAGGTCTGGAAGGGCTTGAGCATTTTCTGTAAATTGGATTATTAAAAGTAGCAGTAAGTACTGAATATAATCTGTGTAATTCAGAGAAAGCTTAAGGCAGTACAATATAGGTCATACTTATTTCTCTACCATATAAGATTCAAAGTAGTGATAAGACAACTTAGTGGAAGAGTATGTTGTATAAAAGTCTAGAAATACCTTGTCACTAGGGCAGAATATTAGAACAGAAGTATATCTTTGATTATAGTATTTGGCCATATTCTCTTAAGACTTACAAATAGTAGACCTCATTTCTTCTAATGCAGGCTTTATATGATTGGTAAATTTTGAGACACTCTCCAATTTTAATCTTCTTTAGTGAGGCTCAAATTCTATCTGTGGCAATCATCATATATCAAGAAAGAACAGTGGTTACTACATGAAGGAGTATACATGGTTGTTATGCTAAAATTCTACCAACAAGAGAAGATCTTTGTTAGACACAGTTCACACCTCATTATCTGAGATCCCAAAATAAGTATCCCAGTTGTTACAGGACTAAGTAGTTTTTGTTATCTGAGAATGTGGAAGTTGGAGCAGAACAACTTTTGGCTCCAGCTTATGTGCTGCACCTCTATGAGTTACACAGATCACATATTTTAGCTTAGAAACTGGGAACTCAGAGAGTGAAGAACCACTAGAAGGTAGAGAGGTGTGTTATTGCCAACACCAGAGATGAGATGCTAGTTTTAGTTGATTTTTAGAATAACTACTACAGTGTAAGCTACCAGATATATATACTAGTTTAGTATACCTAGAGCAGCTATCTGGAATGGAAACTGTTGAGTGAGTTACTCTGATCTCTAATAATCCTTGGACATCAAAGGAGTGCTATCTATGAAGTTATCTTGTACTAGCAAGGACATCTAAGGTAAAAGAGATAGTTTTGATCAGCACTGAAAGAGGTTTGGAGTACAGAAGAGGACTGGTGTTTCATCTGTGGGTAGAGATGGATGAGGCCAGAATATAAGATGTGACAATCTTGCTAGTTACTTTGTCACTCATTGATAAATATTTGGAAATATTATTTGAGCTTTTAATTTACTTACTCTGTTTGTCCATCTGTTTAAGAATGTGTTAAGAATGATTCACACTTACTGAAATTATCTGTAAGTAGCATAGAAGATAAATTAGGAGTGGTACTACATAGATAAGATAATCTTAGCTTTAATGAAAGATTGTTGCACCCAGCCCAACTCATTGTATGGTTGTATTTTGGAAAGAGAAGTTCAGATATACTTAGTGCAAGTATAGTATAATATAAGTTTTATTAGACTAAAGAACAGTAAATAGTAGCTAACATTCTTAAATACAGAAGTGATAATCTAATAATACTTTACTACCACATATACTCTGGATTGTTAGGCGCCATAGTAGTTATTGTTTGGAACTTCATAAGATTAATGAAATATGCAAGGTTTAGTTCTTAGATTGATAGGTAATAGAATAGAGTGTAATCTATACCAAAAAAGAGTAGAAAGGGTACAGATATCAGATAGTATAAAGAACTACAGTTTGCTGTACCTTTTATGAAGGAACTCTACTATCTGCTCAAAGTCAAAATTGTTTTATCTACAGTTTAGTACTTTGTCATATAATACTATACAAGTGAGAAGACCATGGAGTTTCCAGACATAGTGTAGAAAGAACCTTGTAATATTCTTCATAGTGACCGTAATATAAGCTAGAATGAAATGAGTTCTCTTTGAAACAGAGTCTACTACTGTTATTATCATATCAAACCTTGTAGACTTTATGAGTTTCACAATCAAGTCAATACTAATGGTCTCTCACCTTAAATTTTGCACAGACAGTAAGTATAGCTCTCTCAAAGGTAAGTAACAAATAGACTTGGTTTATAGTTATAAGTTACAAGTACTGATATATTAGCTAATGTACTTGGATATTTGAGACTACCAATAGCTCCACAATACCAGTTCTAGAGTCTTTCAATGCCTGGCAACCTTTATGTCATAATAAAGAGAAACAATGTATAATTATAAGTCTAAAACATCAGGAATATAAATGTCACAAACTTCATTCAGCTTGTATCTCCACAACCAGTAGACTGAATCTCACAAACTAAGTTGCACTGTAAAGCCCCAAATAAGGGCTATCCATATATATGTGGGATGTACAAAAGCAACA
>Ga0157364_1007199_pt1 | contig 11514 bp, 8 predicted proteins | sample AttsexASBM2_FD_111476 | JGI IMG/M metagenome (GOLD analysis project Ga0157364, IMG submission 111476) | Fungus gardens microbial communities from leaf cutter ant in Ribeirão Preto, State of São Paulo, Brazil - Atta sexdens ASBM2 | ecosystem: Host-associated > Fungi > Mycelium > Unclassified ...
AGAGAGAGAGAGAGAGAGAGAGAGAGAATGCACAAAGATGCTGCGAGAATGCTAAAGCATTGTACGTATGTGCAAGAGGTTACACCCTCGAGAGTTAAAACAAAAGCGGTTTATAATATCAAACGCAAACATCTTGAAACGCGTGACGACCTGAATTTTAACTATACGTGTATCCCTGCATTTCGTCGGCGGTGAAACATTCGAAATTACGAGTATACGTTTGCAGAATAAATTATGGCAAGAAAGCAATTCGCTCGTTCAGGCGACATTTTCGAAGTTACGCGAAAGGATAACCGAGCGAAGCAGCAATCGGCGGGAAACTTCGTTTATTCACGTCTTAAAGGAAAGTCGAGATAAGCCATGCTCGAAGATCGTACCTTACGATTTAGCACGTTCGAATGGAACGATTAGAAGCGTGCGCGCGCGAAAGACAAGCGTTCTCGAGACAAGCGTTGCATTTTACCGCGAAAGATTACGTTAATCCGTTCGCGTCCATAGTATTGCGATTATGAATCACCTTCATGATTAGGAGAAAGAAAAGAAAAAGAAGAGAAACGTGTTATAAAAACGAAGAACGAGGCGTGAAAAAATTGATGACGATTAAAGCTCGCCGAGGACCCGCGGCGTTCTTGGAGACGCGCCAGAAATTACGATATTTTCATGTCACGACAATGAATTATGGCCGTGAAACATTATTTACGCAGCCGCGAGTATTCCCGTACAAAGAGCACGCTGTATACGCGACGACAGAGTTACACACCCCTTGTAAGCCAATTACGGCGAACGCGCGTTAAAATGATTTCAAGATTCTCGCATACTCGCATTAAATGGCACGAATTAAAACGACCTTCTCTCTAATGTACACATCGCTCAGCGTTTCTCAACCTTTCCCCGATATCTCGGAGGAAAAGTAAACGCGATTTTCTTGGCGAATACGCCAAAACCGATCCTTGACTGCTTATTCTAGAAGAGACAACGGTCTACCGTTTGACTGCAAAGTATATGATCAAACTTCCTGAGAAAAATGTTCGGTATTTGTAACGTAATTATAGTTAGAAGAGATCCAGTTTTTTAGTTATTATTATTATAATAATTATATTTTTATATACTATTTATTTTTATATACTAAATAAATATATAATTGGGAACAAAAATGACTATAAATCATAGTATTTGTGATTATAATTGCATGATAAAATAATTAAGACTAACAAGTCCCATTTTTTTTAGTTATTATTGCTGTAATATTAGTAATAATAATTATATTTATAGTTCTATATACAAAAAATATATGGTTGACACTAAAAATGATAATAAATTATACTATATATTATATATTATATTTGTGATTATAATTGCATGATAAAAATAATTATGGTTAGGAATTTCATTTTTATATGTATTAGTACTATAATATTTATAATAATAATTATTATATTTACAATTCTGTTTCTCTAAATACAATATTATTTGCCCTTCATTCATATAACATTCAAAGAATATTTTTTTACAGAAATATATCAAAAAATATATATACTATAATATACGGACATTTTCGGTGCCAACTATATATTTTTCTTGTATATATATAGAACTACAAATATAATTATTATTGCTAATATTATTATTGTTATAACTATTTATTATTACTATTATAGTAGTAATAATTATAAAATTGGAATTCCTAACCATATGGTAATTATTTTATCACATAATTATAATCACAAATGCAAAATATTTTTCTTCTAATGCTACGTATTTTAATATATATCTTTCTCTTTTAATCTACATAATCGGCATTATTGGAATACGGATTATCTAACGCTCGAGCATCGGAGAAATGCTACTAAATTTCAATTAAATCGACTTTAAGACAACTCCAGGCGGAAACAAGTGACGTTGCAAGTAAAAAACGTGCGACGTAGAAACAGAGTCACGTAAATTACTGATATTACTTCGCCTCTCTGTTTGGAAGTGTCAAGTCAGACGAGTGATTAGATAATTATTTATATCGCGCGTAGCTTGGGTCTCGCGTCGAAAGGAAAAGAAAAAAATAAAATAAAAAGACTATCTTCCGGTAATATTAAAATATTTAGCTATTCGTGTGCGCGCGCCCACTTCCGTTTCGTCAATTTCATGACCCACATTCATCCATTCGAAAATCAGAGTGTCAAGTTAGCATCATAGGAAGCCGAAAGTGCGACGTCGCAGACACGAGGCGTTCACTTGATTAAATCGTAGAGAAAGAAAAAAGAGAGGAGATTAAAAATCGAGGAAAAATTGTACAAGAGAGGAGGAAAAAATCGTGCGAAAATACAGAAACGTCACTCGGCGAAGAATCAGATCAACGACTCGAAGTTGCCACCTGTGCGTCCTAAACCGGTCTCGTTTTTGGCGCTTGTTCTCGGTGGCACACACCGTGATCTCGATCTTTTCATCTCTTTCTTCTTCTCTCACCGATATCAGTCATGTTCAGCAGAATATTTATTTTACAACTATTAGAAATTTCGTCGCGCTGATTGAATTATACGTTTAAATTTAGAGAAATAGTCTTATCCCAGCCAAGAAAATTTCCAATAATCATCAAATAAATATTTTGCTGAACGCGGCCATCTTAACGCCGAATTTCGTTAAACTTGAAACATAAAACGAGGAGCACAGACTCTTGCATAACACATAACACGTAATGCATAAGAAAGTGTACCAATCAAAATCCTTCCTTTCCTTCCTTTTCATAAAATAAAGAACTCTGATTGGTTGAATTTCTTAGAACTCATGTGTTATGCGTTACGAAGAGTCTTCTCACTTTAAGCCTCCTTTTTAGCTGAACTTCTTACACAGTTATTTTTTCTCTTTTTCTTTTCACGTTGAATGAATGCATAAATTAAATGATTCATTTATTTTGCATCCTGGGATGATTCCCTCCCAAGAATATTACAAATGTAGAAAGCCATAAAACGTGAAATAAAAAAAAATACCATTATATAACGTTTCTATTGTATAAAAAATTAAGAAAGAGAAATAAAAATAATAATAAACTATAAATAGAAAATATAAACAAGAAAAAGTCGATTAGTTACTGCATCAAACGCAGATAAATCGAATCGAATATGGAATAGAGACACAAATATCTGAAAAAGATAATCTAAGAATGTAAATTAAACGAGTAAAATCGTCAATAAAATTTGCATTTCGTATCTCGCAAGGGGCAGTATGAGATTTTCAATTGTCTGAAGTTTTAGGTTTAAAACGCAATTAAAAAACATAGAAAATGGAAACAGAATTTTCAATCTATTAGAAACTGTGTATTCTGATTTACACAAAATTACATTGAAATCTGTAATACCTGCTCCTATCGTCTGTATTTTTTAGACCTTCTACAAGCCATTACCTATCTGACCTTTAAGTAAACCGTAAGAAATTGACTAATCATAGTCGATCGTTCTTCTCATATTCAACTGTGATAAATCTCTTATAACTTAGGATTTAAAGTTTAAATATAACTTATTAAAGAAAGCCGATTTCAATCGTGTCTCAAGCTTTATTCTCGCTCTCGATACTTCGGAAAACGCGGTCGCCAAATATGTGACGAGCAACAAGTACATACGTCTATAAGCACTTGACTTTTCGGAGTCGTCTAGAAATGCCTCGGTATCACCTCTTTAACGCCGGACGCCCGGCGTCTTCGCGTCATGGCGCTTTAACGCGTGGTCGGTCGTGCACGCACGCATGTACACACACTTTCACATACATATATATGTATATATACATATATATATCTACTGTGCATGCGTGCGTGCGTGCGTGCGTGCGTGCATGCGTGCCTACGTAACGCATCAGCTGTTCGAGATTGCAGAGACGGAGAAGGCAAAGAAGCGCGGCAGCTCTCAAGATGTATCGCGTTCCTCGACCTCGCGGAAACGAGGCTGACCGAGCGGCGCGACCTCTGGGGGGAGGAGGATGGCGAAACCTCCGGAGAAGATGGCGGGGGTTGATCGCCGTGCGAGGTTAGGAGGTTAGGTGTTAGGTTAACTAGTGGTCGCTGGACCGAGACGAAAGTCTCGCGGAGTTTCTGATCGCGAGTCGATTTCTCTCTCTCTCTCTTTTTTTTCTCTCTGTCTCTCTCTCTCTCTCTCTTCCCTCTCTCTCTTGCTCTCTCTTTCTGTCTCTTCGTAATGAAGATTTCTCGTACGCGGAGTAACCGCACCGGTTTCCGCCGCTCTCGCGAGACCATCGCCGGACCAAGTCGATAGAAATGGCGCCGCCGATCAGGCAAGCAGGCAGAAAATCAATCGCATGCATGGCACACGGCATGTTTTGACGCGCCTATTCTTCCGCTTCTCGCAAGCGAATCGGAGCAAGTGAGCTTCGCGAATAACCGACGCTAGAAGCCGGCAAAATGATTTCCTTCTCCCCTTCTCTCTTTCCTCTCCCTATCTTGCAGAAGCGCGAGAATCTTTTTTCGCGTCTATTCAAGTCGCGATATTCAAGTCTAAAATTATGGGCAAATTGTCGCCAAAACTGTACGAAACGTCGGCTTCATAAAATCTGAGATTGAGAAATGAATTAAAAAAAAATAAAGAAATGGAGCACGAGCGATGGCGACGTTACCGACTGAGATAGCCGGAAAAAAACGGAACCAATGCATGCTGCACGCATTGCATTAATGCATAGTATATACATACATAGACGGGTGATTCGCACTCGTCGCATTAACTCGCATTACTGAGAGAGAAAGAGAGAGCATGCCGTTCCGTCGCGGTCGCACGTCGCTCGCGCAATGTGTAACTTATCGCTTGTTGGCTAAGTTGGCTTACTTTTGATCACTCGATCCGTCGTGGGGAGTTTCTGCGAATTGTTGGAGGTCATGCTGTATTAGGATAAATGACGAGCGGGCGCCTCACACTCTTTCACTCTCTCGCTTAGCAGGCTCGCCTCTCGCGCTGTCCCTCTCGCTCGCGCCCGCGCTCCGTCCGCGCCGTTATTTTCTTTTCCGCTTTCTTCCACCTCTTTCTCGTACCGTTGTTCGTCCTCCTCCACCTCCTCCTCCTCTTCTTCTGCTTCTTGTCCTCCTCCACCTTCTCCTCCTCCTCGTCGTCCACTCCTCCTCTTCCTCCCTCTTGTCTCGCGTGCTTGTTACTCGCGCGAGATAGCGGCTACCTTCAGCGTATTATACACGGAGGGGTTGGGTAGAAGGAGAGGGCGGTATTTTCACCTCGAGAGCCCGGCGCGGCCGCCACACACACACATGTAACACACGCGCGCACGGAAATACGCCGCCAGGAGGGAGAGAACGGACGCGCGGATGGCGGGGGGGAGGGAGGAGGGGGTCGATCGGTCGGTCGGTCGGTCGGTCGGATGGGGGGAGGGAGGGAGGGTGGCGGAGAGGTGACGGAAGTTATCGCACAGCGCGGCACATCGGTGCCTAGGAACTGTTCACGGGCGTTCTTGACGGAGCCACCGACGCGAACGCGGGGGCGGGGAAAAGGGAGGAGAAAGGGGGAGAGACGACACTACTCTTTCTCTCTCTCTCTCTTTCTCTCGTTCTCGCTCTCGCTCTCTCGAACGAGATCTCTCTACTCCCTCGGTCCTCCTTCTCAGGGCGGTCCCCTTCTCGCACCCCGGGGGGAAGGGGGGAGAGGGTAGGCGCGACCGTGCACTCGCGGGTGCACGCGAGTATCGACGAGCGGCGGGGAGTGGAGAGATAGAAGAGAGAGGTGGGGGAAGGGGGTGATCCCTCGTCGAGCTCTCTCTTAGCGAGCTCGCGGGCTCGCTTCGGGATCGCTGGACCACGACGGGACCACGCGCGAGCCGCACGATGACAACGATGGCCGATTTTAGATGGCGATAACTCGATTCTGTTGCTTGACAGGAATGAAGTTGGCCACGAGTCGGAGCGGAGCGAGTCCTTCCCGCGAGCGCGCGGCACTACACCACGATTTTACGGGCAGTAGTTGGAGAGCGAGGGACAGTGATGATCTCGAGACAGCGGCGATGGTGATGATGATGATGGTGGAGACGGCGGTGTGGACGATGTGGAGTAATACAACGACGACGGCGACGGCGACGACGACGGTGGCAACGGCAGCGACGACGACGGCGACGACGACGGCGACGACGACGACGGCGACGACGACGACGACGACGGCGGCGACGACGACGACGACGACGACGACGACGGCGGCGGCGGCGGCGACGACGGCGACGACGGCGACGATGACGGCGACGACGGCGACGTGGACCGGGACACCGTAATGACACGAAGCACCGCGACACGTAACCGCGAACACCGACACTCGCGGTCGAGGCACCACGCCGCTAAATTTTATCTACAAGATGTCTGTCTCTCTGCTTCTCCGCGGCGCGCACACTGACGGCTCCTCGGCGGACAGGAGGACGGTCGCGCAACCCGCCGCGCGCATTCGATCATTCGTGACAGCCGATTGGCTGCGCTGCCACTAGCTGCCGCCACCAGCTGCCGCCACCCGCGCGTCCATCGCTCGCCGTCCGTGTCAGCTACAATGAAATAGCGAGGCGCCACTGACTGACCGCGAGTTCTCTCGATATTTTCCGTTCTTCCGCTCTTCGTTCGCGACCAGATTTTATTTATTTCCCTAATGCTCGTTTTTACTATTGCAGATTAACTTCAAGTCTTCTCTCAGTTTATCTTTTTCATAGTTTTAAGAATTAAAAAAACACAGATGTCCCTTTCCAACTTCAATGCATTTTGACTTTTATCTCGATTTAATTTGTTTTTAATCTTCTTCTAATTCTAAGAATTCTAATTCTAATTCTTAGAAAAGATAAAAAATAAATTAACCTGAAAGTAAAGTTAATCTACATTAGTAGAAATGGATCAGAGTAAATCAAGATTAAAATATAAATCTGTACATTGATAAAGATATTAATTAAGTTTCACACTTCTCATGTGTTCGAAATGCAAGAAAAATGTTGAGTCGTTTTCTAGGTTTTGAGAGATAAATGGAAATAGAAACTGAACAAAGTACTCGGAGAGTATATTTATTTTGCTTATTTTTTAACGTAATAAATGATTAAGTGTAATAATATTTGTATATAAATTTATAAATCTGTTTATAAATCCCGCATACAACATGTGATAGATTGAGAAGAAACGCGTGTATAACTCATACATATAACTCAACAGCCTTCCATTTTTTTTCTCAGAAATTAATAAATATGTAACGAAATATTGTACATAATGTAATCGGTTAACTATGTCATGTGCAACACTCTGTATTGCTGCATTCTGTATGAAAGAACCATAAAAGTTACAATGATTTACATTTTTTTCTTCCTTACAGCTAATTCTTAATTCTGAACTTACTTTTATACAGCTCTATTTTCTCGTTTCTGTATACGATACATTAATGCTTTGCAGTTTTATGTTGAACTATACTTGATCTAATGTTAATTTATACAATATAAAGTTTTTACACAGTTCTATTATAAATATTCAAATTAATGCATGACTATAATCAGCAAAATTGTACTTTGAGTTCTTCAAGGTTTCTGTAAATAACAAAAAAGAGTTCTTTTTATGTTAAAAGCCATTAGAAAACATGATTTCCACATTTATAATCAAAAATAGTTTAGATCGTACTAATATTTATAATCTTTATATAAATAGACTTGATTAATCATTCCATTTCTCAACTGTAAATATAATAATTAAACATTAATATAATAATGGAAAATAATTTGCTTTTCAATTAAAACAAGCGACATATATAATAATTTATATGTTAAAAACTAGATGAAACAATAAATTAGCGGCATGATGCTCTGAGAATGATTTCGATTAAATGTCAATTAATTATAAATTTATCAGTGATAATCAGTGAAATTTATTGAAATTGACAAACAAAATAGGTTACTCCAAAGTTCTTTACTATCATTATTCGTTGTCCATAATATAATTTTTTTGTGCATTAAACAAAAAAACTGTTTATCATATATGTAAAACAAAATATTATAGATAAAATGCAAATGTGTCGAATGTTAAATGGAATAAAAACGGAATTTTTTTTTAAACACAAGATAAGAATCATGATCTGTCTCCGTTATATTTTTTGCTAGACGTTATCTATTATTTTCTTTTTTTGTGTGAAATAAAATCTATTACATAAACAGACGTTTATCTGATATATCATTTTTATTTGAATTTTTACAATGGGAAGCTCCGTCAGTTTTGCAATCACAGTGCAAGCAATAGCTCGCCTTGCACTCGATCTTGCATATTCATGCATGTCGGTAGAACAGATCAATGATTAGAGATCGTAAAGAATGCTCTATCCAGACGTTGGTTTGTTATTCCATATAAACAGCAGCTGGTAAAGCTACCTTTCCGTTATCGCACATATTATATTTGAATTTGGCGATAAAACATTTGTGCATCAATCGCTCGTTGTTTGCATCATATATGTATCTGTGTCAAATCGATGCTAAAATCATTTACCATTTTTTCATCAAACTTTGTATTAAATAACAATCGTAACCGATATCCTCGACTTTTCCTTAATACAGCACTGTAGCTTTTATAATTGATTACAATTAACGATTTTTAATATAATATCCGATTTTTTATCTTCTCCTCTTCGACGTTTTCACTCATACGAGAACATCTGAACGTAAATGTATGAGTTTTGATTGACGGCATGTATCGCAAGCACGGTTGGAACGTCAACGGCAAATCGTTCGGTAACAGGTTGACGACGTTCTGAATTTTATTTTCCCTTCGCTCGACGTCAAGTCAATAGCCTTTGTCGCGTCTCAAGGGAACAACGTGCGATAATAATTCTGCATGCGGTTGTTTATAAGCACTTGTGTTGGAAAACAGGTTGAGAGAATTTGCAAATAACAGCAGCGCGAAACAATTCCTGCAGCTGACATTTGTTTAATCGCATATTCTTTTTTAATAAGAAATATTTTTAAAATACACAGATGAATTCCGCTAGATTGTTATAACGTACAATAATGATATTATCGTAGTCTGTAATTGGCTATGGCTTTAAATCTTATATCTTTAGAAATTATTACTTAAAAGAAAAATTTACAAATAATGTTTAAACTTAATTTTTCCGAAACTTTCTTGCACTGATTGAGAATTGATTGAATCAACTAATCTCTAATTCAGATACGGTATACACACAAATCTTACAAATTTAATTATTATCTAACATTTTATTTGTATTATCGGAAACAAGTAAAATGTTACAATAATCAAAATTTTTGCTTCAACTAAATTATTTTATTGTATCAACCAAAGATTGATCAGCCCATCTAAACAAGAGATTAGAGTTGATTCAACGAAATAGGATTCTCAATATATAGTAGTTACATTTTAAGTTGCGAATTTCGGGACATCCTGTATAATCAATTATCAATTAAATTTTATTGACTAGACAAACATGTAACAATTCGGTAAATGCGAAGGTCGATCGGTATATACAGTTCATCTCTTGTAGCAATATTCATACGATGATCCAATGTTCGCGTAGCATACGAAATACATGCCACGTATGTGTTGTTATCGGCTTTATCGAAACTTCTTTCGATTTCTATTCACTGGGCTATCGGAATTGGGATAAACAACCGGCAACGTTGGCATTTGCTTCTTCTGGCATCTGTAAACGCTGTATGGTTTGACAAACAACACAGTAGTATCCACTCATCATCCATTCAACAAGTATCTTCTTCATTTGTGGCTAAAATGAATGGAACTGTGCACTACGCTATGGTGGCTTTGCGTCAGACATCCGGTTGCAAGATCATTGCGGATTATTCTACGAATCCAAACCCGATCTATCGTACTATCGCTCTCAGTACTATCGATGGTCTAAAAACCGTCGAGGATGACAAGATCAGCGTCGATAACAGTAGGTAAGATTTTTTAAATTTATGCATATCATAATAATTACTTGCAAAGAATATGCAATTTTTTAATTTATTTTAAGAATAATAACACGTAATGAAAAGCAATAGTATATCAATCAAATATATGCATTTCCAACAGCACAGAGAATAGATTTCACGTACTAAACTTGTTTTTGACTTAAAAAAGTGCGTTAAATTGTAAGATATATTATGAGACACATAGTCATCAATTTTTCTTGTAATGACGTTCGCTAAAATCAAGTGTAATAGGTCGCAACAGATTAATTAACCGATAAGATTAACATGCCTCATTACTTTTATTCTTTTCAGTCAATTTCTTTTTTGAATTTATTGAGTCGCAGTTTACCAATAGAAATTATTTTGTAATTATAATGTTATCAAGACACTGAAGATGACCTTAATTAGAGTTGAAACGTCTGTTATTCATATTACTGACAACCGTCATATCAAACATTATCAAGCACTTAGATCCAGCTTGGCTTTCATGTTTACTACTTTATATTTAATCTTCAAGCAAACTTGTGATTTATTATTATTTGTTATTGTTTGATCTGCGCTGCAATGAGTAAAAAATACAATTCTTTCATAGATATACGGTACATGTGCTGATTGGGGAACTTTACTATATTTGTTTGACATCGAAAGTGAACTGCCCCTCATCAGCGATATGGGTAGAATCGTGCTCTCAAATATTTTTGCAGAGGCTACGGGCAGTTTATAAAGATTTACCATTAGCAGATTTATCGAAAAATTTAATCAATCTCACGGAAGATGAGTTCTCAAAACCATTAAAAAAAATAATTGTAAGTGATAAAATAACTTTATATATAATAGGGAAGAAAGTATGGAATTTAAAAAAAAAATTTTTTTTAATCTTTTAAAAAAATAGAAAGAAGTTTATACGTTTATAAGTTACTTATAATAAAACTTGTTCAAACTTTTTGACTAGCTTTAATAATGAAACTGTAACACATTAAAATATATTAGTAATTTTATGTTCCATAACAGCCTCTCTCTAAAAATAAATGATATTATCATTCATAAATTTATGCAGATAAATTGTAAAAAAATGTCAATACATATAAAGAATAAAATTGATATTATTTCAGGAAGAATATAATCAAGGTATTGGCTGTAAGAATCTGACTTCAAAATTAGAAGAAGAATTGATTGAAGTACGTCGCATTTTGATGAATGGAGTCCAAAAGTTGATTGATAGGGGCGAAAGGTTGGACGAACTCATCCGAAAGACGCAAAATCTCGAAATTTCGGTGAGAACATCTCGACGTTTTTCTTTTCTCTTTTTCGTTTCCTTTTTGAATCATACGTTGCCTTTTGATAGGTAGAAGAGCTCATAAACATGAAATATGAAACATCAATCAAGAATGAATAAATCGTGCAATATTTTCCATTAATACTCGAGTTAATTAAAAATTATCAATTCGTTAATAATTCACGCAAATTGAATCACTGATGTAATTCCGTTAATACAATCTTCTATATGTATATTTATGATCTCTATAATGAGAAACATTGTTACACCGAATAATCGCAACCGTACAAACGCAGTTTCTAGTAACTTTAATTATAATTGCAAAA
>Ga0157364_1007200_pt1 | contig 11514 bp, 8 predicted proteins | sample AttsexASBM2_FD_111476 | JGI IMG/M metagenome (GOLD analysis project Ga0157364, IMG submission 111476) | Fungus gardens microbial communities from leaf cutter ant in Ribeirão Preto, State of São Paulo, Brazil - Atta sexdens ASBM2 | ecosystem: Host-associated > Fungi > Mycelium > Unclassified ...
TGACATTACACGTTTTGAAATCCGGCAAAACACTGAATAGCGGCGGACTTGATAAACCCCATATGACATTACGCTCTTGTCTGCGAGATGTAATGGCAATGCTAACGAGTTTGTACTTTGTATGTATCGGTAGGCTGTGCGAGTTGATGCAAGACATAGGCCGCGTCGGGGAGGAGTCGAGGAGTAGTTGCACACAAAACTCCTGGGTAAAGTGTGGCAAACGCGGCGCGCATGCATATTCAACGGGACACGAGAGGAGCTAGAGGACGGGGGTGCGTGCACGCGTGCATGTGCCATCGTAGTCATAGGAATAATAAAAATTCGAGGGTTGAAATTATTTAGATTTATGCCCGCTCTCTTGTCCGTCGTGCCGCCGTCGCGTCGCGATTCGATTTCGGGGAACAAATTTCATGCATTATTCAGGACCTGGGTCCGACCGATGCAACCACTCCCCTCCCGTCCCCCTCCCGATCTCGGTCGCAATGGATCCACGAAAAAAAAAAGTCGTTTTTAATCTCTCGTCGCGCCCCAATAACGCGCGTGTACCTCTCATCACACCACCCTCGCGACTCTTTAAGAAGCGGAAAACGATATAGCGATTCGATCCACGTACATGCAGCGATACACTTTGGAATCTTTGTAAGAAAAACCGTGCATGTCTTTACAGAATGATTACGGATGTTTGAAAATCCCACTTCGATACATATTTTACAGAGAGAGAGAGAAAGAGAGAGAGAGAGAGAGAGAGAATAATCACTCTTATTTGAAAACGATTGATGCTACATCACCTGTTGAAGATGTTGTTTTTTCTAGCGCATCCTACATAACAAATGAGATATAATCGCGTGTACGTTTTCTCAATTTGAAATTATTTCAGTAGACGTTATCAGCGCTATTTGAGTCTTGTTCTATCTTTATCGTAATTTATTAAAACGCAAAACAAGAAAACGCGCAACAAAACAAATAACACATCGAATGTATCCTTGGTATTTCTTTTGTTTGAATTATTATATTTATAAAAGAGAAAGAGAGAGAGAGAGAGAGAAAGATTGGACAAGTGTCATCGGAAGCATTTTAATCCCACCCACGCAAAAACATCATGCATGTTTAATTAATTGACGGCGCGAGGCGATAATCGTCTTATTGGTGAATTTAGCATCTGTCTGTTTAGCATACTGAAAACTTTTGTTTCATTATCCTCGCAGACTCTCGGCGTGTTGCATCTTCGAATCGAAAATTGCTGTCGAATATGAAGAAGGCAATTCTCTTGGTAATTGCCCTTTCTGTCGCGACCTATGTCGATGGCAGAGTTTATTACCTGGAGAATCTAGATGGTATGCGAGACAACAACGCGATTTATCCGATCGTAGAACAGCAGGCTTCTCGCGATCTGGATCTGTCTTTCTCCGCGGGAGACTCCCTCGAGAACGAGAATGTCATATCTCCGACTAGAAAGGTCAGTAAACGTTCAGAAATTCTATAATCGGAAAGCTATTCTATAATCGAAAACGAATAAAAGAATATGCTAAGATCACAAAGTCTCAAGTGTGCGTTAAAATTAATTTTTCGTATCTTTTTCGTGATTTTCAGGATTAGAAAGGAACGTCGTTATCATTATCGTTATTTTTTTCAATTGTGTATTTTTTTCAATTGTGTATTTTTTTTCTATCTGTAACGATAACGATAACGAATTCAGTTGTTATACTTAAAATCTCTATTATCTTTATATCAATTATATCTATTCGATACATTACATTATTTTTGATTAAATAGAAATATTTTGTTTTAATAAAAATGTAAATGTTATAAAAAAATATTATATACTTTTTATCTTAGATTGCATTCCGATTGCAGTCAATACTGAAAATTTGTTGTGCTTATATACACGTGTAACGTAAACTATATAAATTTGCAGTACTAGCAGTAAATAGACTCTATGCACTCTTGATAACGACGTTAATGTTTATAAAATAACAACACGTGTAATGAAAGCTTGATTGTATAACAAAGTATGGATTATTAATTGTAAAAATTGTAAAATTTAATATCTTATTCTTTAACATTATGAAAAAGTAATGAAAAAAGCAGGGCTCGGTTGTATTTCAAATAAATTTATTGAAAATATATATTTTAATATATATTTTAAAATATATATTTTAAAATAAATATATATTTTAAATAAAGGAGAAATTAGAAAGAAATTATTTAGTATTCATTATATTAAACAACTTCTTCTGATCTATTTCTTATTCGATATTTTAAATAAGTTTTTGGATTATTATATTTTATATTTTTTTTATTTCGAATAAGTCATCACTCTTTTATCGATTTGATATTTTAAATAATTGAACAATTTTCTGAAACCTACTTTTTATTTAAAATAAAAAAGCGAGCTATTTTGACATTTTAAATAAAAATTATTATATATTTTAAATAAATAAAATGCATTTCCAGTATCCTATTTGGCTATTTCTTTATTTTATATTTTTAATAATTTCTTGCGACCTATTTCTTATTTAATATTTTATATAAATTTTTGGAACCTATTTTATATTTATTATTTCGAAGCTGTATCACTCTTTTATCGACTGCTACGATTTTATATTTAAAATAAGTTTCTGGAACTTATTTTATATTTTATATTTTAAATAGGTAGTATCAGTTATTTTATCGAGCCCTGGAAAAAAGTAACAAATCATTTCACACTTTCTAATAATAAGTAATGGGGTAACTGTATAAATGCGTTACTTTTATAAAGTGACGTAATTCCTAACCTTGGTGATTCTTATATGTGAATAAATCCTATATACATATAATACTAAATACATGCAGATCTATTGTATATTTAATATTTATTTTGACCAGGTATACACTCTCGTTACACCGGAAAAGCCGTATGTCGTATTGAACAAGGACGTGGATCGACCAGTCGCGTACTACAGATTATCCGGCGAACCGGCTGCCAGAAGAGGCAGCTTCGACGACATCATTCTCATTCCGCAAGGAGGGCGGAAATTGATGAAGCTGAACGGTAACAATAAGGGCGAATTGATCTTGGAACTTCGCGTCATAGCCAATCACGATAGTGCGCAACTCGCGCGTTAAAATTAAACTTTCATTCATCTATGTACATATGTATAATACATACATATACATATACATATACATATACGAGAGAAACACGCGGCGCGATGCTTGAATTGATAAGAAACGAAACGTTATGCAGTTAAATCGCATTGTTTTTATTACGTTCAACTTACAACAACGAATACTTTCTATCGATACATATAGATACATCGGAATACTATTGTAATATTTACAATACATATCACATGTCGAATTCGATCAGAGCTATTTCACTCCAGTTGATCCGATCAGATCTTTAATATGATCCTTTAATTCATGGATTGATCCGTACAGCTTTTGATTATTCAGAATCGAATGAGAATTATATACAGAATCAGTATGAAATCAAGGAAGACAGTTTCGTTTCTAGATAATAGTGCAACAATTAGATGTGATATTTGAAAAATGTTGAAGAAAAAATGTAAAAGTATACGTAACAAAAATATATCGTAACAAATATCTTTGAACATAACTATGTTGAAAGAAATATATTTTTACAAAAATAATAAAACAATATTTGAAGAGGATCATATATATATGTGTGTGTGTGTGTGTGTGTGTGTGTGTGTGTGTGTGTGTGTGTGTGTGTGTGTGTGTATATATCTTTCGAATTGTCGTACGAATGTTGCGTATCACACGTTGTGTACGTATATACATACATTTCACTGATATAGGTTCAATCTTCCTCGGATCTTATTGCACATTCCGGCAAATTCTATCTTGCCTCTGAGGTATTCATACTATATTTTTATATTACGGCGAAAGAATGCTGTCATCACGAGTGCAGTTTCGAAGGTGTTACACGAGAAAATAACGACACTATACGACTATTTTAGTGATTAAAATGGAAGGCGCGCGCATCCCTTTGCAAATCGCAAATTCGTTAGGATAAGTTATTCCGTTACTTGTGATGTTTGCTCGGTCGATGAATCATCCTTCGGCTCTTTCACATAGTCCACCACTAATTCGAGACCAATCAGAGCCCGTAAATCCTTTCTCTCCTCTTCGGGATTTGTAACCGTATTGCCAGTGTCCTCTACTGTCGCAGTGCAGTCCTCGCCAGCTTGAAAAACCATTACGATATTACGAATATTTTATCGCAGGCGCATATACGCATGCCTATTCGAAAATACCAGTTAGATATCTTTAGTTTAGATTTTTAGAGTATTGAATGAACAAAAATAACAAGTGTATTGTGCTTTTAAAAGTAGCTGGTAACACTTACTATAAATTGAGATGATAAATATTTTTATTATTTTATTAAATAAATATGCTATAAAATAAATCACTGATATTATATGTATATGTATATCAAACAAACTAATCCTGCATGAATTCGAAAAAAGTGACATTGTGTATTAACAGCATTAGCCAACAAAATTTGCAGCCTATTTGAAAATAATTTAAATAATCTTATTAATTATACAGACATAATATTAATAAAACAAATTATATATATACATATGTTATTAGAAGAAAAGCGATATAATACTACATCTTACTTTGCTGTGTTCCCTTCGAATGGTCCTCGTTCTCTATCGACGCATCTGTCCTGGAAGTTTTCATCTGTTGTATGTCCTGGTAGGTTTTCATCAGATGTTTCAAAATATAATTGGTACCCTGCGTGTTCTCCGCATCCTGCGGATTCTTCGACGTCGTGGCCTCGTCGCGGGTAAGATTCAACGGGCGATTCCCGCACTCCTTCGATTGCGGCACGCTAAAGGCCGAGCAATGTTTGCTCTTGAAAGATAGCTGCCGTTCGCTCGCCTGCTTGCGATCCCAAATATGGCCGGAGACGCGTAAGTCTATGAAGAAGTGTAAAGGATCGATGCCGGGGTAGGACTGCGGCATCGGATACGGCGGGTACCACAGGGGTCCAGGTAGAAAATCCGCCGGACCGGCGCCGGCGCTCATGCCGCTGGGCAAAGCGAAACCTTTCACGCCCTGAAGTACGCTCTCACATCCTCTGCCCCCCGGCACCCCGGGCAGGAAAGGACCTGCCCGTGAAAAGTCCAACTTCTTCTGATCTGACAATTGCAGAGGGGATACCTCCTGACCGGGCACGATGTTACTTTTCGACCGATCCTCGTAACTCCTACCGCTGCTGCGATCTAACTGTTGCGAATCCTCCGGCTTGACCTTACGCGGGGGACCTTCTCCGCCAGGAAAAATGTTCTCCGGCGGTTGGGCTTGCTCAAAGTGTCGTGGTCGTTCGTCGAAGAAGCTCTTACTGTGTTGTCGCGAAAACTCGGTCTTATTCTCGTCAATGGGCTTAAGAATATCTATATCGCTTCCAAAGTTAGGTTTCTGATCGAATGCCGCGCCAGATTTGTTTTCCACCGTGTCCAGATAGGTATCGGCTCGCTTGCCATCGTTCTCCAAACGAGTCTCCGGGGGTACTTGAGAAGGTTGCTGCTGCGCGGCCGAGTGATAATATTTCTCCGAATGCTGATGATAATGATGATGATGATGATGATGATGCGATCGTTCCTTCGTCGTGAGTTCGAGTGGTCTATCCCGAGCATCTCGCCAAGATCGTTTACGGCGTCGCGGTGCATTTGGTGTACCTCCGCCAACACTGCCAACACCGCCAACACCGCCACCGCCACCGCCACCGCCGCCGCCACCGCCACCGCCAGTCGACGATGCCTCCGCTTTGGCTTGTACGAAGGAACGTAACATCTCGCTGAAGAAAAAGCTATGAGGTGTCAATGGCACGTTGTATAGGTACGGAGGAGTGGCCGCCAGAAGACGAGAAACGAGATCTCCACCCGACAGAGAAGCCGGAGTCTTTAGGGTTGATGGATCGCCCGTGGTAGTCGTCATTTTGGCTATTCTATTTCGATAAAAGAAATGGAAAAATCTCCAGATTGGTAATTGCATCTTTAGATTATCAGCGTCGGATAGGTACTGACAATGAGATTAACTAAGATAAATGATGATTTGGCGTCGCAGATCTAATTATCTAATTGCCATCGCGCCCTCTCTCTATATTTTTTACTTTTACACTTTGCTATCTCAGTCACAAATTGAATAGGTACTCTACTTTTGCGATGCACGCGATGAATATTTATACAAGTTAATTCTGAAGAACGTAATTAAATTCTATCAACAAACTCCATTAGTATAGTCATATTTATTATATATTATTGATAATTCCGTTACTTCGTCATAAGCTTTAATATTATTTTTATATATATATGTTTTGTTTAATTATCTCTATAATAGAGATTAATAAAATTCTTAGCGAGTTGTAAAAAGACGAATTAAGATGCTTAGACAGATTCATGTTTTATTTAATTTTCCAAATGATCACACGAATATTCTGCAAACGACATGGAGTAGCAGATTTAACGATGTAATGAGTGTGTACGAAACTCGTACAAGCACGATTCGCCGATGTGGAAGTGAGTTACTATTGTCTTGTGAAATTAATTGAATGGCTCCCAGCCTCAAGTCTAAGACCAAGGAAGAAGGGAATCTATAGTGAGACGGGATGAACCAGTCGGATATCACGTCATTCATTAAGGAATACTAATTTCTGTCAAGTACACGTTCGCTTTCGCCCGAGTGCAGTGTGAGGATTTCCGCCAAGTTATTGAGAATTTCTTGCGTAAATTCGTTGACGCAGACATTTCAATTGATATCGGTATCTGCTGAAAATCCTCTTCCTCAAACTTGAAATTCTTGCCCTACAATATGTCAGTATAAATGTACTGTCGTTCTCTATAAAGATTTATTCAAAAAATTATTTTGTCGTTCTCTCATTGTATGATACACGTTTTTGTATCATCAACCACTTTTCATTGAATTTTATAGAAACAATGTCTATATGCAAGCGGAAAAGATAAATTGTCCTTTGAAACACAACGGATCTTGAGGAGAAATTCGGCTTTTCAATTTTATGTTCTTGCGATAAATAAACTCACGGTGTGGTGACTACAGTCGTCGAAGAAATTTTTCTTCGACGATTCGCAAAGGGCACAGAGATTCCTGAAAAGATTTCAATGCGAAAAGATCGAAGAGCAACGGGGCGTGGACAGCAAAGAGAAAGAGAGAGAGAGAGAGAGAGAAGGGGGGGGAGACAAAGAAAAAGAGAGAAAGAGAAGATCTGTATCCGTGCATTCACGTGTACAGAGAGAGAGAGAGAGAGAGAGAGAGAGAGAGAGAATGAGTGAGAGAGGGATCGGGCATTGTTTCGGTCCATTGTTTCCCAAACAAACGGCGTCCACGTTGTTTCGTCAGGAGATATTATGTTCAGCCAGACAGGCAGGACGAACGGGAAATGGACTGCTGTCAGTTTTACTCTTCGTGATAAATACCCGTTGCCGCCGCCGCCACCGCCGCCGCCGCCGCCGCCGTCGCCGCCATAATTCCGCTCATCCGTATTGCGTAATGCATGTCAAAGTTATAACTACAATGACAAGATTGGGTTTCTTTTTACTTATCAAAAATTCTACTCTTATAAAATCCCGAATTATAAAATTCAAATTATTAATATTCTGATTATTAAAATTTTTGTTACTTTATTATTTATTGTCCTAAAAAAAAAGACAAAAATAAGATGGCGTTTTTTTCAGGCATTTTCAATTTCCCAAAGAGCTAACAAGATGAAGCGGTTTCCTTGGAGAAAATCTGTAAAAGGAAATCCTTGGAAGCATCGACAATTTTTTTCTCGTGCGAATACTCGTTTAAGGGAAAATGATACCGACTGGAGAGCTATTCCAAAGATCGTAAAAAGACTTTACTAGGGAGAGAGAAAGGGAGGGGGGGGGAGGGAGGGAGAGAGAAACGGCGTGGGCGTTATATTATTATTCCGCTCGAGGCGATGGAAGACGCGGATCATTCCGACGTCGACGACGCGTCGTCAACCGTCGTCACTGTCATCACTGTCGTCGCCGTGCAATGGAAACTATAAGAGACTATGAGATCCTGACGATCTCGATTTCACGCGGAGTGGCGCGCGAGGGAAGGCCGGTTTACGATTCATAAGACAACTCGGCGGATTGAATTAAGCTCGCTCGCGCTGCGGCAGCTGCCAGTCCCGTTCGCCACCGGGCGGGCGGCGCGAATCTGCATAATCCCGTTCGCGTCGACGATTCTAATTGGCGGATTGTTTCAATCTCTGTCGCTGCGAATATTTGCATTCGCGCTGCTCTACCCTCTACCTCCCTCAGCCTCAGCCTGCCACCCTCGGTGCTCGGTACCCTTCCCGCCCCCTTGATACCCTTTGCCTTCATATCTCTTCCTCGCTGCTTCGCCTTCTGCCTTTCCCAAACTCTGATCCCAAACTCTTTCTCTCTTTTTCCTCGTGACTCGTCTCGTCTTGTCTTTTGTCTCGTCTCTTCTTTCTACCCCTGTAACCTCCTTTCGGCATTCACTTTACCGCGTCACTATCTCCATCGCGAGATACAAAACGTATCATAATCGATCCACACTCGCATCTTTTATTTGTGCAGATTTCTATTCAATCTGATAATATACGCATACTACTCGTATATTTCTTTCCTTTCACGTTATCACATTATTATTTACGTTTATGTAAATTTTTCTTTTTCACTCTGAGATTAGTGTTTCCTATAAAATTGTAAAAAAAGCGTTTTGATACGATTGTCGACATCTAATTGCAACAGTCTGTTTCATTTCGTCCATTGTTGGATACCGCGGACGACCGATTGTTGGATGCTTCGTCCGTCCTCAAGAGATAGTTTACGACACTTTTGATAGTTAACCACCTTTCTATATTTTTTGCAGATAGTTTGCCCAAAAATATTGTTTAAATTTTCCAAAAATATTTCTCTTCGTACGCATGCGACAATAAGTCCATCGATAATGTCTTTGTATAATAATATTTAAAATCTTTTTATACCGATTATCTTTATGCTTCACGCAGTTAGATTCTTTAATTTTACTTTGAGAAAAGAGGTGCGAGATGCAATTCTTTTATCATTCACATAAATATTTTTATTGTAGGATGTATGCTCTCTATTGTGGAATGCAGCAAACTCTCATTCTTACTTTACATAGAGAGAAAAAGCCGACGGTTACAGCGGAATCTGGACATTTTTTACGGTTGAACTCTCTGCGTAATTCAAACGTCCTATTCTCCGTGTCACATGAAGGAACGCGTTCGCCGAATAAACTCTCGGACGTATCTTTGAAATCTTGCACCCCCAAGAAATAAGATAATCCGTCTGATATCATATACGTTCAACTATTTTTTTGAACAGATATTATGACTTGACATTTTGTTATTGTTATCGTTCAACATTATTTATTCTTTGTGTTCTTTTATATATTTTCTCAAAATCAGAATGCAAATATTCTAGAAATGTACTTACATCCGATTGATATTATACAAAAAAATTTGAATAATTTTATTCCCGAAAAAAAAACAATTAATACTGCTTGATTTAATAAAGCTGATTAATAAAACTGACTATAATAAATAATAGTGACTTATAAACAAGACTATATAAATAAATCAAATATAAAGTATAAGAAATCACCAAAATTGATCGAGTTTAGATTGATGTTTAATATTATTCCATGTAAATTTTAAATATATATCTCTTATTTCAGTTACATAAATTGCGTACCGAATGCTGACAAACTTGCAACGCAATCATAAACTAAAATAATAATCTCATGAATTAAATTGATCGATCTGATAATATCTACTGGGTACTAGTACTTATCCTAACAATATGTAAGAACTTGTGAAAAATTTTTAAATTTACATACAAGTATTACTAGACATCAAAATGTATCTATAATCTCGATCGAGCGGCGGTTTCTTTTACTTATCTTAGTAATAAAAACTTAAAGTGTTATTTATTTCAGTATTAAAAGTAAATGAAAGATAATAAAAGTAAATAAAATATTCTTTTTTTTGGCAAATTACTGAAAGAATATATAGATACTACATAACTTCTTGAACTCCTACCATAGACGTATGTATAACGTCGACAAAGAAATACAGCGAGTGTTACGCGATGAAAATTATTGCAGCCATCACGCGATAATCACGTTAATTGCGTTATATTCTTGTATATAAAAAGAAAACAAGCCGTTTGCGGAATCGATCGTTTTGATTATCATGCAGATGCGATATGCACGGCAGATGTTTAACGGGAAGTACATAAAATAGCCAGTTAAGCGGTCACAGCATCATCATTAGACGGCTTGTATGGTACGTATGGCGTGTAATAGGTGTAACAGAGAATCGCGTTGCTTCGTGAAAAAAGATACATAAGTACCGTACGTTTATGTTAAAAAGCAAAAGCGCCGAAAAAAAAACTCTCAACTTATTTCCACCAAAATTAAATATAATGAAACAGATAATTAAATTATTACGCGAATAAATTAGTTTTTCTCATAAATCTCGACTCTTGCGCAAATAAAATAAATCGCTGCAATTAAATCGCGCTAAAAACAAAAACCTACTCATTTTATTAAAAATAATCGGTCTCCACGCCACTCTATAACGGAAAGATAAATAGAGTATAACTTTTGCGCTATCACGAAAAAAAATGCTACAAGTTGTACTCTCCGTTTCGCGGTCCAATGTTCCAATCTTGGCGCTATTCCGTATCATCACCGGCGCGAGTAGTCGATGACCCTCGAAGGAGATGCGAAAAAATGTATGATCCTCAAGAGATGATTGCAGATGGTCGCAGATGATCGCAGACTCACCTGTACGTCTGTATGCCTGTACGTGTGATACCGACGACGGCGAGTGGCGAACGGCGAACGGCGGGATTCTCAAAGTTGGCGCCGCTTCGTATTAAATGATTACGGTGATTCACCAGGATGACGATCTAGACGATCTACGGATATCCCTCTGTCGTCGTCCAAGAATATGGCACGAAGTAGATATTGGACGCGTGCCGCTAGTCGTCGCGGCAAATGAGATAATAATCGGAGGACTCAGTCACTCGTCGTCGACGGCTGCGTGGCAGTCGGGATGGTTGTGTGGTGCGGTGGCGGCAGAGCGGTGACGGTGGCGACGACGGTGGGGGTTGTATTCCATCCCTTGGCGACCGTCGACGATGAGGCGAGGGTGCGAGAGAGTGACGGGGAGCGAAAGAGCGCGAGGGAGGTAGTAGCTAGTAGGTAGTAGGTAGTAGGTAGAGGACGAACGAGCGCGCGAGGGGACGAGACAGAGAGAGAGAGAGAGAGAGAGAGAGAGAGAGAGAGAGAGAGAGAGGGGGAGGGGGAGGGGGGCGAGGAGGCGGGAGGGGGGGGGGCAAAAAAGAGAAGAGAGGGAAGTGTTGTTCTGGGAGGGGGGAGAGAGAGACGCGCCTCTCTCTATCTCTCTCTCTCTCTCTCTCTCTCTCTCTCTCTCTCTCTCTCTCTCTCTTGCGACTCTCGCGCGCGCGAAACGCA
>Ga0157364_1007201_pt1 | contig 11514 bp, 9 predicted proteins | sample AttsexASBM2_FD_111476 | JGI IMG/M metagenome (GOLD analysis project Ga0157364, IMG submission 111476) | Fungus gardens microbial communities from leaf cutter ant in Ribeirão Preto, State of São Paulo, Brazil - Atta sexdens ASBM2 | ecosystem: Host-associated > Fungi > Mycelium > Unclassified ...
AGTTTTTACCAAACCATTGATGCAGGAAAAAAGAATGCAAGAGTTACAAAAAATTATCGAAGCCGCATTTGAACGGCGTGCAGACATCACCCCGTCCAGCGTTGACGCGGAAACCCGTGATGCAATCACTGAAGTGATTGGTCTGATCGACAGCGGTAAAGTCCGTGTCGCAGAAAAAATCGACGGCGAGTGGGTGACGCATCAATGGCTGAAAAAAGCAGTGCTGCTCTCTTTCCGTATCCATGACAACCAAGTCATCGACGGCGCGGAAACCCGTTTCTACGATAAAGTGCCGATGAAATTCGCCGATTACGATGAAGCGCGCTTCAAAAAAGAAGGTTTCCGTGTTGTGCCTCCGGCCGCCGTTCGCCAAGGTGCCTTTATCGCACGCAACACCGTACTGATGCCTTCCTACGTTAACATCGGCGCTTACGTCGATGAAGGTACCATGGTCGATACCTGGGCCACCGTAGGTTCCTGTGCGCAGATCGGTAAAAATGTTCACCTGTCCGGCGGTGTCGGCATCGGTGGTGTACTAGAGCCATTACAGGCTAATCCGACCATCATCGAAGATAACTGCTTTATCGGTGCCCGTTCAGAAATCGTTGAAGGCGTCATTGTCGAAGAAGGTGCGGTAATCTCAATGGGTGTTTATATCGGCCAGAGCACCAAAATCTACGATCGTGAAACCGGTGAAGTCCATTACGGCCGCGTCCCAGCAGGTTCAGTCGTAGTTTCCGGCAACCTGCCATCCAAAGACGGTAAATACAGCCTGTACTGTGCTGTGATCGTCAAAAAAGTGGATGCGAAAACCCTTGGCAAAGTCGGTATCAACGAACTGCTGCGCACCATCGACTAACTTATCAACTGGGGTCGTCTCCGGTTGATTGGCATTAACCGTCCGCTGCTTGCTGGCGGCGGTTAACCGTTAGATGGCATCACCTTTGTCACTCAGTGCCACGCTCCAGCGTTTTCATCCCCTGAAGAGGTAATTTGGTATGTATGATAACTTAAAAGGTTTAGGGATCACTCACCCCGAAGAAATCGACCGTTACAGCCTGCGTCAGGAAGCCAATAACGATATCCTGAAAATCTATTTTCGTAAGGATAAAGGGGAATTCTTGGCGAAGAGTGTGAAGTTTAAATACCCGCGCCAGCGTAAAACTATCGTTTCTGATCAGACTCAGCAAGGGTTTCGCGAGATCCAGGAAATTAGCCCGAATCTACGCTATATCATCGATGAGTTGGATGAAATCTGTCAGCAAGAAAAAGAGGAGATTGACCTAAAAGTGAAGATCCTTGATGACCTTCGTCATCTGGAACTTGTGGTCTCTAACAAAATTTCCGAAATAGAAGCTGACCTAGAAAAGCTAACGCGTAAATAATCCAGCGTTTCAGGCACTAAAAAGCCGGTCAGGTGACTGACCGGCTTTTTTATCGCGATTATCTCAGCCTTACTGTGCCAGCAAGTACAGAGTGCTGTCACCACGCTTCACATTCAGCGCCAGAATCGACGGTTTACTATCGAGGATCTTACGCAGCTCGCCAAGGTTGCTGATCGCCTGCTGGTTGACGCCGAGGATCACATCACCTTTTTTCAAGCCAATCGCCGCGGCACGGGTATTCGGTTTCACACTGTCGACCACGACCCCTTTCTGGCCGCTGGTTGCATTACTCAGCTCTGCCCCTTCAATACCGGTATAGATATTAGAGGACTGGACGGTATCCAGAGTACTTTGCTGGATCACCACCGTGACATTCACCGGCTTGCCATCACGTAACAGACCCAGTTCCAGTTTAGTCCCAATCGGCATAGTCCCGACATCGGCACGTAGTGAAGCGAAGCTACTCAGCGGCTTACCGTTCATTGAGACAATCACATCGCCGGCCTTAATGCCTGCTTTGGCTGCAGAGGTATTTGGCAGTACCTGACTGACAAAGGCGCCTCGCTGAGCATCCACTTTCATCGCTTGGGCGATTTCGGAATTCAGCTCGGTACCCATGATCCCCAGTTCGCCCCGTTTCACTTGGCCGTACTGGATCATCTGTGACGTCAGGTTTTTCACCATGTTCGATGGGATGGCAAAGCCGATACCGATATTGCCGCCATCCGGTGCTAGGATCGCGGTATTGATACCGATCAGTTCACCGTTAAGATTCACCAAGGCCCCACCAGAGTTACCGCGGTTAATCGCCGCATCGGTCTGGATAAAGTTTTCATAGTTTTCAACATTTAGGCCGCTACGTCCCAACGCTGAAACGATACCAGAAGTTACCGTTTCACCCAGACCATACGGGTTACCGATGGCCACGGTATAATCTCCGACTTGGAGGTTATCGGAATCAGCGATTTTAATTGCAGTCAGGTTTTTAGCATCTTTCAACTGGATCAGCGCAATATCAGTACGCGGATCTTTCCCGATAACTTTGGCGTCAAAGCGACGTCCGTCGCTGAGTTGGACCTGAATGGTGGACGCATTCGCTACCACATGGTTATTGGTGACCACATAGCCCTTCTCGGCATTAATCACCACCCCAGAACCCAGTGCACGGAATTTTTGTTCCTGAGGAGCTCCGCCATTACCGCCATTCGGGACTTGGCAGATAGGTGACTGCTGGAAAGGTGAGCCATCCTGACAGAAAGGTGACATATCACCAAAGAACTGCTGGAATTGCTGCCCCCCTTGAGACGCTTTAACCGGGGCCGTTCCTTCCACACTGATACTGACCACTGAGGGCATCACTTTTTGTAGCATCGGTGCCAAACTTGGCAATTGCTGACTTGAAGAAGACGCAGATTCAGCCGCAGAAGCGGTTACAGGCGCAAATGCCATTCCAAGGCTGAGTGCGAGTGCACTTAACGCTAATGTGGTTTTTTTCATGTTCTGGCTCTCTATAATAGTTGCTGTTTGGAGCAAATGCTGTAGTCACTGTTCAGAGTTATTATTTAAACGTTAGTTCATCTGATGTCTTGATTGAAAAGTAAAAAAATATTCTCCATCTTTACAAAACTCAGACAAAATCCACTGCCATTAAGCGGCGGTATTCTTCCCAAGCAAACAGATCTGTCATACCACTAATATAATCCTGTACTAGTCGTAGACGGTAGTAACCTTCCCACAATGACCATTGTTCTTCTGGCAGTGAGTCCACCTCACGCATATGATTACGATAAGCAGCAATATGCTTATCCGACAAACGGTGGAATAACCTCGTTTCAATCGGATAGCCCTTTAACTCATGAGTCTCTACCAGTAGAGTGAATTGCGGAGCACTGAGCAGCATCATTGATTTATACGCATCCAGCAGTCCCTGTATCACCCGATAGCCTTGTAACTCAAGCTGTTCAACCTCTGAATGGCTAAATACATAGCGCCGCGCCACCTGTTTAAACACCTCCAGCAACCGTTCGGCATCCCCTCCGTCCTCCAGCAATGCTTGGTTAAAATCACCGTGAAAAATGGCCGGTAGATGCTCGATAAAGCGCTTTACCGCCCGTGATACCAACACGCGTTGCACATTGACTCGCAGTGACATAAAAAACTGGTCACTCTGACTGCGGCGTTTACTGCTGTTAGCGTCTTGCCACGCTTCACCAATCGTCCGGCAGAAGATATCCCCCTGCTCCACCTCGCCCCAGGCCGCTTTCAAATAGCGATACAGACTCTCGACACTGAAGATTGCTTTCTCCACCGCATCATCGAGGTCAGCAATACAATAGGAAATATCGTCGGCGGCTTCCATTATGTAGGTCAGAGGGAAGCGGTGATACTGCTCAAGCCCAGTCGCTTGCCGCAAATCCTCGACATACTGCTTTTCGGACAGGTAAAAACCAGGCTTTTTCATCAATACCGAATATGCCTCCGGCTTTTCTTCCTGCCACCAAGCCGGCGCGGTATACTTGAGGATACAAGCAACTTGGGAATAACTGAGATTCAGTTGCAGCAAGGTGTGCACCAGACGGATGCCTTGCGCATTGCCCTCAAAGTGGCACAAGTCCTGACAGATATCCCGGTATAGCGCCTGTAACGTCGCATCAGTCTCTGACGCGGACTGACGTGGCAAGATTGCCGACAGATGCATCCGGAACCAGTCGTTAATCGCAGCCTCACCAAAATGGCCGAACGGCGGGTTTCCGACATCATGCAGCAGACAGGCCATTTCAACCAAACTTTCGGCACCGCGCTCAAAATCTTGCAGTCCACAAGCTGCAAGGCCACCGGACTGCTTTTTCAGACGCTGTAACACTTCCCGCACGATATAACGTCCCGTTTGCTGCACTTCCAGTGAATGAGTCAGACGTGACCTTACCGCTGCATTTCTTTCCAGCGGAAACACTTGAGTCTTCTGTTGCAGACGTCGCAGTGCCGCTGAGTGAATAATTCGTCCACGGTCACTTTCAAAGAAACGAGTAACCTGCTCCTCATCCTGTGGCGAAGGTCCCGACATATAGGGACGCTTAAGACTGATCCTGCGGGTAAAGTTAATCTCCATTTCAGCTCCGGTAAGATTCAATAATATTTCCCTGTTCGGCCATGATAGACTAGGTCACATCTCAATATATATTCTATAACACGGGTAAAAGAGGCTATGAAAGTAGGAATTATTGGTGCGATGGAGCAGGAAGTGACTCTGCTACGTGACAAAATTGAAAATCGTAAAACCCTGTCTGTGGCAGGTTGCGAAATTTACACCGGCATCCTCAACGGGACCGACGTCGCACTGTTAAAATCCGGCATTGGTAAAACCTCTGTAGCGCTGGGCACCACTCTACTGCTGCAACTCTGCCAGCCAGATGTGATCATTAACACCGGCTCTGCTGGCGGCCTGGCTCCCTCACTGAAAGTCGGTGATATCGTCGTCTCTGATGAGGTCCGCTACCATGATGCTGACGTCACCGCCTTCGGTTATGCCCCGGGCCAAATGGCCGGTTGCCCTGAAAGCTTCACCGCCGATGCAGCACTGATTGCTGCCGCAGAACAGAGCATCACGGCTCTAGACTTGCATGCCGTTCGCGGCTTGGTGGTCAGTGGTGACGCCTTTATTAATGGTGCTGAACCGCTGGCGCGCATCCGTAATACCTTCCCGCAAGCGGTCGCCGTTGAAATGGAAGCCACTGCAATTGGGCATGTCTGCCATCAATTTGGCGTCCCGTTCGTGGTGGTGCGCGCCATTTCCGATGTCGCCGATCAGGAGTCACACCTTAGCTTCGACGAGTTCTTATCCGTCGCGGCAAAACAGTCTTCACTGATGGTCGAAGACTTGGTAGCCCGTCTGGCTGCCGCCTGATAACCGTTCCGACAGCGCAGGCCTCTGACCTGTGCTGTCTGTCGCGTAAATGTTTCAGTCCCTTCTCGGCGCGCTAGCGCCCAATAAATTCTTTACAAAATCTAAGGGTTATCTGGAAAAAGCTGACAGCCAGCGCGAGGCTTTAATGATGACGCGGTCAGTAGTAGGCAGGGAGGCGGTACAATAACAAGGGCACATCAGGGAAGCAGTAACGCGAAGACACAGGGGAGGGCTCCCCTGTGTCGCCATTCAGACTCAGACGCTGAATGACGATCCGCAGCCACAGGTCGAAGTGGCATTCGGGTTAGTGACGATAAAGCGTGAACCTTCCAGACCTTCGGTATAGTCTACCGAGCCGCCCACCAAGTATTGCAGACTCATTGGGTCAACCACCAGCGAGACACCTTGCTTCTCGATGGTCATATCCCCTTCGTTCACTTTGTCATCGAAGGTGAAACCATACTGGAAACCACTGCACCCCCCACCGGTGATATACACGCGTAGTTTCAGGTCCGGGTTGTCTTCGTCAGCGATCAGAAATTTCACCTTATTCGCCGCAGCTTCAGTAAAGTCTAACGGTACTGCTGCAATATCATCGCTCATCATTTACTCCAATAACCTTATGGCCGGACATGGCCAGCATGGAGCCATTATCTGTCAGCCGCTTTTAGCAATCAAGCATTCTGCCTGGCACTCTGTGCGGTGCTTTCCGTTGCTGAGGCTGCCTGGGCTGCTTGACGGGCCAGTGTCCTAGCCAGTAAGGCCGAATAAATCGGCTTCCCCCCCAGGAACTGGGCCAGCAAGGTTGCGCCCAAACAGGTGATAATCATCGGCAGGATCAACTGATAATTATCGGTCATCTCAAGTACCAGCACGATCCCGGTTAACGGAGCCCGAACCGAGGCTGCAAACAGAGCCCCCATACCCGCTACGGCAAAGGTGCCTGCCTGTAAATGGTATTCGGGGAATAATTGAGTCGCGATCATCCCAAGCGTGGTGCCCAGCAATGTGCCTAGGGACAGCATCGGCGCAAAAATCCCCCCCGGTGCGCCGGAGCAGAAGCAAATCAGTGTCGTCGCCAGCCGCAGCAGGAAGATCGCCAGTAACATTGCCAACCCGTAATGACCGCTAAACGCTTGTGGGATCAGCGCGAGGCCGCCACCGGTCATGGCGGGGAACACTAGCGTCAGTACCCCGCAACAGCCACCAATCACCAAACCGGTGATCAGCACGCTCTTCATTCTGCCGCCGTGCAAGCGCATAAACAGATCTTGCAGGGCGAAAATAGAACGGTTAAAAATCACCCCCAATATCCCGAACACCATACCGGCCACCAAATAGAGCCACAGGGTATTAAGGGGCGCTTTATCAAGCCTACCAATATCCAGCACCGCGCTGTCGCCGTTGAATATCCGGTAGACAATGCAGGACATGATCACACCGATAAACACGGCCTTTATCGAAATCAGGCTGTAACGGAACTGTAGGCGCATCTCTTCGAGTATGAACAGGATCCCCGCTAACGGCGCATTAAACGCTGCGGACAGGCCTGCGGCTGCCCCGGTAGCCAGCAGAGTATGGCGGGCTTCGCTACCTTTCATGTGAAACAGATCCAGTACCATACGCCCAAGGTTGCCCCCAAGCTGTACCGTGGGCCCTTCGCGGCCCAGTACCATACCGCTGCCAAGGGTTCCCATTCCGCCCAAGAATTTTACCGGGATCACTCGCCACCAGCGGACCGGACGTAGCTCTTCTAAAGCCCCTTCTATTTCAGGAATACCCGAACCGGCGGCTTCTGGGGCAAAACGCTTCACCAGCCAGAATCCCCAGACTGCTAGCAGCGCTGAAACGGGAACAGAAAGCAACAACGCTAGCCACATAGCGTGACCATTCAGCAGCGCGAGCCGGTGAGCTTCCACCTGACTGACGGCCTTTTCAAATGCCACGCCAGCCAAGCCGGTCAGAGTACCGACCAGTGCCGCTAAGATCAGAATAGCCGCCGGGGTTTTATCTTGGCGCAATAGTAAACGTAAATACTCAATCCGGCGGCTGGGGCTGACCGGTAAGGGTTGGGGTTCTTCAGGTATCGTGTCCATATCAGGGTGATCAATAAACAACCATTGGGCAAGTATACATTTACATAAGCTTTTTTGGTGCTTTAAATGTGACAAAGCCGCTGACAGGACTTTCACCTGCTAATCAAGTTCCCGTAAACTAGAGCCTGACACTATTCAGCCACAATAGGAACTGATGCGATGAGCAAGTCTGAACACCTTTACCAGCAAGCACAACGGCTTATCCCGGGCGGCGTCAACTCGCCGGTCCGCGCCTTTACTGGCGTCGGTGGAACTCCTTTATTTATCGAGCACGCCGACGGAGCCTACCTGTATGATGCAGACGGTAAAGCCTATATCGACTACGTTGGCTCATGGGGTCCGATGGTACTCGGTCATAACAACCCGGGGATCTGCAATGCGGTGATCGAAGCCGCCAGCCGCGGTCTGAGTTTTGGTGCGCCTACCGAAATGGAAGTCCGCATGGCAGAACTGGTCTGCGAACTGGTGCCATCAATGGATATGGTGCGGATGGTAAACTCCGGCACCGAAGCCACTATGAGTGCTATCCGCCTCGCCCGTGGCTACACCGGTCGTGACAAAATCATTAAATTTGAAGGCTGCTACCACGGCCATGCTGACCACCTGCTGGTCAAAGCCGGCTCAGGGGCATTAACCCTCGGCCAGCCTAACTCGCCAGGTGTACCGGCTGACTTCGCTCGCCATACACTCACCTGCACCTATAATGATCTCGATTCCGTGCGTGAGGTGTTTGCACAGTACCCGCAAGATGTCGCCTGTATCATCGTTGAACCGGTGGCGGGTAACATGAACTGCATCCCTCCAGCAGAAGGTTTCCTGCAGGGACTGCGCCAGTTATGTGATGAATACGGTGCTTTGCTGATCATCGATGAAGTGATGACCGGTTTCCGTGTTGCCCTATCCGGCGCTCAAGCCCACTACGGGGTCACTCCGGATCTAACCTGTCTGGGCAAAATTATTGGTGGTGGAATGCCAGTAGGAGCTTTCGGAGGCCGTCGTGACGTGATGGAAGCGCTGGCACCGACCGGGCCAGTCTATCAGGCGGGCACGCTTTCCGGTAACCCGTTGGCGATGGCCGCTGGTTTTGCCTGTCTCAGCCAAGTTGCGCAACCGGGTGTCCACTCAACCCTGACGGAACTGACCGACCAGTTGGCTGAAGGACTGCTTCATGCTGCCAAAGAACACAACATCCCGCTGGTGATCAACCATGTCGGCGGTATGTTTGGGTTATTCTTTACCGACTTACCGGCAGTAACCTGCTATCAAGATGTCTGTCAGTGTGACGTCGAACGCTTCAAAAAATTCTTCCATCTGATGCTGGAAGAAGGGGTCTACTTTGCGCCATCAGCCTTTGAAGCAGGCTTTATGTCCGTCGCCCACACCCCAGAAGATATCCAGAAAACCGTCGATGCTGCACGGCGCTGCTTTACCCGCCTGTGATCCGGTAAGCGCTGTCCATTGAGCCCGACTCCGCGCAGCCCCCCTGGCCTTTGCCAGGGGTTCTCTTTTGGCTGAAACTCGGCCCATAAAAAAAGGCGCCGTAGCGCCTTTTTAACCGTCGGCCCCTTACTGGCCGAACATATCTTTGATCCAGCCAGCAACCCCGTTGCTATTACTTTCCTGCTGAACCTGTTGCTGCTGCTGCTGTTGCTGCATCTGCTGTTGCTGTTGCTGCTGTTGCTGCTGACAGAGCGCATTCGGGTTAGAGGTCCATACCGGTAGCGAACGCCAAGTACTGCTGCCTGAACCACAGACAAAGTTACCCGCAGAATCGATGTTCATGGTAGTCACATCGTCCGGTGCAGTCAGATCCAGCGGTGTCGGCGGCTGATTAGCCAAGTAACGACGGTAGATCTGCAATGCCCCGCTAGAACCCCACAGTTTCGCTGGCTGGTTGTTGTCACGGCCGACCCAGGTCACGGCCACTTCTTTACCGTCCACCCCGGTGAACCAGCTATCCACCATGTTATTGGTGGTCCCGGTTTTACCGGCCAAATGCATGGTTGGGTACTGTGCGCCTAACTGATGCGCAGTACCGCGGTTAACCACCTGCTGCATCGCATACAGGGTCAAGTAAGCGGCTTCCGGTGGCTCAACACGCTGCGCCTGCGGATAGCTCTGATACAGTACTTTACCGTCTTCGGCGATCACTGAACGCACTGCGGAAAGGGTGGCTCGGTTACCGCCGCTAGCAATCGTCTGGAACGCCTGAGCCACTTCAATCGGCGTCAGGTTAAGTGCACCCAGTAACATCGCCGGTACTGCGGTCAGCTGATCTTTGCTAACGCCCAGTTTTTCCCACGTATCGACCACATTACTCAGCCCTAAGGACATCCCGAGGTTAACCGTTGGCACGTTCATCGAGTGGGTCAGTGCATCGACCAGCAGCACTTTATCACTGAAGCGATGGTCATCATTCTCTGGACTCCAGATCTGACCATTCGGCTGTTTCAGCGACAACGGTTGATCGGCAATCCAACTGTTCAGACGGTAAGTCTGTGGCTGGGCCAATGCAGTCAGATAGGTGGCCGGTTTTGCCAGTGAACCGATAGAACGACGTGCCTGCATAGCGCGGTTATACCCCGCAAACTGCGGTTCTGCACCGCCGACCATGGCTCGGACTTCGCCGGTATTACGATCGACCACCACCATCGCGGTTTCCAGATCCTTCAAGCCATGCTGTTTTTTCAGCACTGGAATACCGTCAACCACCGCTTTTTCGGCCGCATCCTGGGAGATAGGATCCAGGGTGGTGAAAATTTTCACCCCTGACATATCCTGCACTTTATCACCCAGTTTTTGCTGTAGTTCCTGGCGCACCATCTGCATAAACGCCGGCTGCGGCGTGATCACCCCACCTCGTGGCTGAACACCCAACGGACGAGCAGACAGCATATTGTAGAGGTCTTCATCAATATACTTCTGCTGCTGGAGCAGTCGCAGCACCACATTACGGCGTTCCAGGGCCAGTTTCGGGTTACGCCACGGGTTATACAGAGACGCACCTTTCACCATACCGACTAACAGGGCCTGCTGATCGACACTTAGCTCATCGACCGGACGGCCGAAGTAGTAGAGACTGGCCAGCGGGAAGCCACGGATCTGATCGTTACCGGCCTGTCCTAAATAAACCTCATTCAGGTACAGCTCAAGGATACGATCTTTGCTATAACGGGAGTCCATGATGATCGCCATATAGGCTTCACGGATCTTACGCCACAGAGTACGTTTATTAGTCAGGAACAGGTTTTTCACCAGCTGCTGGGTCAGGGTACTGCCTCCCTGCACTGCCCGACCAGCGGTCACGTTGGCGATAAACGCACGACCAATTGAATATAGGCTAATACCATCATGTTCATAGAAATGACGGTCTTCAGTAGCGACTAGGGTATCCACCAGCTGATCAGGGAAACCGGAACGAGGTACAAACAGTCTCTGCTCACCGTTCGGTGATTGCAACATAGTGATCAGGCGCGGATCGAGGCGGAAGTACCCAAAGTCACGACCGGTATCCAGGTTTTTGATTTCAGACAGCTCACCGTTGCTGAACGTCATCTGCGCATGGATCTGCCCTTCTTTGCCATCAGGAAAATCAAACGGACGACGCAGCAGATCAATAGTATTGCCTTTGACGGTAAATTCACCCGGACGGGTAATACGTGTCACCTGGCGATACTGGGTTCCCTCCAACAGGTCCAGCATCCCTTTACGGCTGAAGCTCATGCCCGGTTCCAGGCTGACCACCCGGCCGTAAACCGCTGCGGGTAACTGCCAGACTTTGCCGTCAACACGATGACGAATTTCAGAGTCGAGGTAGACCCCCCAGGCGGCGATCAGAACCGCTGCCACCAGGCAGAGCTTAATAAATAGCCCTAACCAACGCCTCTTTTTCATCGGCCCTTTGTTTTTTCCTTTACGTGGCAATGGTGCTTCCTCCTCAAAACCACTGATCTCGCGATCATCGTAATTTTTTGTTTTTTTACTCTTCGCACGAGTGCGTTTGTTCTCCGGTTGACGAGGCGCTTTTCCTTTTCGCCCGATCGGTTCGCGATCGTTCCCAGACATGAATGTTATTCTCCAGGCACAGCCTTAGCGTGCGCGTTACTTTAATCCCGCCCCCGGTCATAAG
>Ga0157364_1007202_pt1 | contig 11514 bp, 7 predicted proteins | sample AttsexASBM2_FD_111476 | JGI IMG/M metagenome (GOLD analysis project Ga0157364, IMG submission 111476) | Fungus gardens microbial communities from leaf cutter ant in Ribeirão Preto, State of São Paulo, Brazil - Atta sexdens ASBM2 | ecosystem: Host-associated > Fungi > Mycelium > Unclassified ...
CTCTACTCATATACTTATGTTCTTGGTCCATGCTATGACTACACTACTCCTACCCTAAAGTCCATGCTTCTACCTCATGTCCTATTACTCATCCACCATAAGGCCACTATGCCGTATACATGTACCTTGACATCATACTCTTAATCTCTGCTATATATGTGTACACCATGTGTATACCATGAGAAACCATTGTCTCTTGACGTCACTCCTAACCTTAACTCCTACTCTAGACTCTTCCCGATCTCTCTAGACCCTAAGTCCTTCTAGACTGCTCTAGACTACTCCAGGCTTATGACACAATGTCATGTGACTTCCTAGTCACGTGCCTATATCTCTCTCTAGCCATAGACTAATAATTACTACTAGGGTCCTAACTCTAACCCTAAATGTCTGTCTACACTTTTCGAGTTATAACATATGAGGTTGTAGCATGGACCAGGTGTATTTAGTATATATAGGACTTTAATTTAGCAGAGACTCCTTGTTGAGTTCTCTTGTGATTTTCCCCACTTGATTGCCTACTAAGAGCTTTACTCACTTGTGTAGCTATTGGACTTTGTGTCTAGTGGTTGTCACAACATAAAGGTTCCTTCTCAGCAACCCTATTCCTTGTTCTTGCCCCAGACTTCTCACTACTGCATTTGTTCTTTCTACTCCCTCTATCAGAGCAGGCCCTATTGTCACCTGCTGAGGTGGCATTTGCTGTTTCTGCTGTTTAGGGGCTATTTCCCTCTGTTCCTATCATTCTTTCAGTCTTTCTTTTTCTCTTCTACTCTCCCTCCAATGCCTATCTAAATTAGTGGCATGTTTGTACCACTATTCTATGCTTGTCAGAGGCCTTTCTGCCTTCATCAACTTCTTCCTGATTATCCTGTTCATTCCTCTCTTGAACTCTTCCATTAATAGCCTCCCTTCATACCTACTCCCTCTCACTACTCTTAAACAAACTTCTCTATTGTTCTTTCTCCTTGCTCTGCTCTTTTCAATTCTGCTACTTTTACTGACTCCTCTTCCCCTCCTCCAAACTCTTTCTTGATTGCTACCAAAAAATCCCCCACTAATTCATACTCTAGTTCTCCCTCCTCTAAATCCTCCAAAACATTTTCCTTCCAAACATCTGCCAATCCTCTCTACACATATGATAATACCTACTGAATCTGCTTCTCTACTGCCGCCTTTCTCATCTTCATCTTTATATACAATTTACATGCTGTTATGAATCCTGAGACTTTTGACAAGGTCCCATTGAATATTTGAAGTTTTGTTACCTTGGTGCTTGCTGCCATTCTTTCTGCATCTTCTCCTACTTGTACTGTTAGTGCTGCAATTTGTTCTTGGAGCTGCCTTATAATAGCAGGGTAGTTAGGTTGACTCATTTCATAAGGGGGAGGTGTAATTGATGATGATGATGATGATGGTGGTGGTGGTGTCAAGATCATAGAAAGTAGTCTTTGTTTCTTTTTATTTTCTTTCTCATTTTTATTTTATTTTCCATTTATCTTTTCTATTTTTAGAACACTGGGGTTAGGGTTAGAAGTGATCAGTCACATCAGTCACATCTGATGATGTAGTCACAACATTTGATCACAGGACTTGAGAGAAGAAAGTAGAAGGTTCTGGAACAAAATGATGTCATACAACATGGACATCACATGTTGGCCTCATGCTTTACACATGGACATTTAGGGTAGGGTGCACAGTAGCTAGCACAGACCATCTGTAGAAGTATATAAGGTAGACTATTTTGTAAAAGAGTTCTTTATCGAGTTCTCTTGTGTCTTCTCTAATACAAGAGTTTGACTTCTGAATCTACTCTAAGGTTCTAAGGTTATAACAGGTGGTGGTGTTGGTGGTGATGACATATATAGGAGAAGAGTGGAACCTATGCTGGTTTTGCTCTCTAATTCATATTCTGAGGAAAAAATCTCAGTATGTAATAGCAAGTCTTCTTCTTGTTCTGCCTACACATTCTACTGGCTACTTTTTTTTGACTACTGCCCTAGTAAAATCTACACAATTTTGTCTTAAGAAAGATGTTCTACTCCAAGCAGTGGTTTTAAGAACGTCTACTGTTCCTTTGCACAGACAGATCACAAGGGGGTCTATAACATGAGGCTGATATAAGAAAAGGTTACTATCATGTCCACACAAGGTAATATGTTTGAAGTGTATCAGTGGGCTTTGATACAAACAAATGACCAAAATTCTCTCTTCTAGTTGGTATACCCCTTATACCTAGGGTCCAGCAATTCTTCTTGACTAAAGAGTGGTGTTGCCCTTCAGTCAAGGATGAGTAGAGAATAAGTTAGAGAGGGTCTTGTGTTGGACAGTCTCAGGAAAGAGAATTGAGCTCTAATGTTACAAACCCAAGTCCTTAGTGTTAAACAAGTGAATGAACCTTGTATTGGGTTAACACAAGAGAACTCAATAGAGAACTCTGTACAGGATAGTCTACCTTATATACTAAAACCTTATGGTCTGTGCTAACTACTTCTAGCCTACTCTAAACAGCTATGTGTTTGTCTTGAGGTTAATATGTGTTGAACATATTATATAACATCATTCTTCTAGAATCTTCTATATTCTTCTATGTGCCTCGTGACTTGTGACCATGTCATCTGATGTAACTGATGTATAACCTTATGATCTGGTCATCCTAATTATAGTTCTAAGAATAGAAAGGAAAATAATTTGAAAAGAAAAAGAAAATAAAAATAGAAAGGAAATAATTTAGAGTCTACTGCTTTTAGTTTTGACAAAAATGGCTTTACCAGGAGTTGAACTACCAACTGCTTGGAAGCTTGATATTATGTTAGAAATAAACCAGCCTGTTACAAACTTCATTTAGCTTGTATCTCCACAACTAGTAGACCAATTTTCACAAACTAAGTTATATTGTAAAGCCCCAAATAAGGGCTATCTACACATATGTAGAATGTACAAAAGTGACAACTGACAACCAAGATATCAGGTCATCAGTAACTGTAAAATCTTTGTTTGCTAATATCTTATGAACAACTGGACGGATTCACATTTCCAACTTGTATTGGAAATTTCTCATCAAACTGTTTCCAACAATATATAATATATTACATAGCAATAAGTATTCATAGAGATATAAGTATATTAATATAGTGACATAATTAGTTATCTTCTAAAATTAGCCTGACAGCTCCCATCAGATACAAGTTTTGATCATGTGATGGCAATAGCTTGTGCACAAACCATTACTCTTTTATATATATACTTCTGTGTCTGAGCCTCAGACTTAACAACATCAATTTACATCAATTATTTCTGTTGATACTATTCTGTTGATACTACTCATCACCTATTATTATTATTTCCTTATACTAAACCTCTGAAACACATTAAGTTCAAGCATTACAACCAGTGAGTAGCTTATTTGTGATACAGTCACTAAACCAGTTATACTCAAAGTATATAATATTAAGCTTAGCTTTGATATCTGGCTGGTACTATATATGTACTTCATGCTGTACTCCTGATACATATCCCTTTGTTATCCAAGAAATAAATAAAAAAGAAATTAAATAAAAATAAAAATATAATATAATATATTTAAAGCTGTCATATTATGACCTTAGGCTAAGCTCAGATTACAACTTAGGCAAAGACTTGAGAGTAGAGTAGGGGAGAATACAATTAGTAAAGCATAAAGATACAAGATTACATCTTTTTCTATGTCACATGATCATATGATCTGTGACTATAGTATATATATTTATCTTTTGACAGATATTCTGCTTTTGTTATGTCTTGTGACATATGACTATTATATATGATGTCACCTCACACTTTTTTACCTAAGTTCAAAATAAAGAAAAAGAAAAAGAAACTTAAAAATAAAATAAAGGAAAATGAGAAAATAAAAATAAAATAAAAATAAAGTAAAGTCAAGTTTATTGTTTGAAACTCTGATAACTAAGTCTACTCAATCAAAGTTCATCTTCTACAGCAGTGTTATATTACCTAAAATCCTAACAAAAGCTTGTCTTCTATGATGATTTTATTTCTACAACATATTCTCTATAGTAGTGTTGTACTCAATTCTAAACTCTGAGAGTACTTAATCTTCCATAGTGGAGTCCTCCTATTTAACTCTCTTAATGTTTTACTACTAAAATCTCTGCTTAGGGCTATATACTAAAACTCTCAAGTTTCTTCTTTTTATAGTATTTATATATAAGACTAGTAAATACATTGTATTTTACTAGTTTAATAATCAACTATTTTAGTCAAATCTCAGTGTTCTTTAGTAATACACCTTTATTACCCCTTCTTTCTCTTGAACCACCATCTTGTATAGTAGTATCTATAAGAGATACAGGAAATATAACTTCTTCTACTTCAGCAATTACTTTTAAACCTATGCATATGACTTCTTTACTAGCCTCTATAGCAAAGGACATTGATAATTGCAATGTTGACAATTTCAATGATGTTAGGAGACAAACTATGTTTCATAGCAAAGCTAACTTGAGAATGGTTTTTATGTTTTCTAGTAAAGCATTCAAACCATACCATGCAAAGATGGAATGACTAAATGACCTCCCTGACAAGAAATTTAGGGATCCTATTGACAGTTCTCAACTGTCATACAACAACCAAAGAAAAAGAGAAATTTAGATTAGTAGAGTGACTAACTATAAGAATAAGACAAGAAAACAATATATAGCAGAAAAAGCTCCTGCCTTTATTATTATAAGACAAAAGTGAAAGAAGAGGTTAAGATGTCTCAGGTGTTTGATGGGACTTTGTTGCAGGTCTCAAGATTTGTGGAAGATTATAAGAAATATATGGAGAGAAAGATGAAGAGAGAAAAGACAGAAGATAAAATTTATTGGATAGTATCGTATATTTAAGGAGGTCTAATAGATAAGTGGAAGGAGAGAATAGTAGATGAGATATTTGAGAATAGATAGAAAGATAGAAAGGTGGAAGATATATTGAAAGAGATAGAGAGAGAGTTCGGAAGAAGGAAATGCCAATTGTCGTGGCAATGATGCCAAAAAGACAAATGACAAGTAAGAGTGGTTTTTGGATGAGATAGAGATAGAGAGAGAGAGAAAGGGAATACCAAGGTGTTTCTCTGAAGGAGAAACCTTGAAGAGGGGATACTGTTATAAGATGAAAGTATGGACAGACTTTAGGGTTAGGGTTAGGACAGATAAGATATAGTAATAGTTATATTATTAGTCTACAACGAGAGAGAGAGAGGGCACATGACTGGTAAGTCACATAATATGATGTTATAAGCCTAAAATGGTCTAGAGTGGTCTAAAAGGACTTAGGGTCTAGAAGGATTGGAAAGAGTCTAAAGATGGAGTAACATCAAGAAACATGTTAACAGCATGAGTTCCTCATGGTGTACACATGGTGTATGCATGTATGACAGAGATTAAAGAGTATGATGTCAGGGCATATGAACATAGCATGGTGGCCTTAAGGAAGATGTATAGAAGATGAGTAATGGACATAAGGACAAGGCATGGACATTAGGATAGGACAATGAATAGTCATAGCATAGACCATGAGACTTTATATAAATAGTTAGTAGAATACTGTTGTAATTCTCTGTCAAGTTCTCTTGTAATTCCCATTACTAGATAGCCAGATAAGAGCTTTACTAAAGTAAGCATACTATAGGGTCATTACGACTAGTGGTTGCTACAATATTTATGTCTATATCTGTTCAACATGTTGATGATGATGTCATCAACATTCAATTATCCTATGATCCAGACTATTCAATGGAATCTGAAGTATGGGATAGGAATTTTCATTCTGTATTACTTTATGGTTTTATAAAGCACCTTTCCTCCAATTCCAAAAATATCAAGGAACCTTTAAATCATTTAGCCAAGTATATTTGTAATAAGAGTATTAACACAAACAAGGCCAATGACATCAAAGGTCTTAAGGGCATTGGTGAAGCAACATGGAATCTTGTTACATCTATTTATTCATGAGAATAGGATTCTCTCTATGCTGATAATAACAAGAATTTCTTCAGACAGAAGGTGTCCTTTAAGTGTATCCTAAAAACTAAGCCCATGAACAATGGTAATAAAGGAGACAAGACCAAGATAGTACTAGTATATATTGAGAGAATTCCATCTCTAATTTCTGCCAAATTGCCCAAAGAAGTTCAGGAAATCTCCAAATACTTCAAGAATTTGAAATTGTTTCCTGTCAATAAGATACTGTCCAAATTATATACCCAGGCCTTGAAACAAGCCAGTCACACTGAGGAAATCCTTAAAATCAAAAATACCTTCCTATCTCTGAAAGCAAGTAAAATCAACAATATTCAGAGAATCATCAAAGAGGGTAATAAACCCAAACTACACATCAAGATGACACCAAGCATTCCAAGAGCTGGTGGGATAATAATTGTAAATGTAACCTTGATATTTACAGGTCAACCAAGTATATTCCAAGCATATTGAAAACTGGAAGCAGTTTAAGAAAACAGTCAAGAATGTCAAATGTTCTTTCTTTGACCTGAAAATTCAAGAAGTCACCAACAAAATCAAAGGACCTTAGAAACTCATGAACTAGGTCAACAAGAGAAATCTTCCAGCCATTGAAGCCATTAAATATAATAATAAACCATATATAAAAATTGAAGATCTATAGAGTGTGCTTTATTTATCTTTCAATATGGCTTAAGACCACTATATCAACTTTGATGCTTTAAACAAAGTCTCAAACAAATATTTTACTAAATGGGTTTCTTTTTTAAGAGAGGAATTTATTAGTGCCATCGCCAAATGTAACAACTCATTGACTCTAGGCCCTGACAAAATATTCTGGAGACACCTCAAGTGTATTGTCAAGAATGAGTTGTATCTGGATAAGATCATCAATATTGCTAATGCTTATTTTGAGTTGGGTCATTGTCTATCTCATTTCAAGATATCTACATCTATTATCATTCTAAAACCTAACAAGAAGTCTTATGACTTCTCTAAAGCTTTCTGGCCTATTGTCCTTTTTAATACTTTAGGTAAACTCATCAAGAAAGTCATATGCAATAGACTCCAATTCCAATTGATTTCAAATAATATCATCCATCCAAGTCAACTAGATAGTCTAAAGCAAAGGTCAACAACAGATGCAGAAGTTGCTCTTACATATTTTATCCACTTGGAATAGATCAAACAAAAGATGACAAATACTTTAGCTTTTGATATAACTCAGTTTTTCCCATCTCTCAATTATCACTTACTTCCTTTAATCCTCAGAAAGGTGGGCTTTGATTCTAAGGCAGAAAGACTAGGTATTTCTAGAACAATTTCTCTTTTTTTTCAACATTAATGTGGGAGTAGATTGAAGATCAGCCCTCTCTCCTATTCTATCTGCTCTATATTTATTCCCCATTCTTTACATTCTTGAAAAATGATTAAAAATCCTAAAAATTCCTATTTCTATCTTATCATTTGTTAACAATAGACTTCTTATAGCCCAAAGCAAATCTCTTTCAATTTTGAATGACTTTCTCTTCTGTAGTTATAGAATTACTTCTCTTCTCTTGGAAAAGTTCAGACTTATACTATAGAACATGGAAAAATAGAAGTTTTTCACTTTTCTAGGGTGACTGGCACTTTTGATCTACTCTTACTTGACCTCTCTATTTTGGGAGGTCCTATCCTTTGACCCAAGAATACATGGAGATACTTAGAGTTCTATTTTGATAGAAAGCTTTCATTCCATCATCACATTGATTTCTATGCAAACAAAGTGATTTCAACCATAAAATACTTGAAAATACTTGGCAACTCTACATAAGGGTTAATACCCCATCAGAAACAACTTCTTTACAGAAGCTGTGTCCTCCCCATTGCCCTCTATGGGTTCCAACTTTGGCATTATAATAAAGCACTATTGTTATATCCTCTCAAGACCCTTAACAAAATGCAGAGAAGAGCTGCAATTTGGATCTTAGAAGCATTTCATATTTTTCCTTCACATGGCATTGAAGCAATTGTAGGCCTCACGCCCATCCATCTTTACCTTTGCAAACTAAGTGAAAGAGCTCAGCTGAGAGCTTATTTACTTTCTAATAATCACATTTTAAAGTTGTTACTTGAAGTAAGATCTAATCTCAACACTAACCTTCATTACTTATCTTTGAATTCACTCACTCCTTTCTAAAGGGCAAAAATCAAGAGAACTATTGTTGATATAGATGACAGGTTTAATGAAATCCATCTAGCATTCGACCCACTTAACAATGAGATTTCTCTGAGATCAAGAATTGTCAACATTTTTACTAATCATTTTTCTTTTCACTTTTTTATTACAAATAGCAAAGACTCTTTCAAATCTTATTTGCTTTTATTAAGTGACTTAACTATTTTTTCTTCATCAAATCTCTCACATGCACTTGTGGTAACTGATGCTAGCATCAAACATAATGTCACTATTTCTATCGCTCATATTCATATCAGCAACAAAGATGTTATCAAAACAATTCATCATGTGATCAATGTCTTATCTGTGGAAGCTAAACTTGTCACTATCAGATATGGCATCAACTAGTTCATTAACATCTTTAACATCTCAAAGATCATTGTCATCACTAACTCCCTTCATGTTGTGAGGAAAATCTTCAACTCTTTGATTCATCTGTATCAAAAGTATACAACTGCAATTTTGTATGAGTTAAGAAAGTTTTTCTCAAACAATATTAACAATTCGATCAAATTTTGGGAATGCCCAAGTTGGTATGAATGATCCCTTCACAAAGCAGTAGATATAGAAATCAAATGCTTCAGACTCCTACCTATTTTCTCTTGCAAGTCATCCTGGGAATTCAGTAAAAAGAGCAAATGCAACAACTAGAAGATGACCTTCCAAGTGTCTGATCTGAAAGAATAACATTTCTTGGAATTATGTAATGTAGATAACAATCTTCTTGAACCTACATATACTAAAAAGAGGTCCTGGCTCAAGTATCTGGGACATTCTAATTCTCTATGTGTAAGAGCAACTAGGACAATAGTCAACTATGTACTGATTGGTGAATATAAGCTGAGATTCTTCCTAAGAGAAGATTTTAGTTGTCTGTATGATGAATATCCCATAGAAATGAGGCACCATATCCTTTACAAGTATAAAAGATTTAATATGTATTAGAATCTGAGAAGAGACTTGATAGATCACTTCATTCTATTTCTTAAACTTAACAGTAGAGCATTTTCTTTCAAGTCTGCTATTACTTCGTTAGGTTTGCATACATACTACTTAGAACCTTTTTTTTTATATTTTTCTTCTTTCTTTTCTTCCCTTTTCTTTTCTTTTGCATGTAGTTTGGGTTCATTTGTACATAGTTATAACATAACTACCACAGTCTGCCCTCATGCTTCATGTAATAAATTGTTGATTTAAAAATATATATATACCTTTATTAGTACTTACTTCTTTTAAACTCTGATATTATGACTTAGGCTCAAGTGATAGAGCAAAAAAGGAATCTTGTATAGAATTTACATAAGAGAACTCAATGAAGTTACAAGTATAAAGTATTTACTTTATATACACTTAGCTAATAGTCCATACTAACTAAACCTAGCCTACTCTCAAGAATATGTGTTGTTATGACTCAAAGACCTTAGAGTAGATCAATAAATAGAACCTTGTATAGGGTTTACACAAGAGAACTCAATAGAGAACTCTGTACAGGATTGTCTATCTTATATACTAAAACTCCATGGTCCATGCTAACTACTTCTAGCTTACCCTAAACAGCTATGTGTTTGTCTTAAGGTCAACATGTGTCATATATGCTGTATGATTGTTATGAACTTGGATCTTTAGAGTTAGACAAAAGAACAACTCTTGTATTAGAGAAACACAAGAGAACTCAATAAGGAACTCTTTACAAAATAGTCTACCTTATATACTCCTACAGATGGTCCGTGCTAACTACTGTGCACCCTACTCTAAATGATCATGTGTAAAGCATGAGGCCAACATATGGAGTCTATATTGTATGACATCATCTTGTTCCAGAACCTTCAATAACTTTCTCTCAAGTCCTGTGATCAAATGTTGTGACCACACCATCAGATGTGACTGATGTGATTGATCACTTCTAACTCTAACCCCAGAGTTCTAAAATTAGAAAAATAAAAAATGAGAAAGAAAATAAAAAAGACTAAGTCCACTTTCTGTTATCTTAACAATGATGTCATCCTTCCAGAACCTTCTACACTTTTCCATATGATACACAACTATGTGACTGTGACTGTGATCTTGTCATGTGACTGGTGTGTGTGATGGTGATGTCACATTAATCCTAACCCTAAGTTCCCAAAAATAAAAGAGAAAAGAAAAGGAAAATAACAAATGAGAATAGAGAAATATAAAATAGTTAGAGTCTACTGTCTTAAACTCTGATATGTATATTATATGCCATTGACATATAGTATAATATTATTGTTTTAAAATCTTCTACACTCTTTTTTGACATGTGATTGTGTGATACCAACTTGTGACTGTGACTGTGACATATGACCATCATATATTTTGAACAATATATCACATATCACATTCTTCTCTGCTACTAATGGTAACTTTGTGATAAAGTCTACTATCAAGTATGTTTACAGCCTCTCTAGTACTTCACTTAACTTTAATTTCCCCACTCATGTCTCTGTTCTATTCTTCATTCTCTGATATATATCACAACTATCCACATATTTCCCTACATCTTTTGTTACTCCTAGCCACTAGTAATTTCTTGTCATCAATTATGCTATCTTTTATCTTCCTTTATATCCTAATACCAGTATATCATAATGCAACTGGATTATCTCTACTCTTGACTCCTCTTTCTTTAGTACATACATCTTTCCTTCCTTTAATACTAAATTTCCTTCTATCTACCATTCATGTCAAAAACGCAAGAAGTGGACTTAAACTTTTCTTATTTCTTTTCTTATTTCTATTTTCTTTTTGATTTATTTTCCTTTATTCTATTTTTAGAACTAGGACTAGGGTTAGAGTGACAATATCACACTGTCACACAGCAGGTCACATCAGATGACATGGTTACAAGTTACATGATGTTATAACTCAGAAAGTATAGATAGACATTTAGGGTTAGGGTTAGGACCCTAGTAGTAATTATTAGTCTATGGCTAGAGAGAGATACAGGCATATGACTAGGAAGTCACATGACATTGTGTCATAGGCCTGGAGTAGTCTAGAGCAGTCTAGAAGGACTTAGGGTCTAGAAGGATCAAGAAGAGTCTAGAGTAGGAGTTAGGGTTAGGAGTGATGTTAAGGAATAATGGTTTCTTATGGTGTACACATGGTGCACACATGTACAGTGGAGATTAAAGAGTATGACATCAAGGCACATGTATACGGCATAGTGGCCTTATGGTGGATGAGTAATAGGACATGAGGTAGAAGCATGGACTTTAGGGTAGGAGTAGTGTAGTCATAGCATGGACCAAGAACATAAGTATATGAGTAGAG
>Ga0157364_1007203_pt1 | contig 11514 bp, 5 predicted proteins | sample AttsexASBM2_FD_111476 | JGI IMG/M metagenome (GOLD analysis project Ga0157364, IMG submission 111476) | Fungus gardens microbial communities from leaf cutter ant in Ribeirão Preto, State of São Paulo, Brazil - Atta sexdens ASBM2 | ecosystem: Host-associated > Fungi > Mycelium > Unclassified ...
GATAGGAAGGAAATATTGAGGGAAGAAAAGGCAAAGAGGGGGGTAGAAGTGAGACAGACAAAGGAAAAGTTGTTAAGAGAGGTGACAGTGAAGATTGGGCTAAAGCAGGAGGAAGAAGAAGAAAGAGTGGTGACTAAAGCATTGTTGGATAGTGAAGCAACAGGATTGGTAATGAGCAAAGAGTTTGCAAGGAAGCATAAGTTTAAGAGGACAAAGTTAGAGAGACTGGTTTATGTGAGGAATGTTGATGGCATGCTGAATTATACAGGGCCTATAGTAGATACAGTGGAGGTGGAAATATTCTTCAAGGGACATAAAAAGAAGACATCAATAGATGTGATTGGAGGGTAGAAGTGGAGTGTAATATTGGGTATGCCTTGTCTAGGATGCCATAACCCAGAAATAGATTGGAAAATAGGAGAGGTAAAGATGACAGGGTGTCCAGATGAGTGTGGAAAGAAGTGGAGGGTAGGAAAGCAGACAAAACCAGGGTGGAAGAAGCAGGAAGAACAAGAAGAGAAGAAGAAAAGAAGGAAACTGATGATAGAGCAGGTAAGAATGATAGAAAGAATAATGGAAGAAAAGGAGGAAGAGGAAGATTTGATAGAGTTAAGGGTGACAGATGAAATGGTTCCAAGATGGTTCCATAAGTATTTGAAGGTGTTTAAGAAGAAGGACTCAAAAAGGATGCCAACAAGGAAGGCTTGGGATCATGCTATAGATCTCAGAGAAGGATTTGTGCCAAAGAAAGGCAAAATCTATCTGTTGTCAAGAGTAGAAAGAGAAGAAGTACAGGAGTTTGTAAAGGATCAATTGAGGAAGGAATATATTAGGCCATCGAAATCATCACAGACATTACCAGTGTTCTTTATGCCAAAGAAAGATGGGAAGAAGAGGATGGTGCAAGATTATCGGTATTTGAACAGTTGGACAGTCAAGAACAATTACCTGTTACTACTGATTTCAGATCTGATAGATAGTATTGGACAGAAGAAGGTGTTTATGAAGATAGACTTGTGATGGGGTTATATCAATGTGAGAATCAAGGAGGGAGATGAGTGGAAGGCAGTGTTCTCAACACCAGAGGGGTCATTTGAACCCACAGTAATGTTCTTTGGGTTAACAAACTGCAACATTCCAGGCTATGATGAATAATCTGCTTAGAGACTTGGTGGTGGAAGAAAAGATAGCAGTGTTTATTGATGATGTGATGGTAGCAACAGAAACAGAGAAGGGACATGATGAGATAGTGGAAGGAGTATTGAGGAGGTTAGAAGAAAATGATTTGTTTGTAAAACCAGAGAAGTGTGTGTGGAAAGTTAGAGAAGTAGGATTTTTAGGAGTGATAATAGGTGAAGATGGAGTAAGAATGGAGAAAAAGAAGGTGCAAGGAGTTATAGAGTGGCTGGTGCCAAGAAATATGAAGGATGTACAGAAGTTTTTGGGGCTAGCAAACTATTACAGATGGTTTGTCAAAGATTTTGCAAAAATAGCGAGGCTATTACATGAGATGACAAGGAAAGAGAATAAGTGGAGTTGGGGAGAGAAACAGCAGAAGGCATTTGAGGAGTTAAAGGAGAGGTTTACAACAGAGCCAGTCTTGGTTACACTAGATTTGGATAGAGAAATGAGAGTGGAGGTGGATGTGTCAGATTTTGTGACAGGAGGAGTATTATTAATGAAATGTGAAGATGAAAAGTGGAGGCCAGTGGCCTATATTTGCCATGATTCAATATTGGTAGTTTGCGATAGGTTTTTGAAAATATCCCACTTTGTGGTGACGACAGAAAAAATAATGGTGGAAGGATTAGCGAGGTTATTCAGGGATAATGTATGGAAGTTGCATGGGTTACCAGAAAGTGTGATATCGGATAGAGGACCATAGTTTGCAGCAGGGTTGATGAGGGAGTTGAATAAAATGTTGGGGATAGAAACAAAGCTATCAACGGCTTATTACCCAGAAACTAACGGACAAATCAAGAACTGGAGCAGTACTTAAGAATGTATGTCAATCATAGGCAAAACAATTGGGCTGAATGGTTAGCAACGGCAGAATTTGCATTCCACAATAAAGTGCATACAGCAACAAAGTCATCACCGTTTCAAGTCAACTATGGGAGAGAACCAAGGATGGGTTTTGATATTAGAAAAAAGGAGAAGAATGAGAAAGTGGAAGAGTTTGTGAAAGAAATGAAGGAAAGACATGAGGAAGCAAGAGTGGCATTGGTGAGATCACAGGAGGAGATGAAGAGACAGGCAGATAGGAACAGGAAAGAGGCAGAAGAGTATAGAGTAGGTAATAAAGTGCTAATTAGCACAAAAGACTTTTTGATAGAGTTGATGAAGAGGGTGACAAAGAAGTTGATGGAGAAGTTCATAGGACCATATGTGGTCAAGAAGATTGTGTCAGAAAATGCGGTAGAGTTGGAATTACCAGCATTGTTAAGAATACACCCGGTGGTTAATGTAAGGAGGATAGTAAAGTACAGAGAATAGGTAAAAGGGCAGAAGAAGATTCTACTGCCTCCTGTTGAGGTAGCTGGTGAGAAAGAATATGAAGTAGAGGAGATTTTGGATAGACAAGAGAGGAGAGGAAAGACAAAGTATTTGGTAAAATGGAAAGGGTATACAGCAAAGAAAAATACATGGGAGAGATTAGAGAATTTGAAGAATGCAATGAAGAAGGTAGAAGAGTTTGAGAAAGGAAGGTTTGAAGAAGAAATACAGAGAATAAGGATAAAGAAAGAAAAAGAAATGAAGTTGAATCTAGAAGCTAAAGAGTTCAAGAGAGGGGAATTTCCAGGGAGATATATAGCAAAGTTGTTATATGGATGGGATGATAAAAAATTTAAGGAAGAGTATTTGAAAAAATTGGAGAGAAATTGGAATAGGTGGAAGAATGATAGAAAGGAAGGAAAGAAGGAGTACATGAGGAAGTTAGAAGAAAGTTTGGAATGGAACAAGAAGGATGAGCAGAGAATAAAGAGAATTTGGGGGGATGAAAAAGAAGTTCCTCTGGAAGTAGAACCTTAAAAGGGTGATACTGTTATGGAATGCTTGAACACTAACAATTTTATTTTTCTCTTGTTTTATTTTTCTTTTGGACAATGAAGTGGCACATGACACAGTCACATGATGTGATGTTATAAGCCTAAAACATGGTGGAAAGATCTAGAAGATAATGTTAGGGCACATATATACAACATGGTGGCTTTGAGTAAAAAATGAGGTGGACATGAGGTTATTGTTGTGGCAACCACTTATCACAATGACAAATGATCTCACTAACGAGTAAATCTCTCAGTAGAGTTATAATGTAGGAATTTCACAAGAGAACTCAATAAGGAGTCTCTGCTTAATTAGAGTCCTATTTATATAATACATGCTTGGTCTGTGCTACTAATAATTAAGCCTGCCCTATTATCCATACTTTATCCTCATGTCTGCCTCAAGGCCACTATGTATACTCCATGTACCCTGATATCATCTTCCTGATCCTTCTACCACCTTCTAGGTATATGATGTCACATCATGTGATCAGTCATGTGACTTCATTGTCATGTGCTTCTTCATCATCCTTCAAAATAAAAAGAAAAGAAAAAGAAAAGTAAACTCAGAAAAATAAAATAAAAAGAAACTAGAAATTGTTCATGTCCAAAGCGTCCCATAACAGTTGTAGCATGGACAATAGGGCAGACTTAATTATTGGTAGCATGGACTAGGAGTACTCGGTATATATAGGACTCTAATTTAGCAGAGACTCCTTGTTGAGTTCTCTTGTGAAATTTCCACTTGATATCCATCCTAAGAGATTTATTGCTTTGGTAATCATTTGTCTTTGTGATAAGTGGTTGCCACAACAGTTAGTGTCTCACCACTAAAACCTCCACTTAGTGTAAGATACTAAAATCCTAAGCATCTCCATTCCCTTATATTCTACTACTATGCCTTCTAGAACTTAGATGGTAAGAAACTCTAGCTTGATCAACACTATGTCCTTATTGTTATGAGAGCCAGTTCCATGGTTAAGCCTCTGAGATAAGGTGTTAGACTTATCTATTAGTCTTCCAGAATAGTGATACAACTTGAAATCAAATCTAGAGAAGTATAACAATTACTGGGCTTGTCTGTAGTTAAGTTTCTTAGTTATCATGAAATACTTCAAGTTTTTGTGATCCATTTAGATCTCTACCAGAGTTTTTGTACCTTTTAAAAAGTATTACTACTTTTTAAGAGCCTAAATGACTGCTAGCATTTTTTTGTTATAAATCTTATAGCTATGCTCAACTATAGATAATAACTTGCTGAAGAATATGACAGAGTGTTACTTATTATTCTTTTTGGATTACTGAGACAAGACTGCTTCAGTTGTAAAGTCTAAGCTATCTACTTTGACTCTGAATAATATAAAAGTGTCAAAGGAGACCAGAACTGAAACTGTAGTATAGCCACTTTTAGTATAATTGGTTCAGTGGCTTGTCTGTTCCTAATATAATAGTAAGCTTTCAAGCAGTTGGCAGTTCAACTCCCAGTAAAACTATTCCCTTTAAATAAGCAATTGTTAGCATAAAAGTGTGACATGGTCAGAAGTATCACTAAGGATGGTACTAGTTGCACATCTTTATTAGACTAGACACTCTGTGAGGCAAAGTTTACTGGGTCTTTTAAAAACCTTATAAGACTGTTAAGACTCTGAGACTATAATACATAGCATAATCCTTGGGTATAGCTATTCATATAACTTCCATATGAGGACTACATGCTTTAAAAGGAGGATACTGTTAGAAGTACAGTATGAAGTATATGTATATAGTACCAGCTAAATATCAAAGCTAAACTTGATATTATGCATGTTGTAGCAACCACTTATCACAAAGACAAATGATCACACAAGCAGTAAATCTCTTAAATTGGATATCAAGTGGAAATTTCACAAGAGAACTCAACAAGGAGTCTCTGTTAAATTAGAGTTCTATATATACAAAGTATACATAGTCTATGCTATATCCTTATGTCTGCCTCATTTCTTACTCAAGGCTACCATATGGTATACATGTGCTCTGATGTCATCTTCCAGATTCTTCTACTATGTTCTAGGCTTATGACATCACATTATGTTATATGTCATGTGACTGTGGTATCATATGCCTTCTTCATTATCCAAAAGAAAAATAAAAGAAAAGAAAAATAAAAATTGTTAGTGTTCTAGTATCCCATAACAATACACTTTTAATATAACTAGTTTAGTAGCTGGTCTATTTCTAACAATATATATAATATACTATGTAATATCATTCCTTCTAGATCCTTTTACCATTTTTATCACAACATGTAACATTATGCTAAACCCTAACCCTAGATCTAAAGATAGAAAACAAATTAAAAATTAAAATAAAAATGAGAAATAAAATAAAATAAAATAAAACTAAGTCCAAGTTCTACAATTCCAATATGTATATCTATACGGTTCTATAAGGTAGGCCAATTATAAACTCCAACTACCTTGTATCATAATATGCTTGAACTCTAATATTTTATTTTTATTTTATTTTATTTTATATATTTTCTTTAATTTGATTTTTTATTTTCATTTTATTTTATTTTCATTTATTTCTTGGATAATGAAGAGTCACATAATATATTACATAATATTATATCATATGTTTAAAATATAGTAAAAGAACTAGAAGAAATAATATCAAAGTACATGTTTATAGTATATTAACTTTATAGTATATAATGGTATATTTATAGCTAACATATGAACTTTAGGGCAGGGTTACTCAAAACTAGCACAGACCATGTACCACTAGTATATAATATAGAAATATATTGAAGACTCCTTATCAAGTTCTCTTATAATTTCTATGATATTCTTGCTTTATAAGACTAAGTTTACTATTGACTGTCTTAGTTAGTAATTACTACAATATCTTGATAGAGTCTATTACTACTTGATCTTGAGATATTACCAGTTCTAGATACTTGACCTGCTATTTATTGAACTTATACTTTTCTATATTTAGAAAAGTGGAGCTGATCAGAGCCCACATAAAGAGGAATTAAAAGATGTTAGTAGTCTCAGGGTTGACTGAAAGGTAAAGAGAAGTTCTATAAGCATTAAGAGTGCTGATAGTAAAGTATAGGAGGATTATTTCTTTCTATTGGGAACAATGAATAGAGAGCAGAAGAACTGGAAAATTTGAGGTCTCAGGTACATTTTTTAGATTACTATTTTTGATATATTCTTCTACTAATAATATAGTAAATCTATTACTTAGTGACTAAAACACACATATTATCAGCTACTTTACACAAAATCCTAAATATCTAAATTGTTATCCAATCCTTTTCACTCCATAGGCTTTAGTTGCTATGTGTTATGGTATACTTGAACCCTTATATATTTTTTTTATTTTTTTTGTCTTTTTATCTATTTTCTTGGATTTGATTTATCTTTTTCTTTTCTTTTTTTATTTCTTGGATAATGAAGAGGCATGTGACCATGGTCATATGACATGATGTCACAGGTCTAGAATGTAGGAGAAAAAGCTGAAAGAATGATATCAAGATGTATGTTAACAAATAGTTATTGCTAACATAGACTATATACTTGTAGTATATGTAAAATAGGGATACATTGGGGACTCCTTGTTGAGTTCTCTTGTAATTCCCATAGGACTCATGCCCTATAAGACTACTCAGTATGTGCTATTGATGATTTTGATTAGTAGTTACTACAATACTGTGTTACCTCAATATCTTATAACATGTTCAAGTCTTTCATGAGTTTCTCCCACTGCTTAACAGTTAATTGTCACATATCTAGTATCACTGGACAATCATAAACCATATAGTTCAGATTCCTACAGTAGCAATATTCTTTGATACGAGCACTGTAGGGTTTTCAGATAGTATTTATATTTATAGAAATATCTAAGAAAAGGACTAGTAGTAGTTAGTATAAAGATAATAATATAACAAGAAGTAACAGTCCAGAGACTGAGATGACAGAAAAACCTTATTGTACTTAGAAATTGAAGGAGGAAACTAGAGTGTTATACTGGATAAATTAAAAAGCTTTGTTTATCTGTTAAGTCTGATCTATTCTTTACTAACAGAGGTCAAGCAGAAATGAGATAGTATACTAGGATGCAACAAGAACTATACAACAATAGCTCTCAACTACATATTAAAGAATTTAAAGGAAACATTATTAGTATCAGAAATTTGTAGAGAAAATAGAAACAGGATATCAAAAGGAATGAATAAAGAACATCCACTCACAAATATGTTCCCTTGCTAACAAACTCCTAAACAGTAAACCATTATGTAACAAACTCTTGAAAAATCTAGTAAATAGATTATATAGCTCCTTGAGAGCCCAAAACAACACTATTCATCCTAGGTGACACATTCTGAAGGCATCCTTCAAGTCAAACCTTACAACTGATGATACTAACTGATATTCACTTTGCTAGCCTTTCCCAGGCTGCTGAAACTTGCCTAAAAGTAATAAACTTAGTACTAAGAACATATACTTGAGAAATAGCAATAAAACTGCTTGCAAGTGGGGGTTATCAGATAGAAGTCCTCTATTTGTCTCCTCTCTACTCATAGCTTATATATTAGTCTAAAAATATAGAAAATGAAAACTGAATAAATAACAAAAACACATTTCAGACTTATAACCTAATACTAGCCTAATGACTTTTTTCTACTCATGAGTGCTAACTTTTTTTCTTTTCTATAATCAAACTTTGAGTCACAATTCTCAATATACCAGTACTACCCCACTCTATTTATTACTGTTGTGAGTTCCTTTCATTTTTTAGCAATTCTTCTAGACACTTCTATCTGAGTTTCTAACTATCTAGTCATTATCATTTCCTAGTTATATCTATACTGTTATTCCAGATTAGAATATATTTTAGTAGTATTTAGAATAGTTGTTGTTTCTAGAAGTTCTTATTCTGTTCTCCTAGAATCCTCTTAGAGATATATGCTATTATATTTAGTCAAGTGAATATACTCTTAGAACTTCCTAGAGGTTATTAAAGTTTGTAAAACTCTATAAATGTTACTAGTCATTCTAACAGCTTTCACACCACTTTGCTGCTCAATCACTTTTTAAGAATGACAGGGCCCATAGAACCTTATCTTGGTTACAAGTGAACTGGTCTGTAGACAGTTGAATATATAAAAAGCAAGAGCTAAGAAAAGCTTATCTAGTTTGTCAATCACTGTTGAAGTTTAGTAGAGATAGGATATAAAGTCAAGAGTAACAAAGAGTGTTTCTGGATGCAGTAGTATTGGTAGGAAATAGAGATCTTGATGTGGTTAGAGATACATCTACAGATATAGAGATAGGGTTGGATGCTAGCACTTGGCTACCTTCTATATATAATACTAGAGGAGTTCTAGAGCCTTATTGGTATTGATAGAGATTATAGATAGTCACTAATAGCAAGTATCTGTTAAAAAATGAAAAAGGATGAGGAAGATCAAGATATAAGAGTAGGCAATTCTAAACTACTAGACTAATTAATATATCAAGATCTCAGAGAGATAATTCTATTCTGCTGCTGAGATAACTAAATAAAGTCTATAAGATTATACAGAATTTATGATCTTCAGAAAAATCTAAGTTATATTGCAATGACTAATAACTAGATACTACCTATCTTCAGAGAAATCTAAGAGAATAGAATGATGTTTTCTGAAAATGGTTAATGTTCTAAATACCCCTACTGTCTATATTTTCTTTCTTTTTTATATTTTTTTTTGGGTTTTCATTTCTATTTTATTTATTTTGGACTTGGGCAAAGAAGTATGATATAACATTATATATGTCAGTCATATATATCACATGATAGTCACACATATCACAATCATAGGTCATATGATCACATAACACAAAGAGAGTTATAGAAAGTTCTAAAATAGATGATATCATACAGTATGTTAGCCTTATAGAAAGTATATGGATGTCTATTGAGTTTTCTTGTGTTACTCAATATAAGAGTTGTTTTTTGTCTAAATTCTAGAACCTAAGTTATAATATTAGGAATCTGAGTATAAATATTATCTGAAATAGCAGAGTTCTAAAAGTATGGGATGTGAGCATGAAGTTTGGGTTCTATAGCAGCAAAACCTATAGATATGGCAGTAATATTTAGTGGTATAAGATAGTGGTAGTGAAGTCTGTAGAAAAGTCTATAGAATATGTGGCTAAAAAGATTTGCTTGGCTGAGTACAGTGAAAAGTTGAGTCTTGTTATGTAATTACTATCATAGTCTTAATAAAATTAGGTTTCTTAAAGCTTTAAAGCTTATCTATGCTTTTGTTTGTTTGTTTTCTACCATTATTTGGTAAGTCTTTATTATTCTAGAGAGTTCTATTATTTCTGGCTGTTCTTGATCATATTAGTACAATTATTCTACAATTATATTAGTAGTATTCTGTCTGATTAATATGGACTGCTGGAGTATCTAAGACAGTTGTTACCTTTAGAAAATCTTATTCTGTTCTTTAATTGTTTTCCATGCTTCTATCTAGTCACTCTAACAGTATAATAGAATTATTTCTCTAAAAATTTCATTACCTAAACATCCAGAATTATACTCACCAATGTCTTAATCTCTCTTACTTTTTCTCACTTTCCAAACAATCTTCACTCCTTCAAAGTATTACTAAAATCCTATCAACATAGACAAAGCTCTAGACCTCTTGTAACATTATCTTTAGAAAGTAGCTAGATGTCAATATATCTGTAAGGAGATTATAAACTCCAATATCTATTAACAGACCTGTAGAGTTTGTTATCCCTATTATATTACAAACTTGTTAGAAACAGACTAGTCACTAAACTAGTTATACTAAAAGTATATAATATCAAGCTTAGCTTTGACATCTGGCTAGTACTATATGTACACTTCATACTGTACTTCTAACAGTATCCTATTATAACTTAGGTCTTAGAGATAAGACAAAAGATATATTCTTGTATTAAGTAACATAAGAGAACTTGATAGAGTTCCTTTTACAAACTAGTCTACCTTATATACCACAAATCATAGTCTATATACACACTACAACTAATCTATTCTAAAGTCCATATATATTTTATAAGGCCAACATGCTATAGCCATGTTATATGATGTTATTGATTCCAGAATCTTTGATAAATTTCTTTATGTTATGTGATCATGTGATCTGTAACCACAACCTTATTATACTTTGTGATATATATGTATATGACTGTCATGTATAATGTTATATTATACTCTTTCATCTAAGTCCAAAATTAAAAATAGAAATAAAATATAAAATAAAATAAAAAATAAAAAATAAATAAAATAAAAACTAAGTTCATTGTTTACAACTCTGATATATCTCTATTACAAATAATTATATCTTATATTTTATAGATGTCTACTTTATACTAAATATGTCTTAGACATATATTTGTCATATGTAAGTCCACTCATTCAGAAATTACATCTCTGCAGAGTAATCATACAAGCCTACCTTCCACAGTAGCCACCTTTCTTGCAACATGTCTTAGGACAATGCTGCAACCCTCTGGGTATTCTGTCTTCCATGGTGGGAATACTCCTATTCAACTCAGTCTTCCATAACAGAGTTACTCTTGTCAGTGTTGAGATACTGAAATCTCCTCTCAGTGTAATAAGGGCTTTACCACTGGAACCCCAAGCATCTCCTAAACTATCAGTTTGTATATAAGTGTTATGAGACACTTTGAGCACTGACAATTTTATTTTATTTTATTTTATTTTATTTTTCCAAGTTTACTTTTCTTTTTCTTTTCTTTTTATTTTGAAGGATGATGAAGAAGCACATGACAATGAAGTCACATGACAGGTCACATGATGTGACATCACAAGCCTAGAACATGATGGAAGGATCTGAAAGATGACATCAGAGTACATGAAATACACATGGTGGCCTTGAATAGAATATGAGACAGGAATAAGGACAAAGCATGGACATTAGGGTAGGATTAAATATTGGTAGCACAGACCAAGCATGTTTTGTATATATAGGACTCTAATTTAGCAGAGACTTCTTGTCGAGTTCTCTTGTGAAATTCCCACATTATAACTCTACTGAAAGATTTACTCATTAGTGAGATTATTTGTTATTGTGATAAGTGGTTGCCACAACAATAAAACTAGTAGTTACATTGTAATTTGCTAGTCTAATAATCGATGAAGATAATCTCTTATTGAACTTGATCTCCAGTGTTCAATAACGACACACCAATCAGTACTCACTTCTATCTCAGACTTCTTTCTATTATCTGAAGTTGCAACCATATAGCAGACAGACGGCGCAGCATATAAGCTGAAGCCAAGGTTATTCCACAAGTCTATTCTGTGGACTTCCACCCCAGTGTGAACTGTGCCTAACAATATTAGAGTTTGTTTCATCTTATAACTTATAATTGCTATATCTTACATGTTATATCAGTTAGCATCTTATATAGTAGTA
>Ga0157364_1007204_pt1 | contig 11512 bp, 6 predicted proteins | sample AttsexASBM2_FD_111476 | JGI IMG/M metagenome (GOLD analysis project Ga0157364, IMG submission 111476) | Fungus gardens microbial communities from leaf cutter ant in Ribeirão Preto, State of São Paulo, Brazil - Atta sexdens ASBM2 | ecosystem: Host-associated > Fungi > Mycelium > Unclassified ...
ACGATCACTCAAAACGATTCGATGCACTTGCTTTACGATTTCCGCATTCGTAGCCTCTTTTGGCCTTCCAGAGCGAGGTGCGTCTTTGGTGCTTGTACGACCCATTTTAAATTCACTAAACCATCGATAAACTTGTTCTCGAAGAAACAGATGTGGGATAACATTTCTGTAATCATTTCAATGATTGTTCAGAAGTTTTTCTCATCAAAAAATAATGTTTGATCAAGATGCGATATTCCTGTTTTTCTATTTTTTTTACGAAGGCGAAAGTAGCGCCACTTAAACGACTGCTTGTAAACGAATGAACGAAATGTCATGAAACTTCATACATAAACTATTGACAGAACCTCTCGAAATGAATCATGTTCATTTTCTAGTGGCGCCACCTATTGAAAAATCCCGGGACTTTTCAGCCCATGTAGTATTATGGGCATTACAGATTTTTAGTAGTGGTAGTGAATTTTAGACACAGCTAGTGTATATTACATACATTGCATCGTATGTATATATGTATATACACTGAATCTTCGCCAAAGATACATTTCTAAATTTTTTAGGAAATACACATACATCATTATTTCTGTATTATTATAAATGTTGAAGTAATTAGCTAAATTATTTCACAGGAGTTGTAATCTACAAATATTGCCCTGATAGCCGATATATTGACAAAGCCATTATCAAAACAATGCTTTTTAGAACTACGCCAGGCCTTAGAGTTAAATGTTCATTCAAATGAGGAGGAGTGTTGAAGATAAATTATTTCATTCACATTTGAATAAGTTATCTTACTGTTTGTTTCTTCTTGTTCATTTTATTATCTTTTTGAAAGATCACAATTGAAAATGAAAACCAGCCATAATAATTTTCTATACTCATGAGGCCATCTATATTATTTGGTCTACCTATTTTATGTTTTGTACGCACTTGTAATTTTGTGCCTGTGATCTAAAATAAAACGATTCTTTTCTAGTTATATCATTTCTTGAGCCTTACCAACAGGTTATAGACTCAAGGAACACGATCATAGTGTTTAGTTATTGTATAAGGATTATTTCTTTTGCATTTCTCGTATTACGTGTTGCTACGCAATGTCCATGCATGTTACTGACTTAAAGCCGATGACAAAACTCAATGGTGACAATTATTTTCACTGGGAATTTAAGATGGAAATGTATCTACGTCGAGAAAAGCTATGGACAATCACAATTGTCAATAGTGCGCCTGATCCATGACTGAGTGAGAAGATCCAAATGAGAAGGCATTGACCACGATTGCGCTATGCGTGAAAGATATCCAAATACAACACATCAGAGACTGCAAAACGGCAAAAGAGTCATGAAATGCATTGAAGGAAATATATGAGATGGATTCAACAAGTAATCGAGTACGTTTATTACGTCTAATCATGCAAGAGAGGTTAAGTGAAGGCTGTGCCGAAGGCCATGTAAACAAAATGCATGAATTATTCCTAAAACTACTTACTCTCGATATTGAAATAAAGCCAGAATTTTTTATGTGATACGCTGTTAATTACACTTCCCAGTAGCTACGATGCATTAGTTACTGCGCTAGAGGAGAAGGACGAGAACGAATTAACAAGCGTGTATGTGCGAGAAAAAATAATTTCAGAATATAAGCGCAGGAAAAATCGAGATGATGACAACAAGACATCAGCATTCAAAGTTAATACGATGAAATCGGGTGGTGGAACTGGAGACACAGATTATAAAGACAGCAAGAAAATGTTTACGTGTTTTCATTGCAATAAGAATGGCCATATTCAACGAAATTGTGATGAGTACAAACAATTGCTGAAAAATCAGAAATATGATACGCACAAGGCTAATATAATTGAGAACGATGGAGAGATGCTGTTCGCAATAGGTGATTTGGATGGTTGGATTATGGATTCTGGAGCCACATGTCATATCACAAATAGAAAGGAGGCATTTCTAAATCTTGACGAGAAGCATCGTGAGAAGGTTGGCGTGGCGAATGGACAGATTTTGTTAGCGATTGAGGGACTGTTCTTTGAATTTCAAGAATGAGGATGACGATACAATCAAAATAAGAATGGATGATGTAATATATGCACTGGCGGTAACTTGCTTTCGGTTCGAAGATTGATTAAAAAGGGTTTCAAAATCAATTTTGCCAGCGATAAATGTGAGGTACGAAGTGATGACGATACGAAGCAATACGCTGTAACAGATTTGTACAGACTTCGACAGTCACAATCAGTGAATATCGCACAAGCAAAGCAGCATAAATGCTCACATGAATAGCACAAGGTTCTAGGATATAAAGATATTGAAGTTGTGAAGAAACTGCCCAGTAATGGTTTGGGAAACGGGATAGAGATTGCTGAGTGGAGAGAATTATAAGAAGAAATCAGTATGTGCAATTTATATAAAGGGAAAAATGACTAGAATAAAATTTCCGAAAGAACTGATAATCGTGCAGAAAATATTGGATCTGATATATTCTGATGTTTATGAACCCATGTCAACTATCACATCATCTAGAAAAAAGTGCTAACTTTTGCAGATGATTGCTCACGATATACTATTTATTTATTAAGAAAGAAGTTATTTGATAAGTTCAAGAAGTTTGTTGAATTGACATGAAATCAATTTGATCGCAAGATAAAAATGCAACATAAAATCTGATCGAGACGGCGAATATGTGAGCAAGAATTTTGAGAACTATCTCAGCTGAGGGCATTGAATACTAAAGAACAGCACCGTATTCCCTATAGCAGAATGGCATTGCAGAGCGTAAGAATCGTGATTAAGATAGCGTGTTATATCCTTTTCGATGCTGGCTTCGTGAAGCGTTTTTGAGAAGAGGCAATTATGTCAGCAAATTTCAAAACCGTTTGTTGTGGAAAAGCGTTTGTTGTGGAAAAGCGTATCGAAAATACTATTCGAGTACTGGTATGATAAGCAATCAACGTACACACGCCTAAGACGGTTTGGGGAGCAATGTTACGTTCGCATCCCGGATGAAAGAAGACAGAAATTGGATTCGAAAGTTGTTTATGTGAAATGCTGCTGTAGGATATGATTGCACATCGAAAGCTTACAGATATTACATTTCAGAGCAGGATAAAATAATCTTTTCTAGAGACGCGCAATTTGTCGAGAAGAAATCAAATATAATTTCTGAGAAGTCAATTCAAATATCAGAAATAATCATTAATGTTATTAAAAGGGAAAATAATGATGAGGCTAACGTAATGATTTTGACAGATGTACATGATTCAACTGCCACGACAGATGAATTTTACAGTAGTATGGAAAGCAATGATGAATAGAATGGATCTGATAACAAGACTTAAACGATCCTGCTAAAGAGGTATCGAAGGTATTCATCACGCTCAACTAAAGATTATGCACCATGAAAATTGATAGAAGAGATGAACCTCGTTAATCACAGTTAAAGAACCGAGTAATTATCAAGAAGCAGTTACGTCTAACGAAAGAAAAATGGATCCCAGCCATGGAGGAGGAGATGTCATCGCTCTAAGATAACAATGTTTGGGAGTTAGTAAACTTCGAAGGACAGGAAACTATTGAGTGCAAATGGGTTTACAAACTAAATGAAACCGGACAAATAAAGAGATATAAAGCGCGACTTGTAGCTATTGGCTAAGGTTTTAACCAAAAATTTGGAGTAGATTACAATCAAGTATTCGCACCGGTCGCAAGATCGGTCACATTCAGAATTCTGCTGTCAATAGCCGTAAGAAATAGCATGAAAGTATGCATTTGAATGCAAAAACGGCTTTTCTCAACGGCGAATTAAAGGAAGTTATTTATATGAAGCAGCCATCAAGTTTTTCAAGGAATGAGCAAGAGAAGATGTGTTTACTCAAAAGGAGTATATATGGTCTGAATCAGCTAGATTATGGAATCAAACAATACATGACACACCGATCAGCATCCGATTAAACCAGAGTAAGAACGATCATTGTCTCTATACAATGGCGGATAACAATGGAGTAATTTATGTTCTAATATACGTTGATGATGTAATATAATAATTATAAGCAACTCAAATAATTTATTAAAGCACTGTGAATCTGCACTTAAGACGGCTTATGAGATTGAGAACCTTGGAGAGAAGAATTGATATGCACATCAGAAGAGAATCAGATGACCAGAACTGTTATGTCGTTTATCAGACAACATACAGAAGAATCACAGAAGAATTACAGCTACGTAGTGCAAAGATATTGGATATTTCACTGAGCCGGATATGGAAATAGCGAATCACCATTGTTACCTAGTAATGAGGAATATTGAAGAATAATTGGGTATCTTTTGTACATATTTGTCAATACGTCCAGATATATTTCAGCAGCAGTATCAATTCTGGCGCAAAAGATGGCAATGCCTATTGAAGAAGATTGGAACGAGATAAAACGACTTATAAAATACTTAAAGGGCACAGCAAAGAATTAAAACTTGGAAGCGAGCAACAGTTAAGAACGTACATTGATGCTAATTAGGCTGGAGACAGGTGTTTACGTAAGTCAAACACTGGCTACGTTATCATGTTCGGATTGGGCGCAATTAACTGGAGCAGTAAGCGACAATCATGTATGGCGCTCTCTTCGACTGAAGTCGAATATATTGCACTGAAGGATGCCACAAGTTGTCATGGATACGCAGAATTTTGAATGATTTCGGACATTCAGATAATCTATCATTATATATGAAGATAATCAGAATTGCTTGAGTATGATTCAGGAGGAGAAATTTTTAACCAGAACCAAACACATCGACACCAAAAAATTCTTTGTCAAAGACTTTGTGGACAAAGGAGTTGTAATCTACAATATTGCCCTACGAAGAAGATGATAGTCGATATATTGACAAAGCCATTATCAAAACAATGCTTTCTAGAACTACGCCAGGCCTTAGAGTTAAATGTTCATTCAAATGAGGAGGAGTGTTGAAGATAAATTATTTCATTCACATTTGAATAAGTTATCTTACTGTTTGTTTTTTCTTGTTCACTTTATTACCCTTTTGAAAGATTACAATTAATGAAAATCAGCCGTAATAATAATTTTCGATACTCACGAGGCCATCTATATTATTTGGTCTACCTATGTTTTTATGTTTTGTATGCATTTGTAATTTTAACTTGTGATCCAGAATAAAACGATTCTTTTCTAGTTATCATTTCTTGATAAAATCTATGACGGAACGCATATGAAGTTTATATCAAGTTTATATCAAGAAAAGCGAAAAGCATGGTTTGTATTGAAATCAAAGAAGCATTTATATTGCGCAATATTTTCTTATCATAAATTTCGTAGTGGTATAATTAAGAACTGCATTTTCAACTCTGTTTCTCACACTCATTTATTCATCTATTATTTAATTTATGCACACAATTTTGTTAACCACAATTATATTTATAAGTTCTACCAATCATCCCATACATATAAGTACAAATTAATATGCGGTCGCTAATATGTCACGTAACAACATGACGCTCGACATAGCACTAAAATTTAACTTTCATAAAAACGCACTGAACAATAATGACCAGTATCCCACAATATCTAAATAGGCTTAATAGATTATAACAAAGTAATTTTAATGATTGCTCTAAAATTCAACGCAATCTATATGAGATAATACGATATCAAAGAATGATAATGCCTGTGAGAGCCGAACACGAGATATACGCGTGTAAAAAATTTATTAAATCAATACAATAATATAATAGATGTTTCGATAATAGATGTTTCGATCCTCTTTCTCAATATCACAAAACACAATCAAACTTAAACAATATTAAGAATTCTTATTTTAGACCGCATATATGAGAAACACAATCAGTAGAAATTTAAAATGCCCATTTCAATCGAAACTGGATCTTCATTGCTTTAAATAATTCAATCTTGATAATATTCTTGAGGCTTCCACGGATGCTTTCTAAAGATTATGAGTTTCCTCCGTGTCCAGATCCATTCTTGGAATGCCAACATTTCATGAATCTTGCAGTCTTTCCTTAGGGCAAGGAGCAACCTGATACTGAGCTGTTCCTCCGGGCCTTTATATTAATAAAAGTCCTTTTATATTATTGGTTTCTTTTATATTACGCTATTTTTGTTGAAGTGATGGGCGGAAAAAAGAGAATTGTGAGTGGGAGGGGGAGGTGGGGGAAATTGGTGAGCCTTCAATAACCGGGAGAATGATTTTCCATAGTTTATTTATGTTGTAGCATTATCTCTATTTAGATTGTTAAAATCTTTTTATCTCTAGGGCTTCTCTATACTTTCTTGGAAAGTATGATGTAATGTTGGCTGTGTTGGGTGTGTTTTGTCAAACAGTATTTGACGTCTTATTTCGATGTTGTGTTCTGATAATGCTGATTACATGACGTGGTTTAGCTTGATATCACGTTGATGTTCTTTTATCTGTAGATTGACATTCTCTCGATTTCTTCAATGTATACTTGCCCACAGGAACAAAGTATTTTGTATACTCCTGCGGAGCTGAGGAGGAGGTCTTCGATTTTTAGGATTTCTTAAGATTTGTCCTATCTTTTTGGGTGGTTTAAAGATAGTTCGGATATTGTGTTTATTTAATATCCTACCAATCCGATCTGTTGTTCCTTTGACATATGAGAAAATGGATCATTTCGTCTGATGATGTGTCGAAAGTATACCGTTGTTTATTTATTGTTTTGATTATGTCTTTTTTTGTCGTTTTTTTCGGTAAAGCTAGTTTTAAGTAGTTGAGTTTTGTCTGTAATTGTTCTTTGTCAGAGATGATGAAAGCTCTATATACAAGTGAGTCGATTGTAGACTGTTTTTGTGCTGGGTGATGGTACTCGGCATGTAGGTATCTGTGTGTTGGTTTTCTGTACACTTGATGGCTTGGAGGTACCGTCAGTTTTCTTAGAGACAAGAACATCTAGGAAAGAAAGTTTTCCGTATTTCTCTATGTTTATAGTGAAGTGGATATTTGGATGTTAATTATCAAGGAAAATAAGGAATTTATGCAGTTCGGCTCTACCGATATGTTTCCATATCACGAATGTGTCTACATAACGGAACCAAACTTCTAATTTTTGAATGTTTTTCTGAGAGCCTCTTTCTCAAAATGCTCCATGAAGATGTTGGCGATTACAGGAGAAATAGGAGAGCCCATTGCCGCTTCTGAAGTTTGTTCATAAAATTGATTGTTATAGGAGAAGTAAGTGGTTGTTAAGCAATGCTCTATTAGTGGAATGAGGTCGGAGAGGACTTCATGTGAAACCATGTTATTATGTTTAATGTGACTTTTATTGGGACATGTGTGAAAAGGGATTCTACGTCGAAACTTACAAGCAGGTCTGTGGAACATAGTCGGATTTCTTGGATCTTTTGTATGAAGTGCGTTGAGTTAATTATGTATAATTCGGATTTTCTAATGAGGGGTTGTAGTGTTTATGCTAGGAAGCGATCAGAACACAATATCGAAATAGGACATCAAATACTATTTGACCACAGTAGCCAATAGATATTACATCATACTTTCCAAAAAAGTATAGAGAAACTTTAGAGACAAAAACATCCTAAACAATCTAAATAGAGATAATGGCTGCAACATAAATAAATTATGGAAAACCATTCTCCCGGTTATTGAAAACCAATTTCCCCCACCTTCCCCACTTCAATAAGTAGCATATAAAAGAAACGGCCCGGACGAACAGCTCAGTATCAGGCTACTCCTTGTCCTGACGAAGTGGACTGCCAGATTCACGAAATGTTGACATTCCAAGATCTGGACACGGAGGAAATCCACGAAACGCATAATCTTATATCCAATCTTGAATTATTAATATACACTCTATATATACACACACGCACGCACACATACGCACGCACGCACACATACGCACGCACGCACGCACACACACACACACGCACACACACACACACACACACACACACACACACACACACACACACATACACACACAGCATTTTTCAATCATATTAAAGAGCCACTCTGATTTTCTAAACAGATTATTTTTTGCCAATATTGCACGTACAGATGTAAAATGTTCCTTTACAATAAATTTATTTCTTTCCGAAAGCGTTTATTAATTATAGAGATTATATTGTATTATACGTTACTTGCGTCACTTACGTACACTTGTGTATACGTGTGTTTCACTTACATAGTGCGTGCTGGGACTGCTCGGACATGACGAGAGATGATTCACATTGGGATCACCATATGACGAGTTCATTTTCTTTCATTATAAACAAAACGTAAAAAAAATATAAATTAAATATAGTGTTGTAAAGTATATATATAATATATATATATATATATATATAGAGAGAGAGAGAGAGAGAGAGAGAGAGAGAGATAAAAATAACATGACTACGAACATTAATAATCACGTTCTGAAAATTATAAAAATATTCTGATAAAAGCAATTACTTATCTACGAAATATTATAACACGATCATGTCATATCACTTTTTTCTGTTTTTGTACAAACAGAATGAATAATATGACTTATGATTCGATACAATCAAGTCGTACGGATCGTCTACATGATTTATTACTGTCTATAAAATTAATTGTATAATTATACATTGTATATGTATACAAACAGCGAGTGATCCACATTAGGAAACTGTGCAAATTGGTTATCTTACAATAACATGAAAAATAATAAAAGACATAAAATACTAATCAAAAAATTATTAAAGAAATTGAATATACTTGCATTACTATTAACGATCAGATAATTTAGAATATGTTACAGTAAGACATTTCAAGAGTGTGTGAAGAGGTCAAAACAAAATTGTCGTTAATAATAGGGAGCTCCTACTCTGTCTCATTCAAATGTATTGGGAGTACAAATTAGTTCGGTCCGTTTTTTTGTGTTCAAAAATGCATTTCAAAACGAAATGAATGAACAGATCAATTAAAGTAAAATTATTGTCCATCGCTGCCTAGTACTTTTTTCCATCTCTCAGGTAATTTTCGAATTTCATCTCAATAAAATGACTCGTCTTTGGAGGCGATCCAATTTTGGAACCAATTTTCGATTTCTGCGAAAGAAGTGAACCGGTGACTTACTGCATCCTTTGGAACAACCGTAATCAGAAGGAACAATGTCTGGAGAATATGGCGAGTGCGATAAAACATCCCATTTGAGCATTTCCAAAAATTTTTTTACGACTTTAACGACATGAGAGCGTTGTCATAAAGAAAAATAACTTTATCATGTCTTTGCTCGTATTCCGGCCGTTTTTCTCGCAATGTACAGTTCAAACAAATCAATTGTAGCCGATATAACATATAATTATATATCAATGTATGTTTGGTATCATTCGACCACATCGCAACTGTTCTTCAAAGTATAATGTATATAAAAAAATCCCCTCCATTTTTTTAGGATAAAAAAATTAGGAAGGGAACACTGTTTAAAAGAAGAGCTCCGGGCAACGTTATGGAATCAGTTGTTCAGAGAGCTTCAACAGAGTTGTTCAGACAGCTATTGCTAATTATAAGTTCTCCGAGAAAATAAAATATCTCAAGCCATGAACTATTATGTTCCAATTCAACAGGATGAGGCGTGCAAGAGACAGTAAGTTCATTTAATTTTATAAAATATTTTGCTTATATATATTATATGTTATGTATTTTAAGATCTATTTATATGTTTTTCTTTTTTTCAAAACATTTTCTCAAACATCGTCTAGTATCATCTTCGAAACCTCGTTACATGCCTCGTATTTTAATGAGGAAATATGCATTGACATCGACAGCATACAAATTCCTGGATATTGGGATCTGTATCTCATATGCAAATTGCGATTGGTGATAATCAAGACAATCCCATGTTCATACCTCTGTTACGTGGAAGACGTTCATCGAGAAGATATCAAACAGATATCAAACGATAATTAATGCAGTCAACAGTCCCATCATCATCACAATTCAAGAAATGTGAAACTTGTTAAAATATATGATACGAAAACGTAAACATTAAATGGCACATGTTTGTAACCAACAACTGTGCTTTTCTTATTTGAGTTTGAGCAATGTGTTGAATATATATTCTATGAACTGAGTCAATATACACACAATATTAGTAAGAAATTCGAATATTTTGTGTCATTTTTAAGAGACAAAATTGTATTACTAATAAAAGCGATGCTGCAAAAACTTTGTACAAAATTTATGATAAAAGTTCTATTATAGAACTAATAGTCTATGGTTTAGATTATATTGTACATACAACATTACATGATAAATAAATGTACGTTAAAATATATTTTTTTCTTCTAAAATTATTTTATCCTTAGTATCTTCACCACTTCTTTTTCATATCTTTGTAATAATATTGAATTAGTCAATAACAAAGCGTGGTTATTTGTACATTGATAAAGAATATTATTATAATTAGTATTACTAGGTTATATTATTAAAAATTTATAAAAATATTATCATAATTAGTTTCTAAGTCGTATCATTAAAAATCGTAAATACATATCTATTTAAGTCTCATATGACCATATGTTCCATATATGATATGGAACACATTCATCGTGCAAATGTTGAACGATTAGTGCAGTCAATTGTTTTCTCCTCTCTAACGATTCAAAATTTAATTAAGGAATTTGTTAAAATTGTTAATGAATATAATGTAAAAATATCATTGCATGATACATGCTTGTATATGAAGCCAAAAACCATTTTTTTCATGTTTAAACTCGAATATTGTGTCGAACATGGATACTTTGAACTGTGTCAGTATACTCACGGTATTAGTGAGAAATTTAAATATTTTGTGACATTTTTACGCCAAAGTTGTATTACTAATCAATGCGATGCTGCAAATATTTTGCACAAAATTTATGATAAAAATTCTATTATAGAACCAATAGTTTACGCATTAGATACTATTGTACATATACATTGCGTTACATGAAAAATAAATGTATATATTAAACATATTACTCAGTCTTCAAAATGATTCCTTCCTACCATTCTTTCCTATTATTTTTCTCAAAATTCTTTTTCTCAACTCCAAGTTAGTAGAGAAGAAAGCGCATTTTTGTTATATTACTAAAAATATTATCATAATTTATTGCTAAGTTACATTAAATAAAAATCATAAATATTTATTTAAAAAATTAAATCTTAAAGGAAAGAAAGAACATAAGAGAGAATACAATAGGAGGAAGAGAGAGCGTAAATAATTGGACCGCAACAAGACAGAGAGAATTGCATTCTACAACAGGTGGGCAAAAGAAGAATAGGTTGAAGAGAGGAAGAAGAAACAAACTCTTTCCCCCTGTGACATCATCCCTCGCGCCACAGGACACTGTGTGCACTTCCCCCTCCCTGATTCCTCTCATACACACACACACACACACACACACACGCACGCACGCGCACGCACACACACACACACACACACACACACACACACACACACACGCACGCACGCACGCACGCACGCACGCACGCAC